>OGZM01001043.1_pt1 | contig 26305 bp, 16 predicted proteins | sample 1576821 | NCBI WGS metagenome assembly OGZM01 (sample SAMEA3541491, study PRJEB24748) | human gut metagenome | biome: human gut; feature: human-associated habitat; material: faeces | place: China | collected 2012
TAGCGTTAATAGTACAGAAGTTTTTGGATAGAGGTAAATAAACGAAAAGTCTCAACTGGATAGAAGTGCTATCGGTTGAGACTTTATTTTATTCGTTATCAAACAATCCCTTTTCTTTCCATAACTTAATTTCCTTATCGAAATCTGAAAGATATTCTTTATCTTGAATCAAGCGAAATTTGTCATATTCAGCATACGCTTTTTCCTTTGCTTGTTCAGCAGAAATGATACGAGAATCATGAAATTTGTCATAGCCATATACAGTCAGGAAATCATCCAATTGTTTTTTCCAGTCTTCCATAGTAGAAATTATCTGACGTTCCGCACGCGCTTCTGCCAAATCAAGAAACGAGGTTGTCAGACGGTTTAAAGAGATTACTTCTTTATCCGATAAATAATTCTTTGCGATAATCGTATCTGACTTTTGAACTCTTCCTTCCGGTGCATTTTTCCATGTAGTAAGTCCCATATGAGGCATTTCTGCATCTGCTCTTGTATATACGATTTCAGCAGCAGTTTGATGAGTAACCGCCCAATGCATCATATTTTGCACCATTTTAAAGAATAGCTGAGTCGTCTCGGCCTTAGGATCATAATCGGAACTACATTCTGCATATACATCAGTGATTTTTTGATAATATCGACGTTCAGAAGCCCGTATTTCCCGGATACGCTCCAATAAGTCATCAAAATAATCTTTACCAAAATATTTTCCTTGTTTCAAACGTTCATCATCCAAAACAAAGCCTTTAACTATCATTTCTTTAAGAACAGATGTTGCCCATATTCTAAACTGAGTAGCTTGGTAGCTATTTACACGATAGCCCACAGCTATGATAACGTCCAAATTATAAAACAGTGGTGTGCGTTCCACTTCTCGTTCTCCCTCTGACTGAACTATCCCAATTTTTCGGATAGTTGCCTCTTTAGTGAGTTCGCCTGTTTCGTAAATCTGACCAAGATGATAATTGATGGTTCGTACATCTACCCCAAACAAATCAGCCATGCGCTTCTGCGACATCCAGAATGTTTCACTATTGAAGACTACCTCTATACGCACTTCCCCTTGTCCTGTTTTATATAATAAAATATTAGCAGATAGACTATTATTAATTGATTCAGGAGTAGATATCTCTTGCTTGAAATATTCTCTTGCCATTTGTACTTGTGGCTTCTTTCCATCTGCATTTTCCGCAATAATCAAGCAAGCGATACGAGATAAATGGATATTTTCCACCTTGCGAAAAGAGCCAGAACCAACCTTAACCATTTCAACCGTTTGGTTAAAATGCTCCGATACATTAAATCCTTTATTATTGGCTATCGCAATGGCTTTGTTTATAATACGAGTGAATTTTTGATATGTACTATATCCTAATACAGCACATAAATCCCTTGACGACCAATATTCTTTTCCGCCATCCTTCCGTTTCTTAATCTGTTCGAAATCAGAACTCAAGAATTCAACATTATCTTCTATCATACCAAAATCTTATTCTTTTAAAGTTGCTTTAAATCCTGACACAAAATCTTTATTAATGGAAACTTTCATCGATTACTATTAATCACTAGCAAACATCACTGATAGTTATAAATTACTCTATTCTTTTGCATTTGATTTAATAATTACGTTTATGGCTTACACGAAGTTTATCATCATCTTCTCTATATGATGAGATATATCCAATAGTTTTTAGCTTCCCTAAAAACATTTCATTCATGTGATTATTTTCTATAGTAGCCTTTTTTGATTTATCTGTAATACTTCGATAAGAATCGCCTAAAGACTCTATTAATTCTGTCACAATATCAAAATCATCTCTATACTTTTCAATCAAGTCTATCAAAAAAGACAAGCGCTCTGGCAAATTAGTAGAATCGACCAAAATGTTCTTCTCTGTATCATAATCAAATTTTTCAATATTGTTTTTCACCACAGGAAGAGTGATATTTGCCAATTCGTTATCCCACACAATATGAGGAAGAAAGTGTTGAACTACACTTAGAGCTTTTTCACCGATTACTCTTGGATTTCTCATAAGATACTTGTATAACCTCATATCTGTAGGTAACTCCTCTATTTCTATAATGCACTCATCCAAATACTTATCTACATAATAAGTAAGTACATCACTATGATTGTCTCTAATTGTAGTCGTATAATATGTGCTATATGGAAGCATATTGGCACAAAGTAACGATTTAAAATGAGCGTTATCTACACTGTTAATATTCGCATCCTTAAATGTAACTCCATCAAAGATTTTGATAAGTTTATCGTATACCGACATTTCAAAATCTGATGTCAACAAAGCACTGTTTGCCAGTAGTTCTTTCTGAGTATCATCCAATTCAGATATATCTGTTAATTCATCAATATGCTTCGTAATGAATATTCGCAAACTAGCAATCATTACATTATTCTGACTCTCATAGAATGCATATATCTCAGGCCATGCTGGTGTAACTATATCAACTTCAATAGCGGACTCCCACTGTGTATTGTTAACATAGGAAAGAGAAACTCTATTATGTTGCCCCGAAAGGTATTTGCGTTTTGTCTCCTCTGTTATATCTTCAGAATTAATAATTTCAAGAATAATTTCCACACTCTCTTGTTTCGCTGCATCTGTGATAAATACATTATTTAGTGCATCATCAAAACGTTCATCTATATAATCTGACACTGGTTTAGCAGATTCACAACTCCTCAGTATTGTAACATTTAAAGGATAATTATTCAATGCTTCCATCCTTTCATTTCGATAATAAACAAATGCGCATACAACATTTTCAGGTGTCAGCATATATGCTTCGTTTTCTACAACATATTCCAGCAAACACCCTGATTCTGCATCTATATCTGTAAAAATCAGTTTTCCATTCGACACTGTTTGTTTGACTATATCAAAACCTATAAGATCTACTCTATGAGATATAAATGCGAAGTGTTTATTCAACCAGTTACGACTTTCTTTTGTGGAATAGTTTAATTCTAGGAATCGCAACCAAGCCTCGAATAATTCATCGGAATTCTGTTTCACGAAGATCTTCCATAATCCATCAACGATACTACCCAAATGGTTGAAAAGCGGGCTCGAATCTTCAACTGACTTATAGAAATCAATCAAAAAGTCCCACTTTTTATTATTCTTAACAACTTGTGCTATCGAATGAAGTTTTGAGTTATTAGTTTCTTCTTCAAGATGCTGACAAATACAATCCACCACCTGAATATTCAATATACTTACATCATTGTAACATTTGTCAGGAATGTTTTTCACGCACAGTTCTATTTTATCTATATGATAATCATATGGTAAGCTATGCCGAAGTTTTAATTCCAGAATAAAATCATGGTCATGCTTATTAATTGACTTACCAAAAAAGAAAGAGATATAATCAAAGTAATCTTCATTTATAAGTCCTTCTTTCAAGAAAGCTTCAAGCATTTTAGAGACTTTGAGTTCACTAAAAATCTTATGCGTCTGCATATCAATATCCAGCAACAATTCATGTATTGGAGTAGCATAATGATTGTTCCGAGACAACTCTAGTATCTTGATTTGTTCACGATATTTTTTTTCGCCCTCTCGCAAGGCTTCTAATCGCTCATGGTAAGTAAAGTCCGAATTAACTATTTCCTCTATCTGACTGAATTGAACATTGCAACTATCTTCAGATGTATCATAACAAGATCTAACATGACCATAATATGTGTTAATTTGACATCCCTTAAAATATTGGTATCGAATTGAAGGTTGCGATATCAATGAATTAAATAAAGTTTCATTTTCAGCGATATCTTCAAGAGGTATAAAATTGTTCTCAACAAAAAACGAAAAGACATTACTTTTATATTGTTTTGATAATTTTTTACGATACCCTTCAATATAAATCAGCCTTAATTCTTTTTCTTGCATGGCATGCGTCGCTTCTAAAGATTGAAGTTTTTTAGTGATTACGCCAATACGTTCATCAATTTGCCTATTACGTTCAATTAACAACTCGCTTTTCTTATGCAAACAATCATATAAAACACCCTTTCCTTTATGTAGATCAGCAAAATCCTTTGGGTAGTAGTTTTTATATACAATCATGGCAAGAAGCTTGTTTTGATCAAGTTTCTCATCAAGTTTTTCTCTATATTGGGCATATTCATTGACAATGTTCTTAAGTAATCTCATATCGTCAATAAAAAAAGCTAAACTTTCTATTACCTCAACATTAAGATCTGAAAAACCTTTTATCTCTAGTTCCTCTTTCAGTTTGTCTGCCGAGTTTGAGGAGTTGATTATTGGAATTACAGTTGTGATATAATCAAAGAATTTAGTACGTTCTTCATCAAAGAACATATCATCCTTAACCGCATAAATGAACGTAACTTTACGTCCTACGGAGTTTGACTGATTTAAGAGTTGATTGACTTCTCGTAACTTAAGAAAAATATCAGTATTATTAAATCTATCTAAATCCTCTATAATCACGACATTATAATTAGTGACCTCAAAGAAATAGACAATTTCATCCATGTGCTTATTGAAAACAGATGTATCTTCTTTATTTTCTTTTAATTCAATCTCCCCATTCTTTAGATTTAACTTATTAAGTTTACTATTACTCAATGACTTGATAGTCTTTTGAGCGAATATTATTGTTGCAATAAATATATATGATAGAGCAAAAATATCAGACCATTTATTTAATATCGGATTGCTTAAGCGGTTGCAAATCCATTCCACTTTCAAAAACGATGGTTCAAATACAATAATTAAAGCAACAGCATAAAATATTATTGCAAATGATAAAACATATTGAGCCCAAGTTGATTTATGATAAATCCTTTTTAATCTAGAATTATAAAGCGTCTCTTGTTTTTCTTTATAAATAAGTTGTTGAAGAATGCTGTATTCAATACGATTATTCATCGTATCAATATCTATTTCATTCTTTTTATCATCTAATGGAGACTTTAATGTAGCAAGAGATATTGAAAGATATTTGTATTTAGGATAGTCTTTCTTCAAAGAGCGAAGAATGGAACTCTTACCGGCTCCATAAGGACCTGTAAGAGCAATGTTCAATATGTCTTTCTCTTCTAGTTTTCGTGCAAGATTCAAAACACTCCTATACTGCTTCTTATCACTTTCACTATCACGATTAAGCAGAGCAGGAGTTAATGATACTTGTTTATCATCCTCCATCGAATTATTTGCACATATTTTCTTCCAAAATCTCCAGTTCATTTATTTTCAGCTATTTATTAATCACATTTTTCTAGTTTGTTACAGATTGCTATCTATATTAAAGCAACACCAAATTCACGGATTGTTTCTTCGCTATCTCTTCCTGAGACAGATTTGCCTGTCGCTTGCTCTATTCTGTCAAGCAATTGTTTTGCTCGATCTATGAAATAAGCATTGAAATCATCTAATACAAGATGAGCATAACTTACCTTATGTGACTCTATGGCTTCCTGTATCTCAACTTGTTTTAATCCCTTATTTGCCATAGTTCCAATATAGGTACTTGGTGCATGCCCTCCTATTGAACGATTGGAAGATGCATAAATTGGAGTCTTATTAATGACAGAATTCCATTTTATACGTGGAAGGTTATTTTTCTCGCAATAAGTTTGAGGGAATATATGATGAATATCAGCATCTTCATCAATGTAAGATGCTATATCCATACGATGACCTGTCATAAAATCAAGTGGTGAGTCTTGTAAGATAAGTGCCATAACACCTTTGTACGCTGCACTATTCCTAGTCTGCATGGTCAATAAACGAGTTGGTTGTATATTAGAACGATATACAGTCTCTGGCATTTCACCACCTTCCATCCAACGGAATACGCCCATTATATCAGTTGCAAATCTAGCTTCATTGGCACCCCCATATAGTTCACCCATTACGCCACACCAATACCAACGAGACAATAATTCCTGTTTGCTTCCAAGATGCAACATTTTTTTATTTTCGTTGTCGTATGCAAAGATTGCAGCAAGTGGAATAAGTTGTGACGAATATGGAAGATCTCTGGAACGGAAAATCCCCTGATGTACTAAGAAATCAGCTGCATCACAGAAACCTTTAATCAAAGCGTCATGATACTTCAAATAATCTTTCAATTCAAGCCTAAGAATATCTTTTTTCTTACATGTTACAGCCACACGCTCATCATCACCTGAAACCACTCTTTTATAATATGATACCAACAGAGTCATTGCCGCCAAAAAATTAGCACCAGTGATTTCTTTCAATAGCTCGCCATTTACTTTTTGAGCAAAAATATGACGAATGGTCTCCCAATCTTTTCTCAATTCATGTCCTTCAGCAGCAAATGTAGCTGTGACGAGTTCGAAAACCGTAAGAGGTATACCACCAGTGTTTACATTCTCAAAAATCTGACAGACAGCTTCTTTTGGGGTCTCTTTATCAAGCTGAATTATAGGTATGTTATACTCTAAAATTGGACGAAGAATCTGCTGGGAGAAATCACGGAATAAATTTCTATACACTCTATCACCTTTGTAATAGTCTTCCATATCATAATGCCAATCTTCCGTATCATTATGAGAAAACGTAATATTCAGGGGAAACATCAGGTTCTCAAATTCTTTCTCTCTTGTGGATAAGTCCAGCGTTACATCACGGCCAATATTTGTTGTAAGCTGTTTCTTCTCTGATACAGATATAATTGCTTCCAATCTGTCCGCAGTAGAGTCTAGACATTTACGAATATCTAGATAATAATAGCGTTTGATAATTGTATCTCGATTGGTCTCTAATCGAGTATTAGTTGCTTTCTTACTCTTCAAGACCTGATATAAGGTTGTGAGTCGCTGTTGTCCATCGAGCACAAGCCACTCAGGTGTAACTTCTGATATAGAATCCACACCTTCAAATGTGCGATACTTAAAACGGATATGCTCACCACCATTAGCCAAAAACATCGCTGCACCCATTGGGAAGCCAGATGTGATACTTTCTATTAGTTTACATATTTTCGTGTCATCCCAAACCCAACTACGTTGAAAGTCGGGTAATTGAGCCTTACCTTCTTCAACCATTTTTAGGAGGTCATCAAGTTTCTTATCGTGTGATTCAACAGCCATAACAAATTCATTTTATCAACCGATTAGTAATACATCTCAATATACTGATAAGCCTTATCAAAAACTTCTTGATCTTTAATCTGGTAGTTAACCCACAGAATAGAACGTAGTTTCTTTTTTATCTCTCGCTGAGCTGTAATGCTTTTAAAAGCATCTTTAAACTTACGTACAATAGCTACCACATTTTCATCAATATCAGCAACTACACGTTCTACAATAATAGGTGTATCCTCAGTTTTAATTGATTCAAACAACTCCGTAAGAGCAGCTTTAGCTTGTTCCCTCTTGTCAAGAGGTTGATTTGAGTTTTTTTCTTCTTCAAGCACTTCTTTGGCAAGGGTGAGCAATCCTCGGAGGAAATCAATACTAGTTATAAGATTCTCCTCCATATGACGGCGCAGTTCATCCAACTTCTCAGCAAATGCCTTGTAATTAGGGTCTCCATGATGCTCTCCTAACCTCAAACGAAGCATTTTTTCCACTTCCAATATCTTTTTAGGATTATCTTTGGCTTGCTCCAACACCATATCAATTACATCTCCATCTACCACAAGATCCTCAAGTGGAGTCCCAATATCAATTGTATCAATGTTACGATGAATGATTTCAATGGTTTTAGCACCCAATAAAGTCCATATGAGTGATCCTCCGGTACTAACAGGACGTACACTTTGATATACCTGAGCCAGCCAAGTATAATCCGCCTGATAAGCAGCCAGCATTGCATCCGGGCTTACTGTTTCCCAAGCTTTAGCCAATCGTGAAAAATGTTTTGCAAAATTCGTTTTTGTAGACTCATCAAGTAAACATTGCTGGGCAGCTTGCAAACCTTCCCAACCACCGATTGTCCGGTCTACACCAGGGAAAAAGTCAATACACTCTTGCAAAAATTGAGGTATCAACACTTTTATCTCATCAATATTCTTTACAACCGTTTTTACCGTCTCCTCATCAAAAGCAAGGCTTTTGGCTACATTATCAAATACACCAACGAAATCTACAATCAGACCACATTTCTTATCAACATTGTACTTTCTATTCGTACGGCAAATAGCTTGTAACAACGTATGATCTTTCATTGGTTTATCAAGATACATACATTGCAAAATTGGAGCATCAAAACCTGTCAATAGCTTTGAAGTGACAATCACCATTTTAATCGGTGACAATGGATCACGGAATTGGTCAAGAAGTTTTCTTTCTTGTTCTCTATCACGACGGTATGCCTTATACTCATCAGCTTTATCGCCAGCCGTATGCATAACGATAGTGGTTGCATCTTCCGAACCCAAAAGAGCATCAATCGCTTGCTTATATTTCACACAGCAGTCTCGGTTATATACCACGACTTGAGCTTTCATTCCAGTGGGCTCTACATACTCTTTGAAGTGATTTACAATATAACGTGCGACATCGTTAATTCGCTTCTCCGCTGTAAAAAATGCTTCAACAGAAGTTCGTTTTACTAATTCGTTCTTTTCTTCCTCTGATATTTGATCGGTCAGTTCATCAAACTCTTCTTGTAATTGAGCTTCGTTAAGATGCATCTCTACCGGCACTGTTTGGAAATTCAATTCAAGCGTAGCTCCATCTTCAACAGAATTTTGGAAAGTATATTTTGAAATATATCCACCTTTCTCTAAATCCTCATCAGCTCCAAAAGATTGAAAAGTATTCTTATCTCGTTTATTGATAGGCGTTCCGGTAAGACCAAAGAAAAATGCATTAGGTAGTGCATTGCGCATTTTTTGTCCTAAATCCTTTTCCTGAGTTCGGTGTGCTTCATCTACCAACAGTATGATATTATCTCTTTCATTCAGTACACTATCAACATCTCCGAATTTGAAAATTGTCGTTATCAAAATCTTGCGCTGATCCTGCTTGAAAAATGCGACCAACTCTTCTTTTGTCTTTGCTGATTCTATATTGGGGATATCAGCACGAGTGAAATCGCCAGTTATCTGATCTTCCAAATCAATACGGTCATCAACGATAACAACAGTGGGAGCATGTAATTCGTTCTGCAAACGTAATTTTTGGGCAGCAAATACCATCAACCATGATTTTCCCGAACCTTGGAAATGCCAAATAAGACCTTTCTTCGGACCTTGTTTCTCTCGATATGTATTTAAGACACGCTGAACAATAGCTTCACCTCCTAGATATTGTTGATAACGGCAAACTATTTTTATTTTTTTGCCTGATGATGTTCCTGTAAAAACACTATAGTAACGATATATGTCAAGTAGTCGGTTTGGTTGAACTAACCCCATTACATTACTTTTAACCGACTCTATTGTGCCATGCTGACGACCTTCATCTTTAAACCAAGGCCCCCATTTGTCAACAGGAGCACAGATACCGGCATATTGAAGTTCTTTGCCTTCAGTAGCAAAGGTCAATATATTCGGAACAAACATTTCTGGAATGCTTTTTTCATAATGCAGCATATCGATGGCTCCGTCAGCCCATGTTATCTGAGGGCGAACAGGAGATTTTGCTTCACCAACACAAACCGGAATTCCATTTATCAGATAAACCAAATCCAAACGTTTACCTCCATCAACAGAACTACGTGGAAACTCCCATTGATTGGTCACAACACAATAATCTTCAACAGCATCTTCGCTAAAGAATCTGATAGGTATATATTCACCATCCTTTCCAAAAGGTTCTGTGTTTTCATTAAATAACAATGTACGAAAACGATCATTGGCAGTCACTAATTCATCATAATTGCCTCCACAAGTAATCGCAGCACGTAGTTTATAAATAACTTGTTCCGCTTGTTGACGTGTTATCGGGTTCAACCTGATAAGAGCTTCCAATAACCATGATCCCACAAGAACAGAATCTGTACTGCGAGGTATATCCTGTGACTTTACATACTGCCAACCACTTTGGGTTGCAGCTTCTATGAGCATTTGCTCCACTGTATTGTCTTCGTTAAACATATCTATAGTTTTTATTGTTATCAATTTAATAATTAAGCGATTTTACCTAATTCGTCACTCTGTATATCATTCAAATATACTAAAGTCTTTTGAATGACAGATTTTGATTTGTCGGCCTGACGGTAGATCTGTTCAAATTTGTTTTGTTCGTCTCTTGAAGGTAGTACTATAGACTTAGACATAAAGTCCGACATGCTTAAATTTTGGATACCGGTAGTTTGGCTTGCCATTGCTCTCATTGCAGCCTTATTGATATTATAGGAATTATATAAAGCGTAGAATAAGTATACTGGATTTACAGATTCCTTAGGACGCAATGCTTGTGTAAAATTATTAAGCAAATAATCACCTATTTCATCGAAAAACACGACTCTACCAACCGGATTATCCTTAGTACCTCCGGACCTCTCCAAGATTGTGTCACCTTGTTTGAGCTTTTTTCGTGCAACTTTTTTAGGCTCAATATCTCTAGTTACAACATCCGCCAGATCAAGATGTCCTTCATTAGTAAAGTTTGTTGTGCGAATCACTTTTATAGCATTTTCAGAAGTCGGTTCGCTTCCCCATTCCCCTGGGAATGTATCAGATACCAAATCTTCCAATTTGCAATAAGATTCAACAGTCCCAAACATCTCGATAAATTGCGATTTGAAGTCGCCAAATTTTGATTTATCTGCCTGAGAGGCGATGGCCGATAAAGTCTCTCGAACATCTTTGTCGGGGAAGGGAACCTCGACTTTATCAAGCATCTTTTGCGTGATTTGGTTCATTGTTGAGGACTTTCCCTCACTAACACGTTCTCTGAAATCTTGAGATTGGAAATAGAGGTACAAGTATTTTGCCTCGGCAGAACGTATTATAGTCATGAACGCACCAAAAGTCATTGGTTCATTAATGTCGGGAATCATAGCCACTTTACCTACAAGTGAAGCACTTCCATTACGGCTGCACATCAGGATATCGTCTTCTTTCACGAAGAGGCTTTCTTTGATTGGCGCATTAACCCTGACAATATCTGAAAAGGATATTTTCCCATCTTGTATGTTACCAGACCTAAGCACAATGGTACCATCATCACAAATTTGTTCGGGCTTATAAGTTAAGCCTATGGAATATTCTGCCAATTCTGAAAGTCTTTTTGTTGGCCAGCCTTTCGGGTTGTTCCTTGGATCACCCACCATCTCGATAAATTGCGACATACTAACCAATAAATTTACGGTGAGACATTTTTACATTTGTCTGATTCACCATAGCATATTGCAATGTTGTATCAAGACTTTGATGCCCTAAGAGATGCTGGACCTGCTCTATGGGCATACCTTTATCTATCGCCATTGTTGCCAACGTGCGGCGGAATTTATGAGGATGCACCTTAGGAATATTCAATTCACGTCCCAATCGACGCAATCGAATTTCCACGCCACTTATCTGTAGTCGATCATAAGGTGCTAATAACGAAACAAACAGCGCAGGATTGTCATCTATCCGTTCTGCCAAATAACGTTGTAAATGTATCTTTGCGCGAGCATCGAAATAAACTCGACGTTGCTTATCGCCTTTACCGGTAACGATGCATTCCCGGTTTTCAAAGTCTATATCGTTCCGATTGAGTTTGACCAACTCCCCAACACGCATACCGGTAGAGGCCAACAAATCAATCAAGGCTAAATCGCGAATACCTTCACAATGGTCACGCATTTGTTCCAACGCTTCATCGGAGTATGTTTCTTTGACTGTTTTTCCGACTTTTACTTTATGAATCCGACGTACCGGACTCTTCACAATATAATCCTCATCCTCAAGCCATGAAAAGAAACTTGACAAAATGCGGCGTATGTTGTCTACCGTAACCTTTGTGGCACCGCTTGTCTGCTGATAATCATTCAAGTAATTACGCAAGTCATCAGTAGTGATATGGCGAATATTTTTCCCTATTTTCCTGATAGCATTATTTAATGTACTTCGATAATAGTGTATCGACTTATCCGAACAACCTTCGACTCGTTTAGCCGACAAAAAACTATCTATTAATTCACTATTACCACTGCACTCTTCATTGTTCTTAGACGACACGTTGATATCACGAAAGGCATAATCTAGCACCTTTCGTAATTGACTCATTTGCTCGTTGTTTAAAACTCCCAGCATAGCCTGCTCTATGTCATTAATCAGATTCTCTATCATATTATTAATAAATTTGTTATCCAATTAAGCCGCAGCTATCAACGCATCTCTTTTATTCTATCCGTTTATTAAACTCTTTATGACTTTATCGATATGTTCAATGCACTGCTTCAATTCAAATTTTGATTTGTCGGCTTGTCTATATATTGCTTCAAAACGCCTTTGTTCCTCTATCGCAGGCAACCCAACCATAAAATGGTCCAGATATGAAGCACTAACTCTTTTCTGCCCGCCTGTTCCAGACATATTTTTTGCAGCACGCTCACGAAATATAGGCATTCGTGTTAATGCTAACAGCCAATAGGGACTAGATATTCCGTTAATTGGCCGCAATACATGAAATTCTGTAGATCCCATTCCTATACCATTTATAAGTCCATGTACAATAGCTCCTTTGCCATTCTCCATACAAGGTGTAATCTTAGCAAACAAGACATCATTATTCTCAAAATATGTAAAGCCTTTTTTTACTTTTCCATATTCTTCGTCAGTCATATCTACCAAATATCCATCCTCACTTACCGCCGGCATAGGAATAAAAGAGACTTTATCGGTGTCGCAAAGAGCAATGTTAGGACGTCTTGGATTTAGAATACAACATTCTCCTAATCTTTTCAACTCATTCTTCTGATTTAAAGAAAGAGGATTCCCAAACATCTCGATAAATTGCGACATACTAACCAATAAATTTACGGTGAGACATTTTTACATTTGTCTGATTCACCATAGCATATTGCAATGTTGTATCAAGACTTTGATGCCCTAAGAGATGCTGGACCTGCTCTATGGGCATACCTTTATCTATCGCCATTGTTGCCAACGTGCGGCGGAATTTATGAGGATGCACCTTAGGAATATTCAATTCACGTCCCAATCGACGCAATCGAATTTCCACGCCACTTATCTGTAGTCGATCATAAGGTGCTAATAACGAAACAAACAGCGCAGGATTGTCATCTATCCGTTCTGCCAAATAACGTTGTAAATGTATCTTTGCGCGAGCATCGAAATAAACTCGACGTTGCTTATCGCCTTTACCGGTAACGATGCATTCCCGGTTTTCAAAGTCTATATCGTTCCGATTGAGTTTGACCAACTCCCCAACACGCATACCGGTAGAGGCCAACAAATCAATCAAGGCTAAATCGCGAATACCTTCACAATGGTCACGCATTTGTTCCAACGCTTCATCGGAGTATGTTTCTTTGACTGTTTTTCCGACTTTTACTTTATGAATCCGACGTACCGGACTCTTCACAATATAATCCTCATCCTCAAGCCATGAAAAGAAACTTGACAAAATGCGGCGTATGTTGTCTACCGTAACCTTTGTGGCACCGCTTGTCTGCTGATAATCATTCAAGTAATTACGCAAGTCATCAGTAGTGATATGGCGAATATTTTTCCCTATTTTCCTGATAGCATTATTTAATGTACTTCGATAATAGTGTATCGACTTATCCGAACAACCTTCGACTCGTTTAGCCGACAAAAAACTATCTATTAATTCACTATTACCACTGCACTCTTCATTGTTCTTAGACGACACGTTGATATCACGAAAGGCATAATCTAGCACCTTTCGTAATTGACTCATTTGCTCGTTGTTTAAAACTCCCAGCATAGCCTGCTCTATGTCATTAATCAGATTCTCTATCATATTATTAATAAATTTGTTATCCAATTAAGCCGCAGCTATCAACGCATCTCTTTTATTCTATCCGTTTATTAAACTCTTTATGACTTTATCGATATGTTCAATGCACTGCTTCAATTCAAATTTTGATTTGTCGGCTTGTCTATATATTGCTTCAAAACGCCTTTGTTCCTCTATCGCAGGCAACCCAACCATAAAATGGTCCAGATATGAAGCACTAACTCTTTTCTGCCCGCCTGTTCCAGACATATTTTTTGCAGCACGCTCACGAAATATAGGCATTCGTGTTAATGCTAACAGCCAATAGGGACTAGATATTCCGTTAATTGGCCGCAATACATGAAATTCTGTAGATCCCATTCCTATACCATTTATAAGTCCATGTACAATAGCTCCTTTGCCATTCTCCATACAAGGTGTAATCTTAGCAAACAAGACATCATTATTCTCAAAATATGTAAAGCCTTTTTTTACTTTTCCATATTCTTCGTCAGTCATATCTACCAAATATCCATCCTCACTTACCGCCGGCATAGGAATAAAAGAGACTTTATCGGTGTCGCAAAGAGCAATGTTAGGACGTCTTGGATTTAGAATACAACATTCTCCTAATCTTTTCAACTCATTCTTCTGATTTAAAGAAAGAGGATTCCCAAACATCTCGATAAATTGCGATTTCACCATTTCATCGGTGGCAACAAGTAGTTTTTTATAGGCTTCCTTCAATCTATAGGCTGCCCATAATTTATCAGCAAGAATTTTTTGTTCCTCTAATGGAGGTAATTCGAACTCATAATCAGCCAAATGCTCCCATTTTACACGAGGTGATAGAGAGCCAGCAGAGCCTCTATTAGCATAATCAAAAAATACAGGTGTTTGAATTATGAAAGGCAATAACTCAGGCAGCATTTTCCCTTCTATTGCTTGTATTACAGTTATGTCGCCTGAGCATATACCATCAAATTCAGCAATTGCAGCCTTACGTTGATAAGCTCGACGTCTACCAAATAAGACTTGTCCCTTTACAAACCTTTTTGAAAAAGTATTATCTGTATTTATATCATATGCATCAAAACGTATTTCATCAGGGATAAGATGTTCCAAACCAACTATAGGAACATCCTGTTTACTTTTTGTCCATTTAAGTCGACTTTCACGAGCGACATCACCTAATTTTACTACACCCATATTATTTAATCAACTTAATTAACTCATCCATTTCATTTATACATTGACTATGAGAGGAAATCCAAACATTTATAGCATCCTCTTTAGAGACAGTAAGTGCATCCTGTAGTACACTTTGATATGCGTACAATGATATATTCAGATTAAACTTCTTTTCTCTAATTTCATCATTACTTACAATTCTCGAGAAGCCATCCAATTCTCTATTTTGTTGGTATGCATTTACAATCCTTTGTATATGCTCTGCCAACAACATACTCTCTGCATTTTTTCTTGTAACTTCATTCACAGCATTTATCATCAAAACTCGATTCTTTTTGCTATTAGCCTTTGAGCAGTTACATATTAATATGCAAGCTTCCATAGGAGAATTATAAAACAAGTTTGCTCCCAAACCTATTATACAATCAAGTATATCCATTTCAACGAGTTTCTTTCGTAATTCTAATTCTTCATCACGAAATAGTACACCATGGGGAAAAAGAATCGCACATCTTCCCTGAGTTTCATTCATTGAAGCTATGATATGCTGAAGAAATGCATAATCAGCTCTTCCTTGCGGAGGCGTTCCCAAGAAATTACGTCCCCACTTATCATTCATGAATTTTTCACGATTCCATTCTTTGATTGAATAAGGAGGATTTGCCAGAACAATGTCGAACTTACGAAGATGGCTGCCATCCAAGAATGCAGGATGCTCCAACGTGTCAGCACATACTATTGAAAAATCCTCTACGCCGTTCAGATAAAGATTCATTCGTGCAATAGAAGAGGTCAATCCATTTACCTCTTGTCCGAACACCTGCACACTCTGCCACTCTTCCCCTTTGTTGCGAAGATAGTCCAAACATTTAACCAACATTCCCCCGGAACCGCAAGTCGGGTCATAAATACTTTCATTCGGTTTGGGCTGCAGTATTTCAGCCATAAGCTGAACGACAGTTCTATTCGTATAGAACTCCTGAGCCGTATTCCCGGCATCATCGGCAAACTTTCCAACAAGGTATTCGTATGCCTGTCCCATTTCGTCGGCAGGACATGCCTTCAAACTCAACGTATATTTAGAGAAATCCTCAATCAACGAAGTGATTATACTATCGGGCATCTTCGCCTTATTGGTCCAGCCATCCTTAGGTCCGAAAATTCCTTCTAAACCTCCGATTTTTCTGCCATCCATTTCCTTAGCAGGATTGGCTTGCTCAATGGCAATAAATGCTTCGACTAATTTATTACTAACATTTTCCGTTACTTCACGAACATCTCTCCAATGCGCACCATCAGGAATGCGGATGGGGAGATCTTCTACTTGCATACCTGCATACTCAACTCCTCCTTCACACACAAATCCTTCAAACTGTTCATCATAAACATCGGAAATGCGTTTGAAAAAAAGCAAAGGGAAAATATACTCTTTATATCCTGCAGCATCAATCTGACCACGCAAATGAGTAGCAGCCGCCCAAAGGAAACTTTTAAGTTCATCGAGCGTAATAGGGTCATCCGGAAGACGATATTGTTTTACTTTTTCTGCCATATTGATTATGCGTTAATGAGTAATGAAAATTCGTTCTCCAATCGCTTCACATCTTCGTATGCTTGTTTGAACTCAGCCAACACTTCCGTATAAGGACGAATTTCCTCCTTGTGGTAAACCACATAGCGATTGGGCGAAAGATTATACTCTTTATCTCTTATCTCCTGCAATGTAACGATTCGAGAATAGTCCTCTTCATCGGAGTAATTTTGATAAAGTGAATATAACCTATCTATATCATTCTCTTCTAAAATATTCTGCGCTCTCTTTTGAGTTAGAATTTTGGAACCATCTATCATCAAAATCCGTCCGGAATGATGAGCCTGTTTCATTCTTCGTATTATCAAAAAGCACGGTGAAAGTCCAGTTCCATAAAACAATTTATCTCCTAATGTAACAACGGCTTCTATCAAATCACTTTCGACTAATTGTTTCCTTATTTCTGCTTCTTGATTTCCACGAAACAGAATACCTTGCGGCATTACAACAGCCATACGCCCCTTGCCGGAAGACATAGAACATATCATATGCTGAATCCACGCATAGTCACCACAACTATCACTCGGCGTTCCATAAATATTCCGCTTATATTTATCTGAACTCCATTCCGTTGCTCCCCAATTTTCAAGAGAAAATGGAGGGTTTGCTATAACACAATCGAATTTGGCGATATTACCACCTTGAAGAATTTTTGGATCTCTCAATGTGTCGCCTTGCATTACATTAAAATCAGATGCACCATGCAGGAATAGATTCATTTTAGCAATGGCCGCATTCACGACATTCTTCTCTTGTCCGAATATACTTCCACAGCAAAGAGAATCATCGTGCATATATCGTATAGCTTCGATAAGCATTCCTCCACTACCACAAGCAGGATCATATACAGTTTCCCCCGGTTGCGGATCAAGAATATGCACTAATAATCTCACAACAGAACGAGGAGTATAAAACTCTCCGGCCTGGGCCTTACTGTCATCAGCAAACTTCTTTAATAGTATCTCGTAGGCATCACCCATTAAATCTGCAGGATAATCCTTATTACCAAGTTTTCGTCTTGATAGATGTTCTATCAGGTCACGAATCTTACTGTCATTGAGAATTGCCTTATTAGTCCATTTCTGAGATGAAAACATAGATAGCACCCCATACAATGTATCTGGGTTTGCTATCTCTATCTGTCTCATAGCACCAACTATGGCTGCTCCAAGATTTTCTGTACGTTCTCGGACTTCTTGCCAATGACAACCATCAGGAATAACAAAACGATGTTGCTCTGGAAGAGATGCATATTCCTTATCACCACCACTTGATATTAAAGCTTCTTCTGTTTCTTCATCATAAACATCAGATATCCGCTTGTAATAAAGCAAAGGCGTGATATAATCCTTAAAATTATCTTGACTTACAGGACCGCGTATTATATTACAGGCCTCAAACAAGAAATTGTATAAGTCCTGTGCACCTGTAAGCTCTTTATTTATTGTTTTTTTTGCCATCTAATAACTCTGTCAAATAGTGGATTTGAGATTCCTTTATTTCATTAACTCAACAACATCTTCTGGCAACATTACATTCCCAGCATCATCTTTCGGAGTGTTCTTAAGGAACAGCACTGGAACGACGGTGTAGCTCTTGGCAAACGGCAGCAGATTAGCCTTGTGGAGAAGTTCAGTTGTTAACTGTTTACCATTCTCTTGAGTTGTCCATTTACATTCACCAACCAGCAAATACTTTTTATCAAGCGATTCTGCCATCACATCGAATTCGACCTGTTCAGGTTTCTTATCCTCATTGAGAACAGCCCCCCACCAGCGTTTTGCCTTACCATAAACTACTCCATTGACAAGATTACCTGTTACAGAATCCCGGCATAATTTTTCCCATTGCATACTCACATACTCAGAGAAATGGGCGTTTAAAGCCTGTTCAATGGGCAAGCGACGACCAAGTTCAATGAACGAGCGATTCGGAACAACAAACTGGTAATAGAATGCCATAAACGGATCGGCTATCTTATAAAGGCTCTTTTTCGCATTCTTTTCATCAATCCCGAACGGAACATCTTTTTCCAAGAATCCGAGATCAATAAGTTTCTTTAATGGTCGTGATAGATTTGTTGCCGGTTCATAGCATCGTCCAGCAATCTCAGAAAGACGATTTGCCCCAGTCCCAATATAAGACATTATTGTCGAAGTCTTGACAATATCCTTAACATCATCTTGAAACAGTTTTATAGGTTCTTCGTAAAGAGTGCCATTTACAGAAAGGATATTGTGCCACAATGCATCATCAAGCGAACTTCTGTTTTCCCTTAGTTCCCAATAACGTGGTACACCTCCCCATACGGAATACTCCTCAATGGCATTCATCGCATCAAGACTCAAAGCCTCCTGAATATACGGCAAACGTATCGGCGCAAGCCTCATTATCTCATCAGCACGACCATAGAGAGGTGCTGTTGAATCAAGGAACAACCCATACATCATATTTTGAGAAGAACCACAGAGCACAAGATTATACTTCAGTTGCTTCTCATCAACAAGTTTCTGCAGAACAGACGGCAGCTCTGGAGATTGTTCCACAAGATACGGAAATTCATCCAAGCATAAGGTAAAACGCCTGTCTGTTCGATAATTGACCGCACGAAACATAGATTCCCAGTCCGGATATGTTAACTTATCGAAATCCGGAAACACTTGTGCTATTACTTTAGCAAGCAACGCTCTCTGATGTTGGCCTTCAGAACGGTCAGCGAGAAAATAAACATCATTGTCCGACAACACTCTTTTGATAAGCGTTGACTTACCTAATCGTCTACGACCATACATAACGACTAACGAGGACCTCTCTCTCGCAAGAGCATCCTTCAAACGTGCTGCTTCATCTATTCTATCAACGAATTTCATATGTCATATCTATTATGCAATGCAAACATAATGATTTTGGAACATAATACGAAATTTCAAGTCTTGTTTTTATCCTCATAAAAACATTTTTAACTTACGGATAGGGAGTATGCACTCTATCACTTTTTTGAAGCTCGCTTCCTTGTCTTCAAACTCAAATCCTGCAGGGCTTTCCCCAATCTATCTTCTTTGGCCAGCCATAGAATATCATCGTCAAGCTGCAAGGCATACAAAACACGCAAGTAAATACCGATTGCCACTGTCGGTACACCTTTCTCTATTCGGGATATGGTCAACGGGGAGCAGGTAGCACGTTCAGCCACCTGAGCTACACACAGATTCCTACGTAGACGAGCTAGTTTTATCTGCTCTCCCACTACCGACATCTTTTGCTCCAGTTTTCGGGGTAATTTAGTCCCCATTGTATTCTTTGTCATATTCAACATATCATATAATATGCAAAGATAGCACACTTTATTTATTTAATGATATGTTACAGGGAGATATAGCGACCATAAAAAACACGAAACCTGTACATCCCTAAATAATTTCCCAAAATAGGATTAAGCATACAGTTAAAAAAAATTCTCCATCTGGTAAAGCGTTTTATTGAACGATATCCTCAGTTCAGCTGGACATTTGGGGTCTTTCAGAAGTTGTCTTAATCTTTTTATCTGGACTCTCATCTTGATATTGCTCGCTTTCCTGGTCTTATCCACTCTTATCGCAAACTCAGCCATTAGGCTCTTCAAGAACTTTCGGATTCTACCCATAATCTTTATAAACGTTGAATAAGCATTGATTTCTATCAGCAAATCAATTCCTTCAACACTTTCTAATATGCGAAGAACATTACTTTCGTTGGTATCTCTGTCCAAATAGTGCACGTACAAAGCCCTCCGCTTCACATTCTCCTGCTTTAAAAGACTTTCTAACTCAATTCGAATTTCCGCCGCTTCAGTTTTCAACTTTGCAGCATCAGTTGGAACAGCTTTCTGTATAAATGTCCAAAGTGCATTTCCTTTTTCTGCATCATTATATCCGACAAGATGGCCAAGCGTTGAAACCTTTGATACAAGCAATCGACGAAATGTCAAGGGGTATTCTATATCACTTCCTGCATTCATAAAAGCCCTCATGACACAAGCCATATCAGCAAAAGACATTTCCACCAGAAGATAAACATTCATTAAGTCTTTCATGTCCTTTATTGTCTTTGGTTTGTCTTGTTTGAGTGCGTTCTCGCCCAACCAGTCTCCCAACCGTCCTAGTTTATCCTTTTCTTTAGCGGCCCAGTCAATGCTATCAATATCTTTAAGCACCTTACCGAGCACTTCCTTCAATTGATCATTTTTTGAAAATTCAGAAACCATTCGTTTGTAGAAATCTTGTTTGATAACATTGATTTGAAAATGATGAAAACCTGTCACCTTAGAAAATGTATTTCCCTGCAAGGCCTCCACGTATTCAATAGTATCACATAATACCTGTATCCAAAGCAGTGCATCCATCCACGGAATTACGCATTTCATGGGGTCATCCTCGCCTTTATCTTTTACCTTTACGAGTTGTTTATACACTTTATAGAGGTCATCATCATAATGGTAAGTAAGATTCCTACTTTTACGCTCTTCATTGGTTGTCATCACGGCTCTCAATTGCGTTGACACCTTGTCATAAAGGGCTACTAACTGTTCATATACCTGAGCATACTTACTCCTTTCGAATCTTTGGTATTCATGTCTAAGTTCACATCCGAGCTTCGTCCATACTGCCCCCTCTCTTTCTTCACCATGACCTAATAGCAAACGGCATCCCTCCACCCTAATACCTTCAAGGTTCTTGATATGATAGCATTTCTCAAAGGTGTATGTACCATTCAAACTGCCCCTTAAACTGGTCATCAGGTCTATCAATATAAACCTCATGTCCATCCGCAGTTCTACAGCCAGTCTTAGCAATTGTGGTACATCTTCATTTAATTCTTTCAAGAGTGAAATATCTTCTACTACCTTCTTGTACAAATCCTCGATGGTCTTTGAGAAGTTGCCTATCAGGTTCTCTACAGTCTCTTTTGAAGCCTCCTTATATATAACTTTTATATCTGTCATTTTGCTTTCTCTACTATCTTCCTTGCAAGTAATGTCGTTTCTATCAGATGTAATATCAATACATGACAAAGTCTACAAACCGACATCAAAGTCGTTTCATATACCTTACTATCATCAGTTGCATCGTAGTGGCATTTTATGTGTTGTGTCGTGGAATCGTAATCAATGCCTCCACTATGACTAGCAGCATTCCTGATTTTATTATTCATTGAACCGTCCAGATAATCCATAAATGCACCATTCCCTTCAAGAACTTCTATCATCTTTCCTGCTGCTTTTCCGGCAAACTTTGTGATAGTATCAACATCGCTTAGCCCAGAATGGGTAAACACATCTATATCTCCGTTCTCTTGAAGATTGTTCAATCCTACAAGTATCTTTAAGCTATGTGCAAATACCTCATAACCTTCTTTGTACAAATCCATAACATCATCACAACCTATAGTAACAATCTTCAAATCGCCATTTTCTGTCACATCTTTGATGCCAGCACTTGCATATATCATGACCGGTAGAATTTTTTGTATGTTGTCAATAGACTTAGCTAAAAAAGGCAATACCTCATCTTTATACCATTTTGAAATCAAGCCGCTAGCATCCAGTTTAACTTTGATATTCCGCACCTCATCTACAGTCAACTTATTGATAAGGTCTTCCAGCGGTTTAATAAACCTTGCATGGCAGTCATCCAGATAGTATTGTGGAGCAATGTTTAAATATACAACTTCCAGCAGCTTAAAGTAGGAATCATACATATCCTGAACACTGCCAAGGGGCTTATATTTCTTCACATCGAACAATGTGGCCATCTTCTGACTAAACGCTTCCGCATTCCCTTTCTTCAGGATAGGCAATAGTGAATTCAGTGCTCCCTTATAGGGTAACAACCCATTCTGCATCCTTGTTAAGAACACATCATACTTATGAATCTCTTCTAGTGAAAAAAAAGGACTTTTAAACGATAAACTCAAAAATAACGATGAAAGAGCCATGGACTGTGCAAAGTCTAAGTCTTTCATATACAAATCGTCAATAATTGGCAGAGATGAAGAATAACCAATGGTTGTTATTGGTGGGTCTTGAGGCGAAGGCATGTACATAAATTCCCTTGGGGAAAGGCCTCGCTTCCCATATTTATAAGTAAGGTTATCTCCGCAATCCACGCACTCAAAATTGATGGGCCATTCATAGATGTTTATGGTCTGGTCTATCTGAAACTTCAACTGATATACTTTCCCGCAACTGGGACATTTTACATATATGCGCTGTACCATAAATTACCTTTAATTTATTTTTAAATCATCAATCTCATCCTTTCCTGCATAGTTTTAGCTGCTGCCAAGATGTTTGACAGCGAGCAAATTTCTCCTAACTTTTGCCATTCACAGAACTGATAGATTAACGTCCACAAATAAACATAGCTAAAAGTCAACAAATAGTATGAAAAAGCATAGGTATTTAGTGTCGCCTTATCGCTCTTAAAAGGAGAGAAATAGTCCCCATGAAAACGTTCACACCTATACGTATAAAGCACACAACTCAACATAAATAATAGCCGGTTTTCTATGTCAACCATATATTCATTGCTGTTCACCGTCACTTTTTCTCCTCTCAATATCTTCTGGAGCAAAAGCGAAGACCGCCTCAACACGTCTGCACTAGGCTTCACCGTTTCCTCAAGTTTATACTTGGCTTTAAGATCAGCATACAATTCTTTCGTTAAGATGTCTTTTGCCCTTTCCGAAACTTTTTCTGCTTTATCTGTAATAGCCAAATCATGTTGGATAAAGCAGCGCAAAATTGCAAATCTTAATACAGAAATGGGTATTTCACTTAAAAACCTCTCCCACATTTCTTTTACCCGCAGATCTTTATTGACAAGAGGCATGATCAACTCTTTTACTGTTCTCAGCATTAGGTGAGTTGCCTTATCGTTATCTTTCGGCCACGCTATACTTCTATGATGATTCATAAATATCTCCAGCGAACGCCATGCGATATTGAATCCTTCATCTGGTCTGTAAGGTAATTCGTCATAGATATCAATGATACCCGAGAACACCTTGTTCAATTTCGCATTGGGAAATAGGATATCTTTTGCCCCTTCTGATAACTTCACAGGTTCAAAGATTTGTGTTATCCCTTGCCCATGAAGCCATTCGTCTAGCATCTGCTGTACATCACTATACCACTGTCCTGCTTCTGGCCACGTATTGTTATAGGTAATACGTTTCTCTGTCCAAAGCAATTCTCGCTTATCTTTTTCTATCATAACCATTTTTATATGCCGTAAAGTTCTCTTAAAGTTTTTACTCTCCATGTCTGTGTCCAAAAGTTGTTGTTCACGACATCATAGAATCTAATTTCATCTCCATACCGTCTACAAACAAAAACGAATTTATATCTATTCCGAAAAGGACGTCCCTTAGGCTCCACATGACTCACAAAATACTTCGCATTCGCTTTAATGTTCTTTCCAATATCATTTAACCTTCTGACCATTTCTACGTAACTCCGCATTGCCATCATGCTTGTCCCTGCTGACGTTATACCACCTCCCATAGGTAAATATGAATCCCCGGTAGATAATTCATGAAAAGTATTTACACCAGATTTTCTTAATAACGTGATATTCTTTTCGTCAAATGAGGTTTCAGGTTTCCCTCCTTCCATCTTATAGATTGAAAGTAATTCTGGCCAGTTCTCGTTTACTATTTCCAAAAGTCCTTTATCCGACCATCCTACGTGGTCTCTGATATCAATAAAGTATACATTATCGTTACGAAAAATGGCGAAAAGCACAGGACCTGTACGCTTTACATAGCCAGGGGCAGAAAACGTTTCTCCTAAATGCAAATGATGTATGCCCCAGTCATACAAAAGCCCATCAAGTTTGTCTTTCTTGGTAGCATTGTTCAAGTGAGGATTCACACTTTCTCCTTTACGAATTTTCTCTTCCAACCATTTTAGTCCAATCTCTACTTCTACTGGACAAGTAAAAGAGGTTGCTTTGTAAATTGTCCTGGGCCTTTTATCTATAAGACGATAGGTGTATGAACAGTAAGACTGCAATACATCATCATTAGTAGTCAAAGAAGATGTATCAAAACCTAGTTCTTCTATTTCTCTCTTGAAAATATTGGCAAGCGTTTCCTTAAGTTTACAAGTAATTTCTATACCCATTGTTTAACCCTTTTATACGCTTCATCATAGTACCAATGAAACGAAACAGTTCGTGTTAAGACCTTAAACGAAAGAAACATTAATATAATATTTCTTAATCCCATGGTTTCTATAATCTTAATCAAGATAATTATAATAGACGTTATCAATTGATAACTTACAAAACCAATTAAAGTCCTTTAGCTTTACTTCATTCCCGTGTTCATATTTACGTTAAATAAACTCACATCAACATCAGGAATGATAACGTCCGCAAGCTTATCTTCGACAAGGAACCCCATATACAACGGAATGGTCAGTATATCCCCCTCACGTCCTACATTATATTGGCCCAACTTGATTGCATTCCCGACATGATACACATCCTTGTTTCTAAGAATTGTTGTCATACTTTTTGTCTTACCCGTCTTTGCCTTGACTTCAAGGATAACGCATTCACCCTTGAACCTTACCAGAAAGTCCAGTTCAAGTCCACTGTCTTTATGGAAATAGTATAGTTTCTGCCCGGACTTGCATAGGAAATCCGCCATGAGATTCTCAAAGAGAGCCCCCTTGTATCCAAGAAGATTACCCTTTAAAATATCTGCCTGAGTGCCATAATCAAGCATTGCCACAAGGATACCTATGTCGGTAGTGTACACCTTGAAACAATCTTTGATAGAATTGCCCTCTAACGGCAGTTCCGTAATCTGCGTATTGTAGCATCTACGGACTATTCCGGCATCTTCCAACCATTGAATGCTACCGATGTATTGAGAAGATCTTCCTCCTTTCTTAACTACGGAATACTGGAATTTCTTGTTCTCCTTGGCTAATTGCTTCGGAATGGATTCAAAACATTCACGGATATTAGGTTTGTCCGCATCATCTGCATATTTAACCATATCCTCTTCGTATTCGGCAATAAGATTACGCTGCTTCTTATATATGAGTTCGATATTCTTGGTTTCAAGGAAGCAATTCACCACTTCCGGCAGCCCTCCTACAATAACATATCTGTATAGCAGCTCCATCATTGCCTTGTGAATCCCATCGGGAACAGCCTTTTCGTTCTCAAAACATGATTTGACAGAATCGATAACAGCCTCACCGATTCCGTTTGCCCATAGAAATTCCTCAAAATCCAATGGGTACATATCAATTACGGTTTCATATCCGACAGGAACAGAATCTTGCCCGACATCCTCTTTCTTTTTCTTGCTTTGACCATAGCCTTTCACTCCTAAAAGAGAACCTGTGGCAATAACATCAAAACGTCCGTCTATATGAAATGACTTCAAGGCTGTCCTTGCTTCCTTACATTCCTGAATCTCGTCAAGGATAATGCAGGTTTTCCCTTCAATGAACCGACTGCCTTGAATCAAAGCAGAGAGGTTGAGAATGATGGTATCGACATCTATATTGCCAGTAAAGGCAGACTTCTTGTCAGGTTCAAGAATGAAGTTCATATAGACCACACTTTCAT
>OGZM01001051.1_pt1 | contig 26173 bp, 20 predicted proteins | sample 1576821 | NCBI WGS metagenome assembly OGZM01 (sample SAMEA3541491, study PRJEB24748) | human gut metagenome | biome: human gut; feature: human-associated habitat; material: faeces | place: China | collected 2012
TGTAACCGGCTGATCCGTAGTCAGCTACTCTATTCAGTTGAGCTACGCGACCATTATTTTGTTTTAACGGGTGCAAAGATACGGACTTTTCCCGAACTAGCAAGCTTTTCAACGACTTTTTTGTAGAAAAATTATTCTATAAACCGATAATTAAACAGTTGCAAACCTATGCTTAACCCCACATTCCACTCTTTTCTTGGTGAACTATAATGATTTACATACGCAGAGATGTCTCCGAAAGGTAATTGGCATACCACAGAAATTTCTCCCAGATATTCGAATTTAGAAAACGCTTTTCCATAGTATGCTTTATTTAGTGAGTTTTTCTCAATCGGATAAATCGGCATAAATCCATAGAATTCTCCTCGAAGATGGAACATTTGATTTAAACGGTAGACCGGCCGAATGCCGACACCTACAAACTGATTGGCACGGAAAGCTTCATTATATGTCATTTTACTATGTAATGTGGGAGAGAATTCTCCAGCTTGCATCATTGTTGCTGTATAATTCTCAGAAAAGTTTTTGGAGGCATATAATGCTTTCAAATACCAGCCCAGAACCCAATGCTCACTCATATTATGGTATTTTTCCTTCATATAGGATAATTGCAGCCAAGAGTGGTGTTTCCTATTACTATTATCGCTAGTTGTCCCTTCACCAGGATAGAATCGTTCTCTTCCAACAAAAATTTGGGCTACAAGAGCTTCTCTGTATCCACGTGTGGGATATTGGCGGGCATTAAGGGTGCTTCCATTAAAGCTAATGGATCCCCCTAATAAATTATAACGGCTTTTGTCGTATTTGTCATTCCCGAAATCTATGATGTTTTTCTGAAAATATTTATCTTCTATTTTTGCGATTCCTATGCCGAATTCAGCTCGTTTACTTGAAAGAAAAGGTAAGCCTACTTGTAACTTTAAAAAGCGTTCGTCTTTTTGGTTAAAAGCCGGCTTGTCATTTCTAGAAAAAAGCTTGTCCTTTTTGAAATAATCGAAAGTGCTGATTGAACCTATGAGACGATATGACGTAGGTATAGCTGTGGCGAAATCTATCTTTGCCATAAATTGGATATTGTTATAGATCTTTCCAAGTTGTCCATCAAGAACAAATTCTTTAGCATAGTAATTCAAATCCTGATAACTCAGTCCTAGATAAATCTGATTGGAGTTGGAAGTAGATATATTCCCACCCAATCTTACTGCAAAATTATTCTCTAGTTTGACTTTTAAATGCAGGTCGTAAGTATCATCTTCCGGATTGTAAATCGCATGAGGAATGATTTCAGAAATCATTTTGTCTGAAAGCAGTCGAAAATAGCCTTGTTTTAAATCCTCATAGGTGAATTCTTTATTGTCCGATTTATGAAATTCTCTTTTTATGTAGGCTTGTTGTTGGGGATTGGCGCCATCAATAATAATATTTTTAAAGCGTAATTCGGGAAAATTGCTTTTATACACCATTCTTCTTAAACGTATATTGTCTGCGTTTACACGTCGGTGAATGCGACTCTTGAGCGAGTCCATCATGCTGATAGTGCGATTATATCCTATATCATGCAGTTCGTCAATGCGTTGGAAATCCATCAAATTGACATTGTCATATTTGAAAGTCATAGATATTCCTACAGAATCGGGAATGGAATAGTCGGTTTTTTGCATTACCATATTTTCTATCTGACTCATAAGGTCATCTTCTTTAGGCTTGGTGGGATTGGTAGATACAATGCTTCCTATAATAATGTCAGGATGAAAATCATCTTTCATGACATCTGTAGGGAAATTGTTGTAAATCCCTCCATCATAAGCTAACACATTGTTTATTTCAATAGGCTTGAACATGAATGGAAAGCTCATTGAAGCTCTGACCGCATCTCCTAGATCTCCGTTTCTCATTATCAATTGCTGCTTGTTATATACATCGGACGCAATACAACGGAAAGGAACGAAGAGCTTATCAAAATCTCCTTTACATGCAGCTGTAGCACGTGCGTACAGATCAACAAAAACGAGATTCATCTGAATCGGATTCACTACGCTGGTGGGAAGAAACTGTGGTTTCAGGTTCTTTAGCGAGTCTTTGAATGAAAAACGAATATTAAAGAATTCAGGAGTCGGGAGATTTTTCTTGAAATGATATACATACTTTTCTTCCACTTCTCCGGAATACCATCGTTTGAAGTCTTCAGACTTTAACAGTTCCACCATATCATCGGGAGAATATCCCATAGCATATAAGGAGCCGATGATGGCCCCCATAGAGGTACCTGCAATATAATCAATAGGTATATTGTTTTCTTCTAAAGCGCGGATAATACCAATATGCGTTAATCCTTTTGCACCGCCGCCGCTTAATACTAATCCTACTTTTTGGGCATGGATAGCCGGAATAGTCAGCCATAAAGTAATTAACACAAAAAGAATTTTTCTCATAACCCAAGTCAAGCAATTGATATTTCTGTCTATTAAGTGTTCAAATATATGCAATACTTTTCAATTTATCGATATTTTGCCACTTGTTTTAAAGTGAAAAAGAGCATTACAACGTGAATTTAACGTTGAATGCTCTTTTGAAAGTTATGTAATGTTTAAAAGGGGCGATGTTAAATCAGCTCAATGCTACGTTTTACGAAGTTGTTCAATGCTTCACCTCTTAACATATTATTTTGCAATAAAGCTAAGTCAATCAGTTGACGGATAACTTTATTATTGCTGGCATAACCTGCGAAGATAGCTTCTTTCTTACTCTTCAGATCATCCCATTTCTTATCTAAATCATTTAGTTCATCTTTTTCAGCTGTTAGGATATCTTCATCTTTCTTACCTTTTTGCTTATCTTTCAACTCATTGCGTTTTTTGTTGATGCTATCCATTTCAGATTGTATCGGGGTTACCTCTGCATGGCAAGCTCCTTCTTCTTCATTTAATACTTGTTTTATCAGTTTGTGGTCGGAATTCAGTATTAAATTGAACATATCAGGCATTTCGCCATAGAAACTCATTCCGGCTTGTATGTTTGCCATTTCTTTCATACGACGCATATATTCGCTTTGAGTAATCATTACCGGAGCAGAATTTTCTCCCAATGCTTGTGTCATGACATTAAACTCGACTTTATCCATTTTAGGAAGTTGACTTTTGAAGGCTGTTGTGATAGCATCTTGCTTGTCTGCTTCCAATATTTCGCCTTTCTTATCTTCTTTAACGATAAGATTGTCGATAACATCACTATCAACACGGGTAAAGCGAGACTTCTCCAGCTTTTGTTCCAACATGCTTATCATAGCTACGTCTAACTGGCCATCCATAAGCAAAACATTGTATCCTTTATTGGTGGCAGCTTCAATGTAACTATATTGTTCATCTTTGTTGTTAGCATACAGATAGATCAGATTTCCATCTTTATCTGTTTGATTATCTTTAATAAGAGTCTGGTATTCTTCGAATGTGTAATGCTTGTCATTTGTATCGGTGAAAAGGGCAAATTTTTGCGCTTTATCATAGAAGTCCTCTTGTGTGAGCATTCCATAATTGATAAATATTTTTAAATCATTCCACTTTTCTTCAAATTGTTTGCGATCATTCTTGAAGATGGATTGCAGACGGTCGGAAACTTTCTTTGTGATATAGGTTGAGATTTTCTTCACGTTTGAATCACTCTGTAAATATGACCGGGAAACATTCAACGGAATGTCTGGAGAATCTATCACTCCATGCAACAGTGTCAAGAAGTCCGGCACAATACCTTCAACAGAATCTGTAACATATACCTGATTGCAATATAATTGAATTTTGTTTTTATTTAGTTCAATATTGCTTTTTACTTTCGGGAAATAAAGAATTCCAGTCAAATGGAATGGGTAGTCGACATTCAGATGAATCCAGAAAAGTGGTTCGTCAGACATCGGATACAACTTACTATAGAATGATTTGTAATCTTCATCCGATAGTTCGCTAGGTTTGCGAGTCCATAGGGGAGTTGTATCATTGATGATATTATCTTCGGCTGTATCTATCTGTTTGCCATCTTTCCATTCTTTTTTCTTCCCAAATGCAATAGGAACAGGAAGGAAACTGCAATATTTCTTCAAAAGTCCGGAGATGCGGGCTTCTTCAAGAAATTCCTTGCAGTCATCATCAATGTACAAGATGATATCCGAGCCTCGATCTGCTTTTTCCACTTCTTCAATTGTAAATTCAGGACTACCGTCGCAAGTCCATTTTACAGCTTGTGCGCCGTCTTTATATGACTTAGTGATTATTTCTACTTTCTTTGCAACCATAAAAGCAGAATAGAAACCTAATCCGAAATGACCAATGATGGCATTTGCGTCATTTTTGTATTTCTCGAGGAAATCATTTGCTCCAGAGAATGCAATCTGATTGATATACTTTTCGATTTCTTCTGCAGTCAGACCAATACCGCGATCGGAAATGGTAATAGTATCTTTGCCTAATTCAACATGAATGGTTAAATCACCTAACTCACCTTTAAACTCTCCGATAGAAGCTAGTGTATTCAGCTTCTGAGTAGCGTCTACTGCATTGGATACTAACTCACGAAGAAAAATCTCATGGTCACTATACAAGAACTTTTTGATAATAGGAAAAATGTTCTCTGTTGTAACTCCAATATTACCTTTCTGCATAATACGTATATTTTTTAGTTTATCTATTGATTAATTTTAATTGATACTTACTCAGGTAGAGACAAAAAAAATGCCAGACCCGAAGGTCTGACATTATGACATACTTAATATTGATTCCAAACATGGACAATATAATCTTATTCTTGAGTAATAGCTTTCATTTCTAATTCACCCTTTTCTCCATTAAGAGAGACTTGAATGATGTCTTTTTCTTTTAAAGGCGAAGAAATGATGAGTTCTGATAACCCGTCTTCCAAATAGGTTTGAATAGCTCGTTTTAAAGGACGGGCACCATACTGCACATCGTATCCTTTGGTTGCTATGAACTCTTTCGCTTTATCTTCGATAATTAATTTATATCCAATAGATTCAATTCTATTATATAATCCTTTCAGCTCTATATCAATAATCTTTGTAATTGCTTCCAGAGAGAGCTGGTCGAATGTGATAATTTCATCTACTCGATTAATAAATTCAGGAGCGAATGATTTATTTAAAGCTTTTTGGATTACACTTCGCGAGAATTCTTTGTCGTCAAGGCGGCTTTGTGTTGCAAATCCGACCCCTCGTCCAAATTCTTTCAACTGACGGGTTCCGATATTGGAGGTCATGATGATAACAGTATTTTTTAAGTCTACCATCCTGCCATAACTGTCAGTCAGACGTCCTTCATCCATTACTTGAAGCAAGATATTGAATACATCCGGATGCGCTTTTTCTATTTCATCAAGCAATACAATAGAATATGGTTTGCGGCGTACTTTTTCTGTTAATTGTCCCCCTTCTTCATATCCTACGTATCCCGGAGGTGCTCCGACCAGTCGTGAAACCGTAAATTTCTCCATATACTCACTCATGTCTATACGAATCAGTGCATCGGCTGAACCAAACATATATTTGGCTAATTCTTTGGCTAAATGGGTCTTACCAACCCCCGTTGGACCTAAAAACATGAATGTGCCAATTGGTTTATTGGGATCTTTTAATCCTACACGGCTTCGCAATATTGCTTTTACCAACTTTTCTATGGCCGTATCTTGCGCTATGACTTTAGATTGCAGATCTTCTTTCATGCCGGCTAGCTTAACACCTTCGGCTTGTGCCATACGTTGTACAGGAATACCTGACATCATTGATATAACGTTGGCGATCTCTTCTGCATCAACGGTCTGCCTATTTTCCTTCAGACTGGCTTCCCACTCTTTTTTCATCTCGTCTAATCGAAGAGAGAATTCTTTTTCTTTATCCCGAAAACTGGCTGCAAGTTCAAAGTTCTGAGATTTAACTGCTTCATTTTTCTTACTTTTAGCTTCTTCGATCAATTTTTCCTGCTCTTCTATCTCTTTAGGAACATTAATGTTAGTAAGATGTACCCGTGAACCGGCTTCATCCAAAGCATCAATAGCCTTATCAGGGAAATTGCGATCTGTGATATAGCGGTCTGTCAGCTTGACACATGCTTCCAATGCTTCATCAGTATAAAAAACATTATGATGGTCTTCATACTTGTCCTTGATGTTATGTAAAATTTGAAGAGTTTCCTCAGCTGTAGTTGGTTCTACTATTACTTTTTGGAAACGACGTTCAAGAGCACCGTCTTTTTCAATATTCTTACGGTACTCATCAAGGGTGGTAGCGCCAATACATTGTATTTCTCCTCTAGCCAATGCCGGTTTTAACATATTCGCAGCGTCCATAGAGCCTGCAGCCGACCCTGCACCTACAATTGTGTGAATCTCATCGACAAACAGAATTATATTGGGATTCTTCTGTAACTCATTTAGAATGGAACGAATACGCTCTTCAAATTGTCCGCGATATTTGGTACCCGCTACGACAGCTGTCATATCCAGAGCCACAACTCGTTTATCAAACAAAATTCGTGAAACCTTTTTCTGAGTAATTCTTAAAGCAAGTCCCTCAACAATAGCTGATTTCCCTACACCCGGTTCACCTATTAGAATAGGGTTGTTTTTTTTACGGCGGCTTAAGATTTGGGCCAAACGTTCAATTTCTTTTTCTCTGCCGACTACTGGATCTAATTTTCCTTCTTCTGCCGCTTTTGTCATATCCGTACCGAAATTGTCAAGTACCGGTGTGTCATTAGATGGCTTTTTCGAAGCTGTTTGTGCCTGTTGACGCTCTTCAGTATTGCCTCTTCCGCTTGAGCGGGGGGAAGACATTTCTTCATCTTCATCGTCATCTTCAGTAAACATTCCAGCATTTATGTCTGGCTGCAATGTCACCTGTTCCAATACTTTTGCGTAATTGATGTTATTTGCTTCAAGTATGGAGGCTGCTACATTCTTTTTTTCTCTTAAAATTGCCAACAGAACATGTTCTGTGTCAGCGATGTTACTTTTCATTCCACGTGCTTCTAAAATACACATTTTTAATATTTTTGCCGCGTCATTAGACAACGACACTTCTGCGTCAGGTAATAACATATCATCAGCTTCTACCTTTAGCTGAGCTTCAATCTGCTGTTTGATGGCAGTCAGATTGGGATTGAGTTTAGACAATATCTCGATAGCTTTTCCTTCACCGTCACGGAGCATACCCAGAAGCAGGTGTTCTGGACCTATGTACCTACTTCTCAACCGATTCGCTTCTTCTTTACTATAGACGATAATGTCGGAAACTCTTTGTGAGAATTGATTATTCATACTTTCTTCCTTCTTTTCTAAGGGTTATTCACTCGCAAATATACGCATTAAATCAAGTTTGTATTGCAATATTTGCTTTATTTCTTATATCTACAAATGGCGTGCCATAAAAATGCTACATTTGCATTATATATAATAAGGTATAACAAATGGCTGGATGCTTTTTGCCGATATTCCATAGCCTTTATAGCCTAATTTATTATTTTTCTCTTTTTGTTTTCGTATTTTAAAGCTTAGTTGGGTATCATTCTGTTCATAATAAAACTTTCTTTCCAAAAACTTTCGTATATCCGGGAAAAGTAGTACTTTAGCGTGGTTTTTTACAAACCGTAGAATGTATAATTAATAATCATTTTAAATGCTTGAACAAGACAGAATTATAAAGATTAACATCGAGGAGGAAATGAAGTCATCGTACATTGACTACTCTATGTCGGTCATCGTTTCGCGTGCCCTTCCGGATGTTAGAGATGGATTTAAGCCCGTTCACCGTAGAATTTTATACGGAATGATGGAATTGGGTAATACTTCAGATAAACCTTATAAGAAATCAGCCAGAATTGTTGGTGAAGTACTTGGTAAGTATCATCCTCATGGAGATTCTTCTGTTTATCTTGCAATGGTTCGTATGGCTCAGGAGTGGGCGATGCGTTATCCTTTGGTAGACGGACAGGGTAATTTTGGTTCGGTAGACGGTGATAGCCCTGCTGCTATGCGTTATACGGAGGCACGTCTTAATAAGCTGGGTGAAGCGATGATGGATGACTTGTATAAGGAAACCGTAGATTTTGAGCCTAACTTTGATAATACTTTGGTTGAACCTAAGGTTATGCCAACTCGAATTCCTAATCTTTTAGTGAATGGTGCATCTGGTATTGCCGTGGGTATGGCTACCAATATGCCTCCACATAATCTTTCTGAAGTTATAGATGCTTGTGATGCATATATTGATAATCCGGAAATTACAGTGGAAGAGTTAATGGAGTTTGTGAAAGCTCCGGATTTTCCTACAGGCGGATATATATATGGTGTAAGTGGTGTGCGTGAGGCTTATCTGACAGGTCGTGGACGTGTAGTTATGCGTGCGAGAGCTGAAATTGAAAGCGGGCAGGCACATGATAAAATTGTAATCACCGAGATTCCCTATAATGTAAATAAGGCAGAATTGATTAAGTATATCGCTGACCTTGTTAACGATAAGAAAATAGAAGGCATCTCGAATGCTAATGATGAGTCTGACCGTGATGGTATGCGTATCGTTATTGACGTAAAACGTGATGCAAATGCAAGTGTAGTGCTGAATAAACTTTATAAGATGACAGCTTTACAGACATCTTTTGGTGTGAATAATGTTGCTTTGATACACGGACGTCCAAAGACATTAAATCTGAGAGATTTAATAAAATATTTCATAGAACATAGACGCGAGGTCGTAATTCGTCGTACTCAGTTCGAACTTCGTAAAGCAAAAGAGCGGGCACATATTCTTGAAGGTTTAATTATTGCTTCGGATAATATTGATGAAGTAATTCGTATTATCCGTGCTGCTAAAACGCCCAATGATGCTATAGCAGGCTTGATAGAACGTTTCAACCTGACAGAAATTCAGTCGCGTGCTATTGTAGAAATGCGTTTGCGCCAGTTGACTGGTTTGATGCAGGATCAGCTTCATGCGGAATACGAGGAAATCATGAAGCAGATTGCTTATTTGGAAAGTATTTTGGCTGATGATGAAGTATGCCGTAAGGTAATGAAAGATGAACTGCTGGAAGTGAAAGCAAAATATGGGGATGAACGCCGTTCAGAGATTGTATATTCTTCAGAAGAGTTTAATCCGGAAGATTTCTACGCTGATGACCAAATGATTATCACCATTTCTCATATGGGATATATCAAGCGTACTCCTTTAACAGAATTCCGCGCACAGAATCGTGGTGGGGTAGGTTCTAAGGGAACAGAAACTCGTGATGAAGACTTTGTAGAGCATATTTATCCGGCTACCATGCACAATACCATGATGTTCTTTACACAAAAAGGTAAGTGTTATTGGTTGAAAGTGTATGAGATACCTGAAGGAACGAAGAACTCTAAGGGGCGTGCTATTCAGAATTTGTTGAATATTGATTCAGATGATAATGTAACGGCATATTTGCGTGTGAAGAGTTTAGAGGATTCAGAGTTCATCAATAGCCACTATGTATTATTCTGTACTAAGAAAGGTGTAATAAAGAAAACATTGTTAGAACAATATTCTCGTCCTCGCCAGAATGGTGTAAATGCTATTACGATTCGCGAAGATGACAGTGTTATCGAAGTTCGTATGACGAATGGAAATAATGAAATTATCATTGCCAACCGTAATGGACGTGCAATTCGTTTCCATGAAGCAGCAGTGCGTGTTATGGGACGTACAGCAACGGGGGTGCGTGGTATTACATTAGATAACGATGGTCAGGATGAAGTTGTGGGAATGATTTGCATTAAGGACTTGGAGACGGAATCTGTAATGGTTGTTTCTGAGCAAGGATATGGTAAACGTTCTGAAATTGAAGACTATCGTAAGACCAACCGTGGAGGTAAGGGTGTGAAAACAATGAATATTACTGAAAAAACGGGTAAATTGGTAACGATTAAATCTGTAACAGATGAAAATGATTTGATGATTATCAATAAATCCGGTATCACAATTCGTTTGAAGGTAGCAGATGTTCGTATCATGGGGCGTGCTACCCAAGGTGTCCGTTTGATTAATCTTGAAAAACGCAATGATCAGATTGGTTCAGTATGTAAAGTCATGACTGAAAGTCTTGAGGATGAAATACCGGAAGAAGAAGTAGAGGGTACTATTGTGAGTGATCCTAATACTGATGCTCCTGATATTGACAATGATGATACGTCAGATGTAAATGAGAACGAAAGTAATAACATTGAGGAATAGACATAATATTAATAATTAATCAAACAACAATCATGAAAAGAGTATTATTTTCTATGGTTTTATTGATGGCTGTTAGCTTCTCATTCGCTCAGATGAAGAATGTGAAAGAAGCAAAGAGTATGGCTAATGACGTAAAACCTAATTTTAAGCAGGCTGAACAGCTTATTAAGGAAGCTATGAAAAATCCTGAAACAAAGGATCTTGCTGAAACATGGGATGTTGCTGGATTTATCCAGAAACGTATCAACGAAGAGCAGATGAAAAATGCTTTTTTGAGAAAACCGTATGATACATTGAAAGTGTATAATAGCATATTGAAGATGTATGAGTATTATACTAAGTGTGACGATCTGGCTCAAGTACCCAATGAAAAGGGCAAAATTAAAAATAAATATCGGAAGGCGAATGCTTCTAGTATGTTGGCCGAACGTCCGAATTTGATCAATGGTGGTATTCAATATTTTAATTTGGATAAGAATAAAGAAGCGTTGAAATTCTTCGCAACATACGTAGAGTCAGCTTCATATCCTATGTTAGCTGATAAAGAGATTGCTAAAAACGATACTCTTCTTCCGCAGATTGCTTATTATGCAACATTGGCAGCTGATAGAGTAGGTAATAAAGATGCGATTATCAAGTATGCTCCGATGGCTTTGTCAGATAAAGATGGTGGCAAGTTTGCAATGCAATTAATGGCTGATGCTTATAAAGCTAAGGGGGACACAGTAGCATGGATCAAAGCTTTGGAAGAAGGTATTCTTAAATTTCCAGGAAATGATTATTTCTTTGCCAATTTGGTTGATTATTATAATAGTTCTAATCAAGCCTCTAAGGCTATGGAGTTTGCTGACAGAATGCTGTCTAATGATCCGAATAATAAGCTGTATTTATATGTAAAGGCATATCTTTATCATAACATGAAAGAATATGATAATGCAATTGAATTCTATAAAAAGGCTATTGCTGCTGATCCGGAATATGCAGAAGCATACTCTAATGTAGGTTTAGTGTATTTGATGAAAGCGCAGGATTATGCTGATAAAGCAACGACGGATATTAATGATCCTAAGTATGCTGAAGCACAGGCTGTAGTAAAGAAGTTCTATGAAGAAGCTAAGCCTTTTTATGAGAAAGCCCGTGCTTTGAAACCAGACCAGAAAGATTTGTGGTTGCAAGGACTTTACCGTGTTTATTATAACTTGAATATGGGACCGGAATTTGAAGAAATTGATAAGATGATGAAGTAATAATTCTTTCTCCATATGAGATTAGTAAAGAAGGTCGCTTCCTTAGTGGCCTTCTTTTTTATGTTTAAATGGATTTTGTAGATTGAAGTAGAGGGCTAATAAAACAGAAAAGGAGCAAAGTTTTATTATTTACTCCTTTTATATATTAAACATAATATTGATTATTCCTCCAATATAGTTTCTTTTTTTGCTTCTGTTCGATCATCCGTTAATAACAAGCAATGGCGTATCGGAATGAAATATCATCTTTCTGGCAATACTAGGATTAAATAATCGAGCAAATATATTTCTTTTATATGAAGTCAATGTAATTATATCTATTTGGTTATCCTTGATATATTGGTCAAGCCCTTTCAATAAATTATTATTCATCACAACGTCATAATGGATTTCTAGACCTAGGTATTGTTTATGGAAATATTCTTTTATTCCTGCAAGTTTTATTTCATTCCACGTATCTTTAGATTCCGTAAGATGTATCAAAAAGACAGAAAAATGGAACGATTTCCAAGTGTTAAAGAATGCCTCAAAAGCTATTAAATCTCTTTGATCAAAATTAGTTATAAAAGCAATCCGTTTGACTTCACTAAATTGTTTAAATGGAGTATTTTCTGGAATAGCTAATACTGGAACACGGCTTCTATCAATGACCTCAGCGGTTACACTACCGATCAAATCAATATCTTTTTGGTTTTTTCCACGAGTTCCCATGATGATAACAATAGGACGTTCTTCCTTTGCATATCTGAGAATCTCTTCTTCAGGAATGCCTTCTCGTAAAATACAACTATATTTGATATCCGGAAATTCCCCTGAAACTATTTTTTCTTTTATTTTAGCTGATAAGGTGTTGAGATCAGAATGAACTCTATGAATAATAGTTTTTACAGTCTCTTCATCTCCAACTTGGTAATTGAAGACATCACCATACGGCAATGAGGACGCATATATTGGTGTAAAATAAACGTGTAATAAGATAACTTCTGCGTTCTCAGTTTTTGCTAAGTTAAAAGCAAATTCACATGCTTTCATCGAGTAATTAGAGAAATCGACAGGAATTAAAATCTTATTTGATTTATTCTCTGTTTTAGGTTCCTTCTCTCCCACTATACTTTCAGATAACCAAGTAGAACTTTCAGTTATTTTTAGTGCACGTGGTAAATCACTTTCTTTGATTCGTAAACGAACCCCCGAAGAAACGACTGGTTGTATTTGATTAACATTATGAATGTATGTTTCAATACCTTCATTTTCGAGGACATTCTTTAATATCTGAGCTTTAGTATATGTCAGAATGGCTAGAGTTACTAATTTATCTTCCATAAATGTATATTTTATAAGGTGAACAAATAAGAAATCCCAATTGTTTTATTCAATTGGGATTCGGTTTGTTATATTTTAAACTTGCACAGATTCGGTAGCCTGTTCTTTTTGCATACTCAGATTTAATTCATCTAAAATTTTTAAAGCCCGATCAAGAACGGTCGTATCATCTATCATTACAAGCCCACCATCCGGACCGGGCTCAAGATGTATTCCGACACTTTTTCCCTCCTTGAAATTATGACCTCCGAAGAAGTTTCGCACGGTATCTACGTGTAAACCAAGTTCGTCTGCTATTCTATGCATGCTACCGCTGGGCAATGAATCTTTAATCTTACGAAGTTCATTAAATGTTATTGTTCTCATGTCTCGTAAATTTAATGGTTAATACTATGTGATCTTTATCACGCTATAAACTTAAGCAAAAAAAAAGATAAAACAAATTATTTGCTTATCTTTTTTTCTTAATTTATAAAATCTATTATTCTTGTTTATATAGCTTCAATGGCAGAAGCTGGTACCCATCCAACTTTTCCATCTTCTAATCGAATTTCTTTCCATTCTTTCATCGAATTATCTTTAATACTTACTTTTCTCCCTTCATGAAGAATAAATAAGCTAGTACCACTTTCGCTTGGAGTACTACGAACAGTAACACTTGGATTCATCACTATTGCTTCGTTTCTGATTACTAAATGCTCTTTTTGTTCAGAAGCAAACAGATTGGCACATATAGTAATGATTAAAAAGATGATTCCTGAGATGAATCCAGTTTTTTTCCATAATATCTGCTTTGAAAAGACGAATGAATAGAGAGCTACAATTAATAAAATGAAAGAGATAATTCCTAATGTAGCCCAAGCATCTACGCTCATACTATTTATCAACGACTTGATCCATGAAACAAAAAAGACCTCAGGAATAGCTTCCACCTTGTCTATTGTTTTTGCACGAGCTACTTCAAGGTTAGCCCGAATATCACTATTGCCGGGTTGTAGCAGTAAGGCACGTTCGTAATTAAGAACAGCTTTGGCTATTTCTCCTATCTTATAGTAGCTATTTCCTAAATTATAGTACACTTCAGCCGCTTCTCCATTTTTGAGCAGTGCTTCGTAGATTTGAATGGCTGCGGTATAATCTTCTTTTATATATGCAGAATCTCCTTCCGTTTTTGTAACATTGGCCAATGTGTTATTGGAAAACATAGTGGTACTTGCTGCATGGATGGAATCCCCTTCATTCACTTGCTTGGAATCAACATTCAATGAATCCTGCCCAAAACAAGTGATTGATATTAACGTTAATATAAAAAATAATATTTTTTTCATGACATAATCTCTTCTAGGTTAATGTTTAATTGAATTCTCCATTTTGCTTATTACCTCTATTGAAGATGAATAAACCTTGTCCATAGCTTGATTTTCGTCTCCCGGAGCGAAACGGGCAAATTCACAATCATTTAGTGCATTTAAGAAATCCTTGATTAATTCCTCGCTTACTCCGTGATTTCTCAATTTTTCTTCTATATTGTCCTTGGACAAACGAGATACAGGAATATTTAATTTGTCACTAATATATCCCCATAAAGCTTTCAATACTTCATCATAAAAAGCATCTTTTTTATTTTCAGAAAGCAGTTTTCCTGCTAATTTCATACGTTTGGTAGCCACTTTGTTGGCTTTTTTGGTTCGTACTTTAGCGACATTCGCATTTTCAGCAGCTTGCTTGCGATAGATGATAAAGAATATTATAAAGGCAAGAGCCGGAATAATATAGAAAAGCCAATAAGACATGGAGCCGTAGAAGAAACTTCCTTTAGGTTGGAAAGTTACTTCATTCTGTTTGATGTAACGAATATCTTCACCTAATACTTTTAAGTCTTCCTTGTTGGTAAAGTTCGCAATTACCTGGTCGGCATTTCCTGCACCTTTTTCAATATTCACTACATATTCTTCCGTTTTCAGAGTTTTGTATGATTTGGAACGAATGTCAAAATAGCTAAAAGATACCCCTGGAATCTTATATGTGCCGGCATGTCTAGGGATAGCTAAATATTCAATTACTCTGTTACCTGTAAGTCCTTCCCGAGTTAATCTAACTTGATTGTCTACTTTAGGATCATATACTTCAAAATCTTCCGGGAATTTTATTTCCGGATTAGAAATTAACTTCAAATTTCCTGTACCGGAAATCACTAACTTAATAGTGATAGCATCATTGGTTTTTAATTCTTTACTATTGATAGAAGAAGAAACTGTAAACTCTCCTACTCCCCCTGAGAAATCAGCCGGTTTACCAGCCGGAAGCGGACTTACATTTATTGCTATCTTAGGGGTAGCAATAGATTTTTTAATTTCTATAACGTTACTTCCTCCATTAAAGAATGCATCAAAAGGGTCATCCGATTGTACTGGTTTGCCTATAGTCATTTGGAATTGTGCCGGATCTATGTACAATTTTCCGGATTGTTGAGGGAATAGCACGAACTGACGATAGACAGTTGTATAATAATTACGTCCACGATAATGTTCCGGAGTCCATCTGGCATTTGTTGTCATTTCAATCTCTTGTGAATGAAAACCTTTGAAATCGGGTAACTTTGCATTATTCAATTGCAAATTAGACTCTCTGGTATAAATTTTATAAGTCAAGACAAATGCCTCCTGCTCAAATACATTCGTTTTACTAGCCGTCGCAGTAATAAATAGATCTTGATCGGATACACTCGTACCGGAAGAGGAATGGGCGGAAGAACCTCCTTGTCCACCATTGCTGTTCTGGTCTTGTGGTAAAACCTTGATTTTTACGGAGTTTGATACCATTTGGTTACCATCGGCCACAATTGAAGCACCGCCAATTGTGTATTCACCGGCAGTATTGGCCATCAATATATACGTAAATGTAATACTACTCGTAGATGTTACGTTGCCATTTACAATCTGAGTACTACTTTGTTGTGAACGGCTTGGTCCCATCAACACATCAAATCCTTTGATTGATGGGGCTCGGAAATCTTTTACTTTTTGTGTAGTTACGGTATAAGATAGTCTGAATTGATCGCCTACTACTACTGCGTCAGGAGCAGAAGCAGTAAAAGACACTTTATCGGCAAATGCCTGAGTGCTATATGCTATCAATGCTATCAATATGATAATCAGTTTCTTCATTGCTTATGAAATTTATATCGTCAACTTTATATTACCAATCTTTTTCCAAACGACCACCTTGCATAACCTGCTGTTGCTTCTTTACTTTATCCTGTACGTCTTTCTCATCTTGCATCACAGAATTAAGCAATTGTTCAGCGTTTTCTTTTGACATCTGATTCTTTTGTTTCTCAGATTTTGGAGGTTGTTGTTGATCCTTCTTTTGGTCTTGCTTCTGATCGTTCTGTTTATCTTTGTTCTGGTCTTGCTTTTGATCTTGCTTTTGCTGATCTTTATTTTGATCCTGGTTTTGATCCTGATTCTGTTTATTTTGTTGTTGGTCTTTCAACATTTTTTGTGCAAGAGCCAAATTATATCGGGTCTCATCGTCAGCAGGATTATTACGTAAAGACATCTTATAAGCATCCACAGCCTTTGCATAATCTTTACTGGCTTGAAGAAGTACGCCCATGTTATGATATATTTGAGCCAACTTCATCTTATCCTTCTCAATATTGCTGGCCGATACATATTGTTCCATAGCTTCCTGCATTTTCTGTTGTTGTGAGAGTGTATTCCCTAAATTATACATAGATACTGTAGATTTAGGATTCACCTCCAAAGCTTTCCGATAATTCACTTCGGCATCCACAAACACACTGTCATTAAACAGGCGATTTCCTTTGCGGATATAGTCACGTTCTGCTTTCTGAGCCGATACAAAGGCGGCTGACAGCAGAAACACAGCGAATAGAATATATTTACTTTTTAACATGCGCATAACTACTTCTTATTAGAAAACAGATGAACGTTCTTAAATAAAGGATTCTTGCGATCTAAAATTAATATTTCCGCTAATAACAATAATAGAATAATCCAGGCAATAGCTTGGAACTGTTCATTAAACTCCGTATATACCTTAGATTCCACATCAGATTTTGCCATCTTATTGACTTCCTGATTGATTGCTTTTTGAGCTGAGTTAGAATTATCTACTCGTACATAGATACCTTTTCCTTCTTTGGCAATCTCCTGACACATTGTTTCATTTAAGCGGGTAACAATCACATTACCCTCACGGTCACGCCGATAATCGTTGGTACCTTCTGCTGGGATAGGAGCACCATCGGGCATACCTACTCCCAACACATTAACTTGGATACCTTTTTCAGCAGCAGCTTTTGCCGCTTCAACAGCACCACCTTCATGATTTTCACCGTCAGTAATTACGATAATGGCGCGTCCTACTCCTTCTTGTGGAGTAAAGCTACGTGCAGCCAAATTAATCGCTTCTCCAATAGCCGTACCTTGCTTGGATATCAATGAAGGATTGATAGATTCCAGAAACATTTTAGCGGAAATGTAATCACTGGTAATCGGTAGTTGAGTGAAAGCGTCACCGGCAAATACAATCATTCCCACTTTATCATTGTCAAGTTCATCCACCAATCTGGATATCAGTCTTTTGGCTTTCTCCAAACGGCTGGGTTGTACATCCTGAGCGAGCATAGAATTTGAAATATCCAGTGCAATGATGACTTCCACGCCTTTACGTTTTACTGTTTCCAGTTTGGAACCAAACTGAGGACGTGCTAATAATACTGAAAACAAACCGATAGCGGCAAAAAGTATCCAGAATTTTACATCCGGGCGATATTTGGATACATCGGGCATTAACTGCGCCAATAAAACCGGATCTCCAAAACGTCGGATATTCTTTCTTCTCTTGTAGTTGGAATACAAGTAGAAAGCTGCTAAAAATGGTAATAGCAGCAATAGGTATAAATATGTAGGTTCTCCAAATCGAAACATCTTTCTTAACTATTTTACGATTGACTAATTTACGGTTGACCACCTTATGGAATCTTCTTCAGTATGGAATTACGCAATAATACCTCCAATAGAACACAAAGGAAAGCAGCTAGTGCGAACCAATGATATTCCTCATCCCGTTTGCTATACTCTTTTACATTCAGCTTAGTCTTTTCCAGCTTATCAATTTCTTCGTACACCTCTTTCAGTTTCGAATTACTTGTAGCCCGGAAGTAATTACCGTCCGTAGTACCTGCAATTTGCGTCAATGTTTTCTCATCAATTTCAACAGGCATACTAACATATTGTACAGTATTTCCTACCGGATAAGGATAAGGCGCCATTCCATTCGTACCAACCCCGATGGTATACACACGAATTCCAAAGCTTTTTGCTATTTCAGCAGCTGTCATAGGAGAAATATCACCTTTATTGTTAGTACCGTCTGTCAGCAAAATAATGACTTTAGATTTTGCTTTACTGTCTTTCAGTCGAGTTACAGCATTTGCTATTCCCATACCTACGGCAGTACCATCTTCAATAAGACCGCATTTGATATTGTGAATCATATCTAGCAATACAGCATGATCCACAGTCAACGGGCATTGAGTAAAACTCTCACCGGCAAATAAAGTAATACCTATATTATCATTAGGGCGTCCGTTGATAAACTCTGCCGCTACATCTTTGGCTGCTTCCAATCTATTGGGCTTTAAGTCTTCGGCCAACATACTGGTAGAAACGTCAACAGCCAGCATTATATCAATACCTTCTATTTCGCTGTTCTGCCACTTATTGGTTGTTTGCGGTCGTGCGAGGACCAGAATTACCAATGTTAACGCAAAAAGACGTAAAAGAAAAGGAGCATGCAACAAATAGTTCTTATAACTTTTAGGTGTATGCGCATATACCCGAGCGTCCGAAATCTGAAGAGTAGCTTCACTTTTCCTTTGCTTCAAGATATACCATACAATATAAGGTATAAGTAGTAATAGCAAAAACAGATATTCTATATTGGCAAAAACCATTTTATTTATGATTTAACAGTTTACTTTTAGTATTCAAGTTACTCATTCTTTACACAAAAAGATTGTATATCTGCATACCTATATATATAAAGACACCAATCAATGCCGCAGACAAAAGTGCAATTCCGCAAATCAACATTACTTTAACGCGTAAAGAACGTTTTTCAATAATCGTAATTTCCGTTGGTTGCGGTTTCTGATTTTCCTCTTCCGGTTGTTTTGTTTCATTGATAAAGTCAATTGCATTAATTAAGTTTGCATCATTTTCGTTCATCTGAGGATCATGCTTGGCAAACTTCACTAAATCGGCAGTCTGAAACAGTTCTTTTAGGTCAGATATAGCTTCTTTATCCTTCAATTCCAATAACTTATCAATAATTTCCGATGATGTCATTTCCAATGCATTAAATCCGAAACGATCCTTTATATACGTGCGAAGAGCATCAGTCAATTCCGTATAGTATTCCTTCGATCTTCCCTTCTGCCATACTTTCTCGATTTTGATACGTTCTATCTCTTTCATTGCAGCTTGATGTGGCGGCAATTTCGGTTCTACTTTTATCTTACGGATAATAGGTTTATTATCACGTATACGAACAATGAGATAGATCAGCAAACCGAGTAAAGGTAAAGCTAAGAATGAGCAGGAAATTAAACCGTACCAGTCTTCCCATGCAAAAGGAGCTTTCATTACAGGTTTCTGTCCGAAGAATTGATCAGGGTGTAATGTGTCGACCGGTATTGAGTAGACTTTCAGTGCTAAAGCTTTTGACTTATACTCTTTGCCATCTACAGTAACAGGTATTGGCGGCAGGTAATACAAAGCCGAGTCAAAAGAAGTGATAACATATTCCTGTGTGATTAACATTCGCTGGCGGTCATTCAAAAATTGCGTATCCGGTTTGACTGTTTCTATAATTTCCACACCTTTTACTAAAGTATCAGTATAAGCAGGGAAAATAGCATGTTGTTTAGCATCCATAGCCACTTGCAACTGCACTTTTGCCTGTTCACCGATCAGTATTTGCAATGAATCTATCTTCGCCTCTACCGTAACAGATTGTGCAGCTACTTTATCAATGGATAATAGACCTAATAATGCTATCAGAATAATATTTCTACTCATCTTTGATTTCATTAATTTCGTTTGGCAAATAAGTTCAACAATGCCTTTACGTAATCCTCATCGGTTCTGACAGAAACCGAATCCACATTACTTTTCGTAAATGTGTCGTTCAGTTCCGTCTGCTTTTGAATCCACCAATTGTGATGCGCGCGGCGTACAGCTTTTGATGAAGTATCAATCCACTGCTCATGTCCGGTTTCCGCATCTTTTATTCGCATGAGACCCACAGGAGGAAGATCACTCACTCTCCGGTCATAAACCTGTAATGCTACTACGTCATGTTTCCGGTTGGCAATAGTCAGAGCATTCTTAAAACTTTCCTGATCAATGAAGTCGGATAGAATAAAAGCAGTGCAACGTCTTTTCATTACATTCGTCAGATATTCCAATGCAAGACGGATATTAGTACGACGGCTTTCCGGTTGAAAGTCAATCAATTCACGAATGATATATAGAATATGTTTACGTCCCTTTTTAGGAGGAATAAACTTCTCTATCCGGTCTGAAAAGAAAATCACTCCAATTTTATCATTATTCTGAATAGCAGAGAAAGCAAGGGTGGCAGCAATTTCCGTCACCATATCTTTCTTCAACTGTTTGACGGTACCGAACTCCAAACTTCCGGAAACATCAACCATTAACATAACTGTCAGTTCACGTTCTTCCTCAAACACTTTTACGTAAGGTTTGTTGAAACGCGCGGTCACATTCCAGTCTATGTCACGTATATCATCGCCGAATTGATATTCGCGGACTTCCGAGAATGACATACCCCTACCCTTGAAAGCCGAATGATACTGGCCTGCAAAGATATTATTAGACAATCCTCGTGTCTTAATTTCAATCTGACGAACTTTTTTTAGTATTTCACTTGTTTCCATTTAGGGCACTTCAACCTTATTCAAAATCTTACTGATGATTTCGTCCGAAGTCATGTTATTAGCTTCCGCTTCATACGTCAATCCGATACGGTGGCGAAGAACATCATGCGCAACAGCACGTACATCTTCCGGAATTACGTAACCGCGGCGTTTGATGAAAGCGTATGTACGGGCAGCCAATGCTAAATTGATAGATGCACGGGGTGAACCACCGAAACCGATCATATCTTTCAATTCCTTGAGGTCATATTTCTCCGGAAAGCGAGTAGCGAATACAGTGTCTACGATGTAGCGTTCGATCTTTTCATCCAGATATACCTGACGAACTACTTTACGTGCTTCAATAATTTCGTCAGCTTTCAGAATTGGTTTTACGTTGAACTTTTCTCCATTAATATTCTGACGAATAATCAACTTTTCCTCTTCCAACTTCGGATAATCAATAACGACCTTCAGCATAAAACGGTCAACTTGTGCTTCCGGAAGCGGATAAGTTCCTTCCTGTTCGATAGGATTCTGAGTAGCCAATACGAGGAAGGGTTCCGGCAATGTAAATGTTTCTTTACCGATAGTAACCTGACGTTCCTGCATGGCCTCCAATAAAGCACTCTGTACTTTAGCCGGAGCACGGTTAATTTCATCGGCTAATACAAAATTAGCGAAAATAGGTCCTCTTTGAACTTTAAAAGATTCGTCTTTTTGACTGTAGACCATTGTACCTATGACGTCCGCAGGCAATAAGTCCGGTGTAAACTGAATGCGGCTATATTTCGCATCAATCAGAGAAGCAAGCGTTTTAATAGCTAAAGTCTTTGCCAAACCGGGTACACCTTCCAAAAGAACATGACCATCGGAGAGTAATCCGATAAGCAGCGATTCAACCAAATGTTTCTGACCAACAATGATTTGGTCCATACCTGTCGTAAGATTGGTAACGAAAGCACTTTGTCTTTCAATCCGCTCATTTAGCTCGCGGATATCAATTGATTCAGCCATAAATACTTAATATTTTATTATTTAAATCCCATTATTTCTATATAAGCCCTGCCAATAGTAGCATAAGGCTTTTTATTTTGCCCCAAAAGTACGCCATATAATTAACGATTGCAACTAATTTTTATTAAAAAACAATGCGAAGTCTTTAGATTAAGGTACTTTCATACGCTTTTGTACATCCATAACACTTCCCCCGGCCGATACAGGGGTAAGGCCGGGGGAATGGAATTTTTATCACTTATTCTTTTGTAAGTTTCGGAATTTTTATTGTTGTGCCGTATGGTACATTATTCGGGTTCTTAATAACGTCCGGATTGTGTTTCACAATATACGGCCACATAGCCTTGGTTCCATAGAATCGCAAGGAGACCCTTGTTAAAGTTTCACCTTCTTTGACCGTATATTTAGTCTTGGTTCCGGTTATTTTATAAGAGGCGGAATCCAAATATACAGATGTTGAAGGTTGCTGCCGGATAACTTTATTTTCAGTTTTGGCAGGTGTCACTGCTTCTTTCTTTTGAGGGACAACCGGTGTCGGAGTGATAGAGGTTTTGGGTGTTTCCGGTTTTATATCTTTCACAGAGTCTTGTTCGATCGTGTCGGATAACTGTACTTCCGGCTTGACAGGCTGAGTTGTTACGGGAGGCATATCAAGAGCATTCTTGTCGGATGACGAAGAGAATAAATCCGGATAATAAATGAATAAAACAACCCCTCCACATAATAACAGAACAAGTATGATGATCGTTATTAAATAAGGAACAGGCGATTTCTCTTTTACAGAAGAATCGGGAATATTCTTTTTGGGAGTCGGCTGTATAGCAGTCTGTGCTACTTCTGCCCCTTTTGCCATCTCGCTCTTACCTTCTTGCGACCGCACTATCGTACTTTCCGGTTTTAGATTTGCCCTCAGAAGCTCTTGTTCTATAATCTCCTCCGCAGTAATTATTTCTTTCTTTTCTACAGGAACTGTTTTCGGTTCTACGGCAACAGATTGTGGTTCTATAGATCGTGGTTCTACAATAGGTTGTATCTCTGTAAGAGACATTTCTTCTTTTTCCTCTTCCTTAGGTTGGGATTGTGGCTCGATAGATTCCGGTATGACTGTCGGAATTACTTCTTCCCCGCTTTCCTCTTCTTCCGTTTCTTCTATAGGAGTGTCCTCTAAAACAGTATTCTCATTTAAAACAACCGTCTCAAAGTGTGCAAAAGGCTTGTTTATCGTATCTCTTAAATTTGCATCCGGAGAAAACGAGACTTTGGTATGGCCTTTTATTTGAAAACGTTCACCAGTGTTCACATTAACACTTTCCCGACTATCTACATCAATAAGTTTGAAAGTACCCAATCCTTTGACTTTTACAGTATTCTCGCTCTCTAAGGCCTGTTCTATCAAAAGAAAAAACTCTTTTACGAACGCCTCAGCATCCTTTTTGGTCATGCTATGTTTTGCTGCCAATAAGTCAGTAAGATCTTGAATTGTTAGTCTTTCATTCATAACGGGGAATATATTTATTTAAACTTATCTTTCAATGTATTACTAGGTCTATAAGATAATACCAGTTTTGGGGGCACCAACATACGCTGTTTGCTTGCCGGATTTATGGAAATGCGTTCCGCCTTTTTCTTTACTTCAAAAGAACCGAATCCCTGTACCGCAATCATGTTGCCTTCTTCCAACTCTTGCGTCATGCTAGCCAACAAAGAATTGATTAATTCAGAAGTATCTTTGATGGTATATCCTAGTCTTTCCGCTAGCTCGGATGTAAATTCCTTATTATTCATACATTTATAACCTTTGCATATAAATCAAAATCGTCCGCATCTATCACTTCCACCTGATAGAACTGCCCAATCTCAAGCTCTTTTTCAGAACTATTAATCAGAACCTCCGGATCCACCTCCGGTGAGTCGAATTCTGTTCGTCCGATATAATAATCCCCCTCCAACCGGTCAATGATAATTTTCATTTGTTTTCCGATTTTAGCGGCGCTCAATTCAGCTGAGATTCCTTGCTGGATATCCATCAGCTCATCAAGTCTGGCTTGTTTAACTTCTTGCGGGATAGAGTCTTCGTACGCTTCCGCAGCATAAGTTCCCTCCTCTTCGGAATAGGCAAAAGCTCCCATTCGGTCAAAACGCACTTTGCGTACAAACTCTTTCAGTTCTTCAAAGTCCTCTTCTGTCTCTCCCGGATGTCCCACCATTAAAGTTGTCCGCAGGTGAATGCCCGGCACTTCTTTACGGAATTGCTCAATCAGTTTATAAGTATCCTCCTTAGTGACTTGACGTCGCATTAATCTCAACATCTTGTCACTGATGTGCTGGAGGGCGATGTCCATATATTTGCATACATTGTCGCGTTCACGCATAACCCGGAACAAATCAGTAGGAAAATGCGCAGGATAGGCGTAATGAAGGCGGATCCACTCTACACCCGGAATATCGGAGATACGTTCAATTAGTTCCGGAAGCATTTGTTTCTTATATAGATCGACCCCATAATAAGTCAGCTCCTGTGCGATCACTTGAAACTCTTTTACGCCTTGAGATACCAGATACCGGACCTCATCAAGAATTTCATCAATTGGTTTGGATATGTGACGCCCTGTGATGATAGGAATAGCACAATAGGAACATTTCCGGTCACACCCTTCTGATATCTTCAGATAAGCATAATGTCGGGGAGTCGTTAATGTCCGTTCGATATATAATTCATCATGATACGTCTGTCCTAAATCCTGCAACAATTCCTTCCAATTGAACTTGCCATAGAACTTATCTACCTGCGGTATCTCGATTGCCAATTCTTTAAGGTAACGTTCGGAAAGGCAACCCATTACGAAAAGCTTTTTCAAATCACCTTCTTCTTTCCTTTTGGCAAATTCCAGAATCATATTGATAGATTCCTCTTTTGCGTCACCGATAAAACCGCATGTATTAATAACAGCTATTTCACCTTGCGGATTTTCCGTATCATGAGTCACACTGTATCCGACTTCTTCCAATTGACGTATCAATTGTTCCGAGTCTACCAGATTTTTAGAACATCCCAAAGTGATTATATCAATTCTTCTTTTTTTCATGCATTCTCTCCAAACAAAGAATCTACAAACTCATTCTTACGGAATACCTGTAAGTCTTCTATGCCTTCACCTAATCCGATATATTTAACGGGAATCTTGAATTGATCTGATATGCCGATTACAACTCCTCCCTTCGCTGTACCATCCAGTTTTGTAATGGCCATTGCTGTCACTTCCGTTGCAAGAGTGAACTGTTTTGCCTGTTCAAAAGCATTCTGACCTGTAGAACCGTCCAATACCAATAGAACCTCATTAGGAGCATCGGGCACTACTTTTCGCATCACATTCTTTATCTTTGTCAGCTCGTTCATCAAACCGACTTTGTTGTGAAGACGTCCGGCAGTATCAATAATTACAATATCCGCATTGTTGGCAACCGCAGAACTAAGTGTATCGTACGCCACCGATGCAGGGTCGGCACCCATTTTTTGCTTAATGACAGGCACACCTACTCGTTCTCCCCATATCATAAGCTGTTCTACTGCGGCAGCACGGAATGTGTCGGCAGCTCCCAAGTAAACGGACTTGCCTGCTTTTTTGAACTGATAAGCCAATTTGCCAATTGTTGTGGTCTTGCCTACTCCATTCACTCCCACAACCATAATCACGTATGGTTTCTTATCAATAGCTACATCAAAATCAGCTATATCTCCCGAGTTGTTCTCAGTCAATAAAGCGGCTATTTCATCGCGTAATATATGATTCAGCTCTTGGGTATTCACATATTTATCTTCCGCTGCACGTTTTTCTATGCGCTTAATTATATTTAAAGTGGTTTCCACACCTACGTCAGATGTGATCAGCACTTCTTCCAGATTATCCAACACTTCGTCATCCACCTTTGACTTACCGGCTACGGCACGAGCTATCTTACTAAAGACACTCTCTTTGGTTTTAGATAATCCTTTATCTAAAGTTTCCTTCTTTTCCTTGGAAAAAAAACTAAAAAATCCCATATTTATAGATGTTTGTATGATACATTATGCTACAAAGATATAACAAAGGATTGGAAAAGTAAAAAAAGAAGCAATAAAAAATCCCCTCATTGTTATCAATGAGAGGATTTTGAATTTATAGCGTGTATGCTATCTCGATTATTTTTTGAAAAAGTCTTGTACTTTTTCGTTCGGAACCATTTGTTCATCAAAAACGTATGCTCCGGTTTTCGGAGATTTTACCATTTTGATAACCTTGGTATAAGCACGACCTTCTTTAGAACCATCGTGCAAACTTGCTACTGTTTTCTTTGCCATGGGTTATACTTCTTTATTATTTA
>OGZM01001052.1_pt1 | contig 26153 bp, 24 predicted proteins | sample 1576821 | NCBI WGS metagenome assembly OGZM01 (sample SAMEA3541491, study PRJEB24748) | human gut metagenome | biome: human gut; feature: human-associated habitat; material: faeces | place: China | collected 2012
CGTTTCCTGCTATTTCAATTTTATTATCAAATCTTCCAAAGGAGGTTTCAAACTGTAAAAGATAATCTGCCAGATTCTTTATATCTTTTTTTATTGTGGTTCTGCTAACTTTTAAAAAATCTTCAATATCTTTTATTGTTGTATTCTCTTCAAAAAGATATTTGAATAAAATATAATCTTCTCTCTCTTCCTGAGAAAACACATAAGTACTCATATCCAGACTTTCTATAAATTTGTCTAAATCATTCCTGCTTATATTCAGTTCAAGATTTCCTTTTCTTATTTCAATTTCCTGCAGTTTCTTTTTTTTCAGATAAAAGTTAATGTTATCAACACTGTATCTTATATTTCTTTCACTTACCTCATATTTCTCTGCAAAATATTTTATAGGAAGAACAGCAGTGCTCACTTCTTCCAGCAAATGTATATCTTTTATATTTAGTCCCATAGTGTATTCTCCTAAACAAAAAAAGACTGCATAAAGCAGTCCCTTTTTTAACAATAAAAATTACCAAGATTTTTTAAGTTCCATTTTCCAGTCAAGCTTATAAGGGCTGTTGCTCATAGCTTTAATTTTTTTATAAGTTTCTGCTCTGTTATAGCTGCTTGAACCTTTTTGTTCTATGTCATCATCATTCCAGTATTGATATCCATAAAGATAACTCTGAACAAAGTCGTCCCACGAACTGAAAGTTTTTTGTATCTGTCTTGATACAGCAAGAGATTTATCCATAGTTTCTTCATATGTGTAATAATCAGCCAGATAATAATACCCCAGCAGCTGAACAGCACGGGAATAATCCCAGCCTGTTACAGCATCCTCTCCATATTTTTCATATGCATTAAATAATAAAGTATAGTAAACTTTATCCTCTTTGGATAATTTTTCCAGATTTTCATTTAATTCTTCACGGCTTAAATTCTGAAGTTCATTTGCATAATATGCCTGAAGAAAATCTTTTCTGTGCCCTTCGTTCATAAGCCATTCAACAGCATTATCTGCTTCTTCACGGTTTGTTATTCCCCACCATTCTTTAAGCATATCTTTTACAGACTGAACTGTTTCAGGAGTTTTTTTAAATCCTCCTATTTCATTTATATCCCCGTTATTTATAACAGTAAAAACAGCATAAGTTCCATTAATCCATTTGACAGTATCATCAATCTTTTCTTTTTTTCCACACCCGGCAAAAACCAGAAGAGTTAATAGTAATGCTATAATTTTTTTCATAGTACCAACTCCTGAGCATTCAAAATATTTAATACTTAAATTGTAGCAGAATAATTATTGAAAAGCAATAAAATCAATTGTTTTTAATTATCCGATACTTCCATATACTAATCCAAGTATTAAAATTATAATAACTCCTGGAGTAAAAATATATTTTCCTGTGTTGATAATAAAACTTCCCAGATTATATGATGAACCTGTATTGATTTCAAAAACAGTTTTTTTATTGTCTATACCAAAGAAATAGAATCCTAATATAAGAACAGCTCCCAGAGGAATCATAAATACAGACATAAAATCTGCAAATTTTCCAAAAAGATTCATATTTACATCAAGAGGAAGCCCTGCTGCAAACAATAAACCTCCAATGATAAAGCTTGATTTCTTTCTTGAAATACCAAACTTTTCCATAGCTGCCTCAACAGGAACTTCAAGCTGATTTACAGCAGAAGATACAGCTGCAAAAATTATGCTCAGGAAAAATATTATCCCAAGAATTTTTCCTCCCGGAATCTGTGCAAACACAGCAGGAATTGTTATAAATAAAAGGCTTGGTCCTGCTGACGGACTGAATCCAAAAGCAAAAGCAGCTGGAATTATAATAAATCCTGCAAGAAGAGCTGCACATGTGTCTAAAATACATGTATGAAAAACACTGGCAGGGATATCAATATCTTTATCAAGATAACTTCCATAAACAAGAAGAGCAGATCCGCTCAGACCTACAGTGAAAAATGCCTGTCCAAGTGCCATAATCCATGTTATAGGTTTTGCAAGAAGCTCCCATCTTGGAATCATAAGGTATTTTACTCCCTCCATTGCCCCTGGCAGTGAAAGAGATTTAAATACAAGCCCTATGAATATAAGGAACATAAGAGGCATTATTATTTTATTCATTTTTTCAATTCCTTTTACTACTCCTAGGGATATTACAGCAACAGAAAAAAATGCTGCAATAAAATGCCATGGGATTGAGCTGGTGTTTCCTACAAAGCTGCTGAAATACTGCTCGTAATTAAGGCTTTTCATATCAACTGTAAGATATAAAAAGAAATATTTTATTATCCATCCGAAAACAACTACATAAAACACAAAAATACCTGAAACTGATATTACAGGAATAAAAGGAATATAATTTCCAAATGGGATTTTTTTCTCTTTCATAAGTTCTGTAACTCCCATTACTCCTTTTTTCATCATTCTTCCAAATGATATTTCTGAAACAAGTCCCACAAAAGAAAATAAAACAATAAATAAAAAGTAAGGAATCAAAAATGCTGCTCCTCCAAATGTTCCAAGTTTCCAAGAGAAAAGCCATATATTTCCAAGCCCTATAGCTGCTCCTACACATGATAAAATGAAACCTATTCTGTTGCTGAACTTTTCTCTTTTTTCTTTCAATTTACGCACCTCCAAAATTAAAAAATCCACAGAACGTATCTGTGGATTATAAACATATATTTATAAATCTCTCTGCTTTCTTAGATACATTTCTCACTAAAATTTATTCTTAAACACAAAATGAGTCTGTATCATCATTTTTATCTGATAAGTACAAACTTTGTCTAAGAACACCACCAGTGACCTAAAAAGCTAAGAGCTGTATTATTTACTAGATTATTTAATTTTTTCATAAATGATACACCTCCTGAGAAATTTTACTTACAATCAGTTTATCATTGATTAAAAAAAAATACAAGATATTTTAAATTATTTTGAAAATTTGAAAAGCATATGTTATAATAATTTAAAATAATACGGGAGATGAGGCTCTCCATGAAACTTAAAAAGTTTCAGAATGCTTTGTAAAAAGATGACAGCTTCTGCATGTATTTTTATATTTGCAGAAGCTTTTTTAAAATTTTAGGGAGGGATTGTTATGCTTTTTAGTTTTGCTGTTTTTATTTTTGTTGCTATGATACTGTCCAAATGCTTTGAAAAACTTCATATGCCGCCCCTTTTAGGAATGTTGTTTTCAGGTATTCTTCTGGGACAGTATTCAAAAGATTATTTTATAAATGAAAAAGGACTGACTTTTTTAAGCAGTTTCTTTATATCTGATAAAATTTTAGATGTTTCATCAGAGCTGAGAACTCTGGGACTTATCATTATTCTTATAAGAGCAGGGCTTGGAATTGATAAGGAAGTTCTTGCAAAAATAGGAAAAACAGCAGTAAAAATGGCATCTCTTCCATGCCTTTTTGAAGGATTTACTGTAATGTTTGCTGCTCACTATATACTTGGATATTCTTTCCCTATTGCAGGGTGTCTTGGATTTATCCTTGCTGCAGTTTCTCCTGCAGTAGTTGTTCCTGAAATGCTTTCTTTAAAAGAGAAAGGTCTTGGAAAAGAGAAGGAGATACCTACTATAATTCTTGCAGGTGCATCTATTGATGATGTTTTTGCTATAACATTGTTTACAGCATTTTTGGGAATGGCAATGGGACAAGGTGTTAATATTGTTTCAGAAATAGGAAAAATACCTCTAAGCATTTTAACAGGATTAGGACTTGGACTTCTTGTGGGATATATTCTGGTAAAAGTATTTACAATGTTTCACATGAGAGATACAAGAAAAGCTATTGTTTTCTTAATGGCAGCTGTAATGTTTCATCATATAGAAGAGCTTAAAATATTCCCGATAGCAAGTCTTTTGGGAATAATGGCTATTGGTTTTATGATTTTGGCAAAAGACGGAGGGCTTGCTAAAAGACTGGCATTAAAATTTAATAAAATCTGGGTGTTTGGAGAGATACTGCTTTTTGTTTTAATCGGAGCAGCTGTAAATATAAGAGTAATTTTTGAGTCTGGGCATATGGGAGTTCTTATTGTTATCATAGGGCTTATAGGAAGATTTATCGGAGTTACAACAGCTCTTTACAACTCAAACCTTAACACAAAAGAAAAACTTTTCTGTGGAATTTCATATATTCCAAAAGCTACTGTACAGGCTGCAACAGCAGGTATTCCTCTTGCAATGGGTGTTCCTCACGGAGATACAATTCTTGCAATAGGTGTTCTGGCTATAATAATCACTGTTCCTGTGGGAGTAACAGGAATAAGACTGGGAAGAGATACTCTTCTTTAAATCAAAGCTGTTTTATAGTTTTGTAACATATGTTACAGATATTTCCATATGACTATGTTAGAATTTTGTTATAAAGAAAAGCAAATTTATAATAATTTCAGGAGGACGGTTTTATGGAAGGAAAAATGAAAAATATTAAAAAGGCTGAAGTAATCACACTGAAAAATGAAATTAATTATCAGGAAGGGCAGATCGTAAGCAAAACATTAGTTCAGAATCAAAATGTAAGCATGACTTTATTTGCTTTTGAAAAAAATGAAGAGATAAGTACACATGAAACAGATGGAGATGCTTTTGTAACTGTCCTTGAAGGAACAGGAAAATTTACAATCGGCGGAAAAGAATATCTTTTAAACGAAGGTGAAAGCGTTGTAATGCCTATGAAAGTTCCTCATGCAGTATACGGGGAAGAACGTTTTAAAATGCTCCTTACAATAATATTTTAAAATTATAAACCTTAATAATAGTTAGTAAAATAAGAATAAAATTTTCGATATTTTTTCAGAGAAAATTTTATTCTTATTTTTTTATTTATAATTTTTTTATTTTATATTGACATAAAAATTTTTTTAATTTATAATTTTGATACTTATTAAATACCTTTTAAAAAGTTTTAAAATATTTAAAAAGGAGAAAATTTTTATGGGAAAAATAAATGGAAATTCTCTTCTCATGAAAGAAGTAAACACAAATATTGTGAGAAATGCTCTAAGAGAAGAGAGAGCTGCAACAAAACAAAAACTTTCTGAAAAAACAGGATTAAGCATTGTTACTGTGGGCTCTATTTTAAATCAGCTTTTAGAAAATAATGAAATTTATGAAGACAAGCTTATACCGTCAAATGGAGGGAGACCTGCTCACAGATTCTGTTATAACAAAGATTTTTCAAAAATTCTTACTGTCTGCGCTTATGAATTTAAGGGAGCAGATACAGCCTCTTTTTGTATAAGAAATCTTTTTGGAGAGATTATAGAAAAAAAAGAAGAGATTTTGAAGAATCCAGATATAAAAACTTTTGAAGATATAACAGACAAGTTTATAAAAAAATACTCTGATATAAAAGCAATAGGTTTCAGTATGCCGGGAGAAGAAAATAATGGAAAAATAATTCTCCACGATTATGAAAAGCTGAATAACCTTAGATTTACAGAACATTTTGAAAAACTTTATAATATCCCAGTTATATTTGAAAATGATGTAAATGCTGCTGTTGCAGGGTACTGCAAAAATTCAGGCAAGAAAAGTCTCTCTTCTGTTATCTATATTTATTTTCCAAAAAAATATCCGCCTGGAGCTGGAATTTATCTGGACAACAGGTTATATAAAGGATTTAATGGAACAGCCGGAGAGATAAAATATATTCCTATTGGTGTAGACTGGAATAATATGGATTATTCTTTAAATGAAAATATTATAAATTCAGCAGGAAAACTTCTTACAGCTGTATCTGCAATGTTTAATCCGCAGGAAATTATTATCTGCGGAGATTTCTTTACAGAAAAGATTTTAAAAGAGATAAAAAAAATATGCAGAAACTCCTTAAAAGAGGTTTTTGTCCCCGAAATATCTCTTTCAAAAAATTTTATATATGATTTTGAAAAAGGAATTACAGAACTTACTTTAGATTTATTAATACCAAAATTATCATTACAGGATAAATAAAAAGAGGGATTTAAAATGACAGAAAAAGAAAAAATGAAAAAGGGACTTTGGTATGATGCCAATTATGATAAAGAGCTGTTAGAAGAGAGAAAAAAAGCAGAAGATTTATGTTTTGAATTTAATCACACAAAACCTTCAGATTCAGAGAGAAAAAAAAGGATATTAAAAGAACTTCTTCCAAATATGGAAAAAGATGTAAGCGTTTCCTCTCCTTTTTACACTGATTATGGATATAACTGTATTATTGGAGAGAAAACATTTATAAATCATAATGCATATCTTATGGATGGAGCTTTAATAACCATAGGGAAAAACTGTTTTATTGGACCAAACTGCGGAATATATACAGCAAAGCATCCTGTTATTCCTGAAGAGAGAAATCAAGGATTAGAAAAAGCTGAAAAAGTAACGATAGGAGACAATGTATGGTTTGGAGGAGATGTGACAGTTCTTCCGGGAGTCAAAATTGGAAACAACTGTGTTGTAGGTGCAAAAAGCGTTGTAACCAAAGATATACCTGATAATGTTATTGCAGGAGGAAATCCCTGCCGTGTTATCCGTACAATAACAGAAAAAGACAGTATTTTTTTTAATAAAAAAGAGGTTGAAAATATGAATAAAAGCTGGATAGATTTACATATGCATTCTAATATAAGCAATGACGGAGATTTTACTCCTGCTGAACTTATGAAAAAATGTTCTGAGGCTGGGCTTAAAGTTATTGCTGTTGCTGACCATAATTCAACAAGAGGAATCCAGGAGGCTTTAAAAGCAGCTGAAAAATATAATTTAAAAGTTATTCCTGCTGTTGAAATAGACTGTACATATGGAGAATATAATCTTCATGTAGCAGGATATAATATTGACTATACAGATAAAATTTTTAAAGAGATAGAAGAGAGTATTTTGGAGCAGGAAATAAAAGCCGGAAACAAAAGAATGGAGCTTGTGAAAAAAGCTGGTTTCTTTTTTTATGAAGAGAAAGTAAGAGCTCTTTCTCCAGATGGAACTATTACAGGGGAAATGATAGCAGAAGTTATTCTTGCTGATGAAAGAAATAATAATAACCCATTAATACAGCCTTATTTAAAGGGTGGAAACAGAAGCGACAATCCTTATGTTAATTTTTATTGGGATTGGTGCTCTAAAGGAAAACCTGCTTATGTGGAGATAAAATATATCACAGTTAAAGAGGCTGTAGATATTATCCATAAAACAGGAGGAAAAGCTGTTTTTGCTCACCCAAATAATAACATAGGAATGAATGAGAAAGTTTTTTCTGAAATTATTTCAAATGGAATAGACGGAGTTGAGGCATACAGCAGTTATCATTCTCCTGAAGCAGTAAAATTTTATGTTGAAATGGCTGATAAACATAATATAGCTGTTACATGTGGAAGTGATTTCCATGGAAAAACAAAGCCAGCTATAAAACTTGGAAATATTTTCTGTGATAATAGAGAAGATGAAATTTTCTCATTTGTTAAATAGAACACTGTAAAAATTTTAAACAAAATACCTAAAAAGTATGTCTTATAAGATGTACAGTTATATTAAAATTTTTACAGGAGGAACAATGAATAATAATATATTTGGTTTAAAAGGAAAAACAGCAGTAATAACAGGTGCTGGAAACGGAATCGGAAAAGCTGCTGCTCTTATTTTGGCAGAAAACGGAGTTAATGTTGTGTGCGGTGATCTGCACAAAGAAACAGCAGAAAAGACAGCAGAAGAGGCTAAGAAATTTGGAGTAAAAGCTGTTGGAGTTTCATGTGATGTTACAGTTGAAAAAGATTTGGAAAATCTTGCTGCAGAAGCTGTAAAAGCAATGGGAGGAATTAATATTCTTGTAAACAATGCAGGAGGCGGTGGAGGAGGAAGAGAGAAATTTGATACTCTTACTCTTGATTATATAGAAAAAATTTACAAATTAAATGTATTCAGTATTTATAAACTTTCACAGCTTTGTGCACCTTATATGAATAAAGATGAATATGGTTCAATAATTAATATAAGCTCTATGGCAGGGCAGATGACATCTCATAATATGAGTGTTTATGGAAGTTCTAAAGCTGCAGTAAATCAGCTTACAAAATATATGGCTGTAGATCTTGGACCTCATATAAGAGTAAATGCCATTGCACCAGGAGCTATAAAAACAGATGCCTTAAAATCTGTGCTTACTGAAGATATGGAAAAGAAAATGCTTGTAAATACACCATTGAAAGTTTTAGGTGAAACTAAGGATATAGCAAATATGATACTATACTTTGCAAGTCCTCTTTCAAAATGGGTAAGCGGACAGATAATTGCTGTCAACGGCGGAGGAGTACAAAGTTTAGACTAATAAAAATTTACTTGATTATTGAAAGGAGCATACATGATTGAAAGTTTGACAGCAGGAGAAAATATCAGCATTATTCTTGTTTTTTTAGGAGGAGTATTATCGTTTTTTTCTCCTTGTGTAATTCCACTGATTCCTGTATATATGGGCTATCTGGCAGGAAATACAAAAGATGAATATAATGACGGCGTAATACAGTATAATCAAAGAAAAGTGTTTTTCCATACAATATTTTTTATCTTGGGAATATCTGCTGCTTTTTTTATACTTGGTTTATCTTTTACAGCTTTAGGCAATTTTTTTAACAGCAATAAACTGTTATTCTCAAGAATAGGCGGAATAATAATTATTGTACTTGGGCTTTTTCAGCTTGGAATTCTTAATTTTCATTTTCTTCAGAAAGAGCATAAGCTGAATTTAAAAGAAAGAGAGATAAATCCTTTTGTAGCATTTATCACAGGATTTACTTTTAGTTTTGCATGGACTCCATGTATAGGACCTATTCTCTCTTCTGTTTTAATTATGTCCTCAAGTGCAAAAACAAGTTATACAGGAAATATACTGGTTTTTGTATATTCTCTGGGGTTTGTTCTTCCTTTCCTTATTTTAGGAACAGCCACAACTAAAATATTAAATTTTTTAAAAGGAAAACAAAGACTGCTGAAATATACAGTTAAAGCAGGAGGTTTTCTTCTGATAGCAATAGGGATTATGACTTTTACAGGAATGATGAATGGATTGTCAGAGTATTTCAGTTATTCTGGGAACAATACTTTAAAGTATGAACAAAATACTATTCCTAAAAATGAAGTTAAGGAAACAGTTCCCTCTGCCGAAAGTTCTAAAAAAGATGAAAGACCTAAGATAAAAGCCTTTGATTTTATTTTAACAGATCAATATGGCAAGGCACATAAACTTTCTGATTATCAGGGAAAAACAGTTTTCTTAAATTTCTGGGCTACATGGTGTCCTCCATGTAAAGAGGAGATGCCTTATATAGAAGAGTTATATAAAGAATACGGCTTTAATGAAAAAGATGTTATTATTCTCGGTGTAGCTAATCCAAAATCTAAAGATTATCCTTATTCACAAGATGTGAGCAAGGAAGAAATAAAGAATTTCTTAAAAGAGAATAATTATAGTTTTCCTGTGGTTTTTGATGATAGCGGGGAAGTTTTGAACAATTACTATATAAATGCTTTTCCTACAACATTTATGATTGATAAAAACGGAAATATTTACGGATATATTCCGGGAGCTTTATCAAAAGAGATGATGATTGAGATAATTAAACAGACAAAAGAAAATAACTAAAATAAATAAAAAAGAATAAAATTTTCGATATTTTTTCCTAGAAAATTTTATTCTTTATTATTTTCAGTTATTTTATTTATTCTTGTATGAAAGAAGTTTTTTCTCCATTGCCTGAGATGTTCTGTTTATTGCAGCCTCTGCCTCATCTTTATCCAATCTGTAAAATTCATTAAACAACAGATCAATAACAAAAAGCTGCGCCATTCTTGCTGCAATACTTCCTGTCTGCTTAGGGCTTTCTCTTGAACCGCATAAGAGAATTATATCAGCATGTTCACTGGCAAAACTTTTACGGTGATGAGTTATAAGAATTGTTTTTGCTCCTCTTTTTCTTGCCTCTGCTAAAAGTTTAGGTCCGTCCTCTGTTGCTCCTGAATAAGAAAACAGAACCACTACATCATTTTTATCACAATTTGCCACAGTAATTGTCTGAAGATGAGTATCAGGAATATATGAAAAATTACTTGATACTGTTATAAATCTCGCCCACAGTTCCTGTGCCATAATTCCGCTGCTTCCCTGCCCGAAACAATAAATATGCTTTGCAGCTTTCAGATATTTTGCAGCATCACAGTAAGAATCTTTATCTATTAATTGAAGTGTCTGATTTACAGATGTCATATTATATGCAAAAAGTTTTTTTGCCATTTCCATAAAAGAATCATCCGGCAGAATCTCTTCATAAGCATCTATCTCTCCATCTATAAGCTTTGCACTGTTTGCCTCAGCAAGAGCATATTTAAATTCCTTATACCCTTTAAATCCAAGTATCTGACAGAAACGAAAAACTGAAGACTCACTTACAGAACATACAGCTGCCATTTCATAAATTGACATATACTGAGGTTCTGATGTGTTAGAAAGAATATAGTCTGCTATTCTTTTCAGTGGTTTGCTGAATGTAAGATATTCATTTGTTATTTTAGTTAAAACATTATTTTTTATGATAACCACCTCTTTATCTATTCTACAATATTTTATTTTTTAATAATTTTTTTCCGAAATTTTTATCTATTTTAAATACATTATATCATTTTTTGGCAGCAAATAAAACTTTTTTATATTTTTTTATGTTTTTAAAATAAAATTTTATTTTTTTTGAAAAGAATATTGACATTTTATTTTTTTTTTAGTATTATATCATTGTAAGTTAACAATGAGTGTTTTAAATATAAACTTAATGAAAAAAAATAAAAATAAAGGAGTGATTTTTAAATGAGAAATCTTGAAAAATTTCATGGTGTGATTCCTGCATTTTATGCTTGCTATGATGATAATGGAAATGTAAGTCCTGAGCGTGTTCGTGCTTTTACTCGTTACCTGATTGAGAGTGGAGTTAAAGGTGCATACGTTGGAGGTTCTTCTGGAGAATGTATATATCAAACTGTTGCTGAAAGAAAACTTGTTTTAGAAAACGTAGTTGACGAAGCAAAAGGAAGATTAACTATAATAGCACACGTTGCTTGCAACAGTACAAAAGAAAGTATGGAATTAGCTAGACATGCTGAGTCTCTTGGAGTAGATGCAATAGCTGCAATTCCTCCTATCTATTTCCGTCTTCCAGAGCATGCAATTGCTAAATACTGGAATGATATTTCAAGTGCTGCACCTAATACAGACTTCATCATTTACAACATTCCACAATTAGCTGGTGTTGCTTTAACACCTTCTTTATTAAAAGAAATGTTAAAAAATCCTAGAGTTATAGGAGTTAAAAACTCTTCTATGCCTGTACAGGATATCCAAACATTCAAAGCAATAGCTGGAAAAGAAAGCGTAGTATTCAACGGTCCGGATGAGCAGTTCATCGGTGGATTATTAATGGGAGCTGATGGTGGAATCGGAGGAACTTACAGTGCAATGCCTGGATTATTCCTTAAAATGTTAGAACTTTACAAAACTGGAACTCCTGAAAACCTTGCTTTAGCAAGAGAAATTCAATACGCAGTAAACGATATTATTGCTGGATTATGTTCTTGTAAAGGACAAATGTATGCAGTAATAAAAGAAACTCTACGTATCAACCACAACTTAAACATTGGTGGAGTTGCTGCTCCATTTGCTAACCTTTTCCCTGAAGATATGGAAAAAGTTCAAGCAGTTGCTAAATTAATAAGAGATACTGAAGCAAAGTATCTATAAAATTACTCATGCCAAAAGAGACTATGAAATTTCATAGTCTCTTTTTATTTTTTGCATAAGAACAACTAGCATTTTTTAAGAATATGTGCTTTAATAGTTAAGGAAGAAAAAAATGAAAGATTAAAATAAAAAAACAACTGTTTAAATACTTAAACAGCTGCAGATATTTTCAAATTATATAATGGCGGTCATATGAGGGATCGAACCCCAAACCCTCTGATCCGAAGTCAGATGCTCTATCCAATTGAGCTATATGACCAAGCCATATATTATGATATCACAGCTTGAGAATTTTTCAAAATATTTTCTTAAATTAAAAATAAAAAATTTTTTTATACTATAAATTTTGCACATATTTAGTAAGGGGGAAATTATTATGACATTAAAGGACTTACCAATCGGAAAGATGGCAACTGTTCTTTCTGTTGGAGGAGAGGGAGCACTGCGTCAGCATTTTCTGGATATGGGGATAATACCAAAAGCTGATGTTGTTATGATGAAACATGCTCCTATGGGAGATCCGGTGGAACTGCGTATAAACAGTTATGAACTGACACTTCGTAAAGCAGATGCAGAAAAAATTGAAATTATAAATGTTCGTGACAGGGAATATTCTGAAGAGAAAAAAATCAAAGTTAAAAAACCTATTTCACACCCGGGATTAGGAGAGGGAGGAAAATATCACGTTAAAGCAAACGAAAATCCTCTGCCTGATAATGTAAAACTTACTTTTGCTTTAGCAGGAAACCAAAACTGCGGAAAAACTACACTGTTTAACCAATTAACAGGTTCAAATCAGCATGTGGGAAATTTCCCTGGTGTTACTGTTGACAGAAAAGACGGTGTAATAAGAGGATATGATAATACTCTTGTTACAGATTTACCCGGAATTTATTCAATGTCACCTTATTCAAATGAGGAACTTGTAACCAGAGAGTTTCTTCTTCATGAAAATCCAAAAGGAATTATTAATATTGTAGATGCTACAAATATCGAAAGAAATCTTTACCTGACAATGCAGCTTATGGAACTTGATATTCCAATGGTACTGGCTCTTAATATGATGGATGAAATCAGAGAAAACGGCGGTTCTATATTGGTAAACGAAATGGAAGAGATGCTTGGAATCCCTGTTATTCCTATTTCAGCTGCTAAAAATGAAGGAATATGGGAGCTTATAGACCATGCTGTCCATGTAGCAAAATATCAGGAATGTCCTGGAAGACAGGATTTCTGTAATGAAAATGAAAATAACGGAGCTGTGCACAGATGTCTGCACAGTATTATGTATCTCATAGAAGACCATGCTAAAAAAGCAGGAATCCCTCTTCGTTTTGCAGCAGCGAAACTGATAGAAGGCGATTTACTGATTTTAGAAAAACTTGAACTTGATGAAAATGAAAAAAATACTTTGGAACACCTTATACAGCAGCTTGAAAAAGAAAGAGGATTGGACAGGGCAGCAGCAATAGCAGATATGCGTTTTTCTTTTATCAGAAAAATCTGTGATGCAACAGTAATCAAGCCGAGAGAGAGCAAAGAGCATATAAGAAGTGTAAAAATAGATGAAATTCTTACAGGAAAATATACAGCTATTCCTGCTTTTATAGGAATTATGGCTTTGGTTTTCTGGCTGACATTTAATGTTATAGGAGCATGGCTTTCTGGAATACTGGAAACATTTATTTCATGGGCAACAGATGCAGTGCAGAATCTTCTTACAGCAGGAGAAGTGAATGACGTACTTAGTTCTCTTATTATTGATGGGATATTTAACGGTGTTGGAAGCGTATTAAGTTTCCTTCCTATAATAGTTACACTGTTTTTCTTTTTATCAATTCTTGAGGACAGCGGATATATGGCAAGGGTTGCTTTTGTTATGGATAAACTTCTGCGTAAAATAGGACTTTCAGGAAGAAGTATTGTTCCTATGCTTGTTGGTTTTGGATGTACTGTGCCGGGAATTATGGCAAGCCGTACTCTTCCTTCAGAACGTGACAGAAAAATGACAATTCTTTTGACTCCTTTTATGAGTTGTTCTGCTAAACTTCCTATTTACGGATTTTTTGCAGCAGCATTTTTTCCTAAACACGGAGCAGCAGTTATGGTATCACTATATTTCACAGGAATAATTGTGGGAATTTTAATGGCTCTGCTTTTAAGAAAAACAATGTTTCAGGGAGAGGCTGTTCCTTTTGTTATGGAACTGCCAAACTATCGTATGCCTGGAGCAAAAAATGTAGGTCATCTTCTTTGGGAAAAAGCACAGGATTTCCTTCAAAGAGCCTTTACAGTTATATTTATAGCAACTATTGTAATATGGTTCTTACAGACTTTTGATATTGGTTTTAATGTAGTTGAAAATTCACAGGACAGTATACTTGCAGCTGTGACTGGAATAATTGCTCCTGTTTTCAAACCTCTTGGATTTGGTGACTGGAGAATTTCCACAGCTTTAATCAGTGGATTTATGGCAAAAGAAAGTGTTGTGGCAACACTGTCTATTCTTTTTGGAACAACAGAAAATCTGCTTAAGACAATTACACCTCTTACAGCAGTAAGCCTTTTAGTCTTCTCTCTTCTTTATACTCCTTGTGTGGCAGCTGTGGCAGCTGTTAAAAAGGAGCTTGGAGGAAAATGGGCTGTAATAGTTTCTTTAGGACAATGTATTATTGCATGGATAGCAGCTTTTATTGTTGCAGCAGCAGGGAATCTTCTTGGAGGATTTTAAAATATGAATATTTTAAGTATTGTTATAGTTTTGGTTATTATATTTTGTATAGCCGCAGCCGTTTTTTCCATTTATAAAAATAAAAAAAATGGAAAAGGCTGCTGCGGCAGCTGTACAAACTGTTCTCAGCACTGTAAAAACATAGGGAAATAAAAAAAGCCTGTGAGTTTTCACAGGCTTTTAGATTTTCAAACTATTTAACTACTACTACGTTAGCAGCTTGAGGTCCTTTTTGTCCTTCCTTAACTTCGAAAGTAACTTTTTCTCCCTCTTCTAAAGTTTTGAATCCTTCTTTTTTGATTTCAGAGAAATGTACGAATAAATCTTTTCCTTCTTCAGAAGTGATGAATCCGAATCCTTTCTCAGCGTTAAACCATTTTACTGTACCGTTCATTGTACTACCTCCATAAAATACTATTTGTTACATAAATAAGAAATTTGTTGCAGTTAAACATTAAAAGTATTTTATAAAGCTACAAAGATACTTTAAAACAAACTAATCAAAAACTTTCTAAATTTATATTACCTACTCATAGTATCATCTTATGAGCATTTTGTCAAATTTTTATTTAATTATTTCTGTTTTTAAAACAGTGTAATTTTTATGTGAAAAAGGCATTGACTTTACTTTTTTTTATTATATACTATAATAGACAGCATCTCTCAACAAGGAGGTAAAGCTATGAAAAAAATACTGCTGTTTTTATTTTTTATTTTGTCTGTCTGCTCTTCTGCTGAATTTAAAATGAAATTTGTAGAAAGAAAGGACGGTTTTAACGGATTTCCTGTTTATACTTATACAACTAACGATTACGACAGGGACACAGATTTGAAGTTTCTTATAAAAAAGGCTAAAGAACTTAAAGAAAAAGAGCAGGTTGATGAAATAACTGTTCTTTTGGAAATGGACGGAGTTTACGGCTATATAGACAGAGTGGATCTTCAGGAAGACAAATTTTATATAGATGTTGAAAGTGATGATGACTATGTTCAGCTTTTAGTTAACGAAGATAATTTTATTAAGTATAAAAAAGCGGGACTTGTTAAATAATAAAGTTGTAATTAAAGTTTTAAATCATGCCAATATATAAAAATCATCCGGGAGGAAATTTATGAAGAGAATCAAATTAAATGTTTTTATGATTAGTATTTTAGCTGTGCTTATGCTGCTTTTCAGTGGATGTAAAAATTTCATGGTTAAAAACACTGAGCCTGCAAAAATAGGAATTTCTTGGGAACGTGATTTCCCTGATGGAATTTCTGAAGATGTACAAATGTATGTTGACTCTGTAAAAAGAGCTGGAGCTGAACCTGTTCTTCTGCCTCAAATAAAAAATGCAGAAGAAGCAAAAGAAGTTTTAAAAACTGTTGACGCAGTTATTTTAACAGGTGGAGAAGATATAGATCCTTCTTACTATAACGAAAAGCCTCATCAAAAAGCTGAAAAACCTAAAGCTGACAGAGACGTTTCTGACTACTGGCTGCTTAAAACAGCTATCGAAGAAGATTACCCTGTATTAGGAACTTGCCGTGGAATGCAGTTTATGAACGCTGTTCTTGGAGGAACTTTATATCAAGATCTTCCTAGCGAATATAAATCTGATATAGTTCACAGAGATCCTAAGAGAGAAAACTTTGTTTACCACAGTGCAACTGTTACTGACAAAAACTCTTTCTTATACAAAATGGTAAAAGCTGATGTTATAACTGTTAACTCTTGGCATCACCAAGCTGTTGACAAGTTAGGAAAAGGATTAAAAGTTACTGCTGTTTCTCCAGACGGAATAGTAGAAGGTGTTGAACTTGAAGGAGCAACTTTTGTTGTTGGAACTCAATTCCATCCAGAGTGGCACGTAGGATCTGATGATAATCTTCAATTCCTTCCTGTTTTTGAAATGCTTAGAGATTATGGTTTAAAACACAGAAAACAAGTAAAATAACATTCGTTTGAAATTTTGGCTGATTTAAAAAATAACTGCTGCGTAATGCAGCAGTTTTTGTTTACAACAATTCTATCATTTTCTTAGCAGGATCTACAACAGTAAGATTTGTCATAGAAATAATTTCATCTTTTATATATGGAAAATGAGTACATGCCAGAATAACAGCTTTTGACTTTATCTGAGGCTCTATTTTCTCAAGAAAAGAAAGCATTTCTTTGATTGCTGCCTGTTCAAGAATATCATCTTTTGTTCTGCAGCTTTCAATTTTATTTACAAGAGTGAGAAATCCAAGAGATAAAAACTTTATTTCAGGATTTATTCTTTTAATAAACTCTTCAATATTCTTTGTTGAAAGGCTGTTTGCAGCCAGAATATACAGAAATTCATAATCATTTCCTATAAGAGCATAAGCATCGAAAGGAGTTATTATTTTAAAATCAAGTTTTTCTGCAAGCTTTTTAAAATCAACAGCACTGCTTAAAGAATTACAGTATACAAAACATGAATCCATTCCCTTTTCTTTCATATTGATAATTTTTTCTGAAACAAGATTTTCAAGCTCATCTTTTGACAGATACTGCAGCCTGTCCTGTTCATAACAATTTTTTGACACAGAATAACCGTAAGCATCAAATCCCTCTTTCTTTAAAAGTTCAACTCCCATTTGTGTATCAATAACAGTTCCTGCCATAACCCCGATTTTTTTCATATTTCCCCCTATATAAACCCTAAAAATATATTGCTTGAATTATAACATACTAATATTTGAAATTCAATTCTTTTAGAAAAATATTACAGAAATAATCTTTAATATTGATTTTTTTTCTCAGATAAGTTATTCTTTATGTATGCAATGTTGCTTGGAGGTATAAAATGAAAAAAGTTTTAATTGCATTTTTTCTTGCTCTTTTTATGATTTCATGCGGAGATAAATTTGATGAAAGAGGATTTTATCTTACAGGAAAAAATGCAGGTATTAATAAGATAACAAATACTATTTATGATGAGCAGGGATATGATATAAAAGGCTATAACAAATATGGTTTTGATAAAAACGGTTATGACAGTAAAGGTTTTGACAGTGAAGGCTTTGATGTCAACGGGATAAATAAAAGAGGCTTTGACAGACAGGGAAATTATCAGAATGAATATATGTTCAACAGAATGATGACAGAAAAATCTATCGATTACCAGACTGCCAAAGAATATATGGCGAGAAAATATTCTTTGAAAAACACTTATATGTATTCAGCAGGAAAAGGAGAGTTTGAAACAACAAAAGAATATAAAATCCGTCTTCAGAAAGACCAGAAAAAATATTTGGAATATCTTGCAGACTCATATTTTATGTATGATGACGGTAAAATGGATATACAATATAATGCTGACTCTCAGGAGATGATTTTCACAATTTATTCTTATGAGGACAGTGAAACAATCACAACAAGTGACGGAAAACTTGAAAGAAAAATCAGACATTTCTCTCTTCCTTTTAAGTCAAAAGAGGAATTTAAACTGAAAATGACTGTGGAAGAGGCTAAGAATTTTGACAAAGATAAAGTAAAAATAAAAATGATTTTAAGCCCTACTTATGAGGCAATCTTAGGAGATACAAGATTTATAAAAGAATACGGTGTAAAAGAAAAAGAAGAGAGAAACATTGACTATGACAGAAAAACAGATGATTACAGAAGCATTATAGGTTACAGAATATATGATGATAATAAAATATATTATGAAAATATGATGGATATTAAAATGAGAGATGCTTTTATGAAATATGCGGAAACTCTTATTGACAGCCGCAGTGTACAACAGCGTTATCCTGCCAGAGTTTATATGAAAAATGATAAACTTCATTTTGTAAGAGAAGACTATGTGAGAAATTCTTATAAAAACAAATTCATAAGATATGTTTATGATTTTAAAACCAAAACAATTACACGAGATAAAAAATTAGAGAATTATACAAGTTACGAAATAAAAAAATTATATAAAGATTGGGAAAGGTTTTAACCTTTCCCTCTCATTATTTTTATAAAAAAATTAATTAAAATGTTTTTCAATAAGTTTTGCAAAAGTTCCGTCAGCTTTTATTTTATCGATTGCTTTGTTGATCTCTTCTAATAATTTAGCATCTTGTTTTTTAACAGCAATAGCATAATCTTCAGCTTCTCCTTTTCCTTCAGCAAGTTTTAATCCGCTGTTTTTAGCTACATAGTTGTTTGCAGTTTCAGAATCAAGAACTACTGCATCAACTTTTCCATTTTGAAGAGCCATAATTCCTGCATAAGCAGCATTGAATCTTTCAACTTTAACATCTGCCATTTCACTTACAACAACGTCCCCTGTAAATCCTAACATAACAGCTACAGCTTTTCCTTTTAAATCAGCAAAATCTTTGATATCTGTGTTATCTTCAGCAAGAATTATAACTTGATTAGCTGAATAGTATGGCTGAGAGAAATTAACAGCTTTCATTCTTTCTTCTGTTGCTGTCATTCCTGCAATTACAACATCAACTTTATTTGTCTGCAATGCTGGTAAAAGACCGTCAAAACTCATATCTTTAATAACAACTTCTTTTCCCATTTCAGCAGCGATAGCATTGATAAAATCAATATCAAATCCAACCACATTACTTCCTTCAAGATACTCGAAAGGAGGGAACTCTGCATTTGTTCCAACATAAATTTTTTCTTTTTTCTCTGCTCCGTTAGCAGTGAAAGCGAAAGACAACATCAACACAAAAACACTTAACAATTTTACAATTTTTTTCATTTTAGCCTCCTTAAAACATTATTAACGGTTTAAAACTTTATTTAAAAACTCTTGTGTTCTTTCGTGCTCAGGATTGCTGAACAGTTTTTCCGGAGTTGTGTCTTCAAGTATAGTCCCTCTGTCCATAAAGAATACTCTGTCTGCAACATTTTTTGCAAATCCCATCTCATGTGTAACAATTATCATTGTCATTCCCTCATCAGCCAGATCTTTCATAACATCAAGAACCTCTTTTATCATTTCAGGGTCAAGAGCTGATGTAGGCTCATCAAACAAAATTACTTTTGGATCCATAGCAAGTGCTCTTGCTATTGCAATTCTCTGTTTTTGTCCTCCTGAAAGCTGATTTGGATAAGCTTCTGCTTTTTCTTTAAGTCCTACTTTTTCTAAAAGCATAAAAGCTTTTTTCTCAATTTCATCTTTTTTAGCATTTTTAACTTTCATAGGTGCTAAAGTAAGATTTTCTAAAACTGTTTTATGCGGGAAAAGGTTAAAGTGCTGAAATACCATTCCAACATCTCTTCTGATAAGGTTGATATCAGTTTTATCATCCATCAGATTTTTCCCTTCTATATATATTGCTCCTGCTGTAGGTTCTTCCAAAAGATTAAGACATCTTAGGAATGTTGATTTTCCGCTCCCTGAAGGTCCTATTACAGCTATAACTTCACCTTTTTTTATTGTTGTTGAAATATCTTTTAAAACTTCAAGCTGTCCAAAATTTTTATATAAATGCTCTACCTTAATCACTTACTTTCATCCCCTTTTCTACGCTTCTCATAAATTTAGTAAATATTCCTGTCATAATAAGATATATAATACCTACTGCAAGCAGTGGTTCAACTCCTCTGTATGTCTGGCTTGTAATAATGTTTGCAGAACGAAGAAGGTCAACTCCTCCGATAAATCCTACGATAGATGTTTCTTTTAATAATGTAATAAATTCACTTACAAGTGCAGGAAGAATTTTTTTAACTGCCTGAGGAATTATTATCTCTTTCATTGCTGTTCCATAAGGCATTCCCAAAGCTCTTGCAGCTTCCATTTGTCCTTTATCAAGTCCTTCAATACCTGCTCTTATAATTTCAGAAACATAAGCACCAGAGTTGATACCGAAAGATAAACTTGCTATTAAAAATACAGGCATATCTCTGAACCCTGCAAAAATAACGTTTGCAAGAATCATAAGCTGAACAACTGCCGGAGTTCCTCTTATAATATCAGTATACCATATTGCAACCCATTCTAACGGATTAAAATTTTTAAAACCTTTTGTATGCTTTAATGGATAGAATCTTGATATTCTCATTAATGCAAACATAATTCCAAGAATAATTCCAATCACTGCTGAAAACAGTGTTACTCCAACAGAGAAAGTAAGACCTTGAATTATATAGTTGTATCTTTCTCCTTCAATAAAAATTTGTTTTAATGTATCAATGTATTGAAACATTTTTCCCTCCTCCTAAAGTATATATTAAAATATTTTATAACCTTATATAAATAAAAAAATTCAGTGCTGACAGACTGAATCTTAAAATAACTGTGAAAATAAAAACCAATAGAATAACTATTGGCTAATATAATCAATCTATGCTCATTAAAATATTTTAAAAATTTAAAAAACTTAAATTTAAAATCATTTTCAATCTTTACAAAAGAAATTAAAGTTATTATTCAGCCATATCAAAAGAAACGGATAATATTCTGTTAATTAAAATTACCTATTCCTTTCTCTCCTTATGATTAATAACATTTTTTTCCTCCAAAAAATATTTTTATAATTAGATTAATGTTAGCAGATAAAAACTCATCTGTCAATCTATTTCTTAATAATTTTTAATTAAATTTAAAATTGTTTTCATAAATTAAAATTAATGGTAGAATATACAGGGATATTAAAAACTTGGAGGAACAATTATGAAATTAGTAATATCAGATTTAGACGGAACACTTTTAAACCAAAACAGTCAGATATCTGATGAAACAAGAGATGCTGTAAGAAAACTTGCAGAAAAAGGAGTAGATTTTGCTATTGCAACAGGAAGAGGTTTAGGATCTATCAAAACTTTCAAAGAAAGACTTGGAATAAATCTATATGCTGTATGCAACAATGGTGCAAATATCTATGATAAAGAAGAAAATCTTATTTTTGAAAAAGTAATGGATGAAGAACTGGTTGAAAAAATAATCACATATTTCAGAAAAAGAAACATATCTTATAATGGATTTTACAAAGGAGATATTTTTACAGATGAAGGTACAAAAGAATCTATCGTAACATTGGAAACAGGATTTAATCTTGTTCAGCTTAGAGACTGCAAAAAATTTCCTGTTATGACTAAAATAATAGTTAAAGACAATCCTGAAATTATAAGAGCACTTTATGATGATATGAAAGAGATATTTTCAGATATTACTGATATCACTATTTCACAGCCGAGATGTCTTGACATAGTTCATAAAGAGTGCAGCAAAGGAAAAGGTGTCAAACTTATTTCTGAAAAACTAAATATTCCTTTAGATAAGATTATGGCTTTTGGTGACGGCGAAAACGACTTTGATATGCTGCAGGTTGTAGGACACCCGGTTGTTATGGAAAACGGACTGGATTCTATGAAAGAAAAAATCAAAAACAAAGCTCCTAAAAATACAGAAAATGGAGTAGCTCAATATTTAGAAAGATATTTTAACTTAAAATAAATTGCAGTTTCCTGAAAAATAATTTATAATTTGATTGAGGCATTTTATCAAGTAACGGAGGTTTTGTCTTATGGGGATATTAGACGTTTTTAAAGACAAAGATAATACTACTAACAAAGAAATCGAGGCTCTGAATTTAGCCTTAAAAGAGAAAGAGCTTGAAATTCAAAGGCTCAAAATAGAAACAAATACTATGAAAGAAACATATATGTCTCCAAAGCAGATGGAGCTTCTTGAAAAAAATCTGAAGTCTTTAAGAGAAGAAAACAATAGATTAAAAAAAGAAAAAGCAGAGCTGCTTGAAAAAACAAGTACTTCTCCTTTAGATATTTTTAAATATAAACTTCCAGTTGAAGAATTTTTTTCTGCTGCAAAATTTAATATGGTAAGAGACTTTCTTGCTGATGCAGGAATTGTTTTTATCCAGGATATAGAAATAGTTCTTTCTTCTCCTGAATTTGCCAAAGTTAAAAACGCTGCTTCTGCTATAAAAAAATATTCTGCTTTCCGTGACAGCAAAGAGGTTTCATGGGATAACAGAATTTCTTTGTGCAAAGGGGAAAAAGTTCAGAAAGTTTTTAAAAAAAGCAGAAAGTTTATCAATTATCTTGCTGACAACAACATAGAATTTATGGACGATATGGCTGATTTCAATTTTGATGAACTTGCTGTAAAAGGCGGATTTACAACCGCTATGGTATCAGAACTTAAAAATATTGCTGATGAATATTTTAATACTTATAAAATGAAATAAATAATAAAATATAGGAGATTTTTATGAAAAATGTATTAGTAGGGGTATGCGGAGGAATTGCTGCCTATAAAACTGCAAACATAATTTCAAAACTTAAGAAAAAAGGATATAATATTAAAGTAATAATGACTGAAAATGCCACAAAAATAATAACTCCTCTTACTCTTGAAACTCTTTCAAGAAATAAAGTTGTCGTTGATATGTGGGACATAAACAGAGGATATGAAGTAGAACATATATCTCTTGCTGAATGGGCAGATGTAATGCTTATTGCTCCTGCAACATATAATATTATAGGAAAAACAGTAAACGGAATTGCTGACGATATGCTGAGCACAGTTATTTCTGCATGCACAAAGCCTAAATTTTTTGCTCTTGCAATGAATGTTAATATGTATGAAAATCCGATTTTAAAAGAAAACATAGATAAATTAAAAAGATTTGGATATCATTTTATTGATGCTGACGAGGGATTTTTAGCATGCAATGCAAATGCTAAGGGACGTTTGAAAAATGAAGATGATATAGTTGCTGTTCTTGAAGATTTCTTTGCTGAAAAAGAGAAGAAACTGGCAGGGAAAAAAGTTCTTATCACTGCAGGAAGAACAGAAGAGCCTTTAGACCCTGTAAGATATTTAAGCAACAATTCAAGCGGACAGATGGGATACTCTCTTGCTGAACAGGCTGTAAAAATGGGAGCAGAGGTTACTCTTGTGTCAGGACCTACAAATTTGGAAATTCCTAAAGGATTAAAAGAATTTGTGCAGATAAGAACAGCTATGCAGATGTTTGATGCTGTAATGGAAAGATTTGATAAAACTGATGTTGCAATAGCATGTGCTGCTGTGGCTGATTATAAACCAAAAGTATGTGCTAAGGAAAAGATAAAGAAAAAAGAGGGAGATTTAATAATAGAACTTGACCGAAATCCTGATATTCTTTTTAATATGGGACAGAAAAAAACTCATCAGATACTTATAGGGTTTGCTGCTGAAACAGAAAATATTATTGAGAATGCAAAAGGAAAGCTTAAAAAGAAAAATCTTGATATGATTGTGGCAAATGATGCACATGTTATGAGAAGCAGCAATAATGCTGTTACTCTTATAAAAAAAGATGAATCACTTACAGTAATTTCTGAAAAACCTAAAAAAGAACTGGCTGCTGATATTTTAAATACAGTAGCAGAAATATCGTAAAAAATTGTAGAGGCTGTCGCATTTAAATCTAAAATAAAATTCTCTAGGAAAAAATATCAGCTATTTATATTGCTCATTCATCTAAAAACGATAAACTCACTTCGTTCAGACATATCGTTTTTTACGATGAACTCGCTGCATAAATTACGCAGATATTTTTAAAATCGAGAATTTTATCTTAGTTTATTATCTTACAGCCTTTTTATTTTTCACAATTTTTTTGAAAGTTTTTTATCTGTATTTCTAATATACATAATGATATAATAAAATCAGGAGGGAGATAATATGATATTAGGTTCTATTGAAGCAGGAGGAACAAAATTTGTTTGTGCTGTAGGAAATGAAGAGGGAAAAATAATCGAAAGAGCAGAATTCCCGACAACAACACCGGAAGAAACAATGAATATGGTTGTTGATTTCTTTAAAAATAAAAATATTGAAGCAATGGGAATAGGGTGTTTTGGTCCTATATGTCTTAATAAAAAAAGTGCTGACTACGGCTGCATTACTACAACTCCGAAACTTTTATGGCAGAACTATAATATAGTTAAAAAAATTAAAGATAATTTTAATATCCCTGTGGGATTTGATACTGATGTAAACGCAGCTGCCCTTGGAGAATTTACCTGGGGAAAAGCGAAAGGATTAAACTCATGTGTTTACATGACAATCGGTACAGGAATTGGTGCAGGGCTTATAGTTGAAGGAAATCTTGTTCACGGACTTCTTCATCCTGAAGTAGGGCATATGATGATATGCCACGAAGAGAGAGATTTGTTTAAAGGATGCTGCCCTTTCCACAAAAACTGTCTTGAAGGAATGGCATCAGGTCCGGCTATTGAAAAAAGATGGGGTAAAAAGGCTTATGAACTTCCTGAAGAACATACAGCATGGGAAATAGAAGCACACTATCTTTCAGTAGGGCTTATGGATATAATTCTTATGATTTCTCCTGAAAAAATAATTCTTGGCGGAGGAGTAATGAAACAGTCACATCTTTTCCCTATTATCAGAAAAAAAGTTCAGGAAAGATTAAACGGATATATAAGCTGTCCTGAAATATTGGAGTACATAGACGATTATATTGTTTATCCTGAACTGGGAGACAATGCAGGTATATGCGGAGGACTTGCTCTGGCATTAAAAGAATTGAAAAAATAATACAGATATGGAGGTAATTTTACAATGTATCCTATTAAATTTAAAAAATGTTTTATTGATAAAGTCTGGGGAGGAAGAGCTTTTGAAAATGTTCTTGGAATGACTCTTCCAGAAGGAAAACAGATTGGAGAATCATGGGAAGTAAGTTCTCATAAAAATGGAATGTCTGTTGTTGAAAACGGAATATTTAAAGATGTAACTCTTCAAGAACTTGTTGAAAAATATGGAGCAGAGCTTTTAGGAAAAGAAGTTATAGAAAGATTTGGAGGAAAATTCCCTATTCTTATAAAATATCTTGATGTCAATGACAGATTATCTGTTCAGGTTCACCCAAGTGACGATTATGCTCTTAAAGTTGAAGGAGAGTTTGGAAAAAGTGAATGCTGGTACATTATAGATGCAAGCGAAGATGCAAAACTTATACTAGGGCTTAAAGGGGAAATGACAAGAGAGACTTTCCTTGAAAAAAGCAAAAATAAAGATTTCACAAATATGTTTAATGAAGTTCCTGTTAAAAAAGGCGACTTCATAAATATTGCTCCTGGAGTAGTTCATGCAAGTCTTGAGGGAAGTGTTCTTCTTTGTGAAACTCAACAAAACTCAGATACTACATACAGAATTTATGATTTCGACAGACTTGTAAACGGAGAGCCAAGACCTCTTCATTTAGAAAAAGCTGCTGATGTTATAAACTTTGGAGAAAATCCTGTTGTTACAGAAGATGCAAAAAGACAAAATATCAGATTAAGAAATGCTGTTAAACAAGAGCTTGTGAGAGGACAGTATTTCAATGTTGATAAAATTGTTGTAGATGGAATTTTCCATGATGAAATAAACGAAAACTTCAAAGTATATTCTATCTTGGAAGGAAAAGGATTTATTATTCATGAAGGAGTAAAATATTCTGCTGAAAAAGGAGATACATATTTTATCCCTGCTAACCTTGATGTTACAGTTGACGGAGAAGTGGAAATCTTTAAATCTTTTATCTAAAACTTATTATGAGTTATCGTAAGAATATAAAAAATAGCGCGATTGTCCATCTCGCTTTTCTTTTGTATAATATATTTATGAATTCTAAGTCTTCTTCTTTAAAAACT
>OGZM01001070.1_pt1 | contig 25893 bp, 19 predicted proteins | sample 1576821 | NCBI WGS metagenome assembly OGZM01 (sample SAMEA3541491, study PRJEB24748) | human gut metagenome | biome: human gut; feature: human-associated habitat; material: faeces | place: China | collected 2012
AATAAAAGACAGAAACCTTGTGGAAAAAAACGACAGAATAGTTCTTGGGTGTTCCGGAGGACCTGATTCTATATTTTTACTGGAAGTTTTTTTGAAAATAAAAGAAGAATTTAATCTTACTCTGGCTCTTGTTCATATTAATCATCTTTTCAGAGGAAGTGAATCTGACAGAGATGAAAATTTTGTAAGAGAGCTTGGAGAAAAACTTAGAATACAGGTTTTTGTAAAAAGAAAAAGTATGGAAAATATGGCAAAAGAAGAAAAAATTACTCTTGAAGAGGCTGGAAGAGAGATAAGATATTCTTTTTTTGATGAAGTTCTTGAAAAAATAAACGGGAATAAAGTGGCTTTGGCTCACAATTTAGATGATCAGATAGAAACTTTTCTTTTCAGAATGATAAGAGGTTCATCTCTTGAAGGGCTGGAAGGGATAAGCGAGAAGAGAGATAAATACATAAGACCTATAAATGAAGTTTATAAACAAGAGATTATGAATTATCTGAATGAAAACAGCATTCCTTATATGGTAGATTCTACAAATCTGGAAAATGATTATACAAGAAATAGTATAAGGCTTGATTTGATTCCATTTATTGAGGAAAGATATAATCCCAAGTTTAAAGAAAAAATAGGAAATCTTATGAAAGAGATTAGAGAAGTAAACGAAATTTTAGAACCTGATTATTCTAAATATATTCATGAGAATACTCTTTCAGCATCAGAGCTTAACGAGGAAAAAAGTTCTTACTTAAAAGGAAAAATAATCAATTATTATTTGAACAGCAACAGAGTTTCTGTTTCAAGAAGAAAGATTGAAAATATATTGAGTATACTTTATTCAGGTGGAAGTAAAAAAATAAAATTAGATAAAGACTGTACTCTAATAAAAGAGTATGATAAAATATTTGTGGTAAATAGCAAAAGTGCTAAAAAAGAAGTCAAAGAAGTAAGAATGGTCATACCAGGAGAAATTGAATTTGGCAGCTATATAATTAGTGCTTTCAAAGAAAATAAGAAAAGAGATAATGACAGCAGTGAATTTGTAACAAATCTTAAAGAGGGAAACGAGCTTTTTATAAGAAAAAGAATGCAGGGAGATGTAATGATTCCCATTGGGATGAATAATTATAAAAAAGTAAAAGAGATAATGATAAATTCTAAAGTACCTAAAGATAAAAGAGATGAAATTCCTGTTATTTTACTTGAAAATGAAATAATATGGTTAGCAGGTATTAAAAAAAGTAAAAAATTTATTTCTGAAAATGAGAGCGAAAATATAGTACTAAAATTAAGGAGGAAATAGAGTGCCTAACAATATGGAAAAAGAAAACGAAAAATTAAATGAAAAAGACACAAATCTTAATGTTTCTGACGAGAAAAGCAACGAAGAGAGACAGGAAGGAAAAGAAATAAAAGAGGGAGATAAAAAAGAAGAGAAAAAACCTGAAAACCCTCAAGAAGAAAAACAAGAAGAAAAGAAAGCAGAAAAAGTTCAGGAAGAAAAAAATCAGGAAGAAGAAACTAAAAAAATGATAGAAGAAAAGAAAGCAGAATTAAGAGCTAAACTTTCTTCTGGAATGAAAATGCCGTTTAAAAAAGAGGGAAAAGGAAAATTCAGTTTTAAAGGTTTTGTAATGCTTATATTTGTTCTTACATTACTTCTTTCTCTGCCTACAATGCTTTCAGACATGGAAAAAACTCTTGCTAAAGAAGTTTCATATACTCAGTTTATTCAGATGTCAGAAAATAAAGAGATTGCAAGAGTAGAAGAAAAAGAGGGATATGTTTACGGATATATTGGCGAAGGAGAAAACTTTAAAAGTTTCAGAACAAGAATGATTACAGATAGATTGGGAAGTGATCCTAATCTTCTAAAAGTTATTGAAAGCAATAATATTTCTCTGAAATCAGTACCTCCTCAAGAGCTGCCATTCCTTGTAAGCATTTTAGTATCGTGGTTCCCTATGTTATTATTAATAGGTATCTGGTTCTTTATGCTTAACAGAATGAATAAAGGAAGCGGCGGAGGACCTCAAATATTTAATATGGGAAAATCTAAAGCTAAAGAAAACGGAGATGAAATTTCTAACACAACATTTAAAGATGTTGCAGGTATAGATGAAGCAAAACAAGAACTTCAGGAAGTAGTTGAATTTTTAAGAGAACCTGAAAAGTTCAGAAAACTTGGGGCAAAAATTCCTAAAGGAGTTTTATTGCTTGGAAGTCCTGGAACAGGTAAAACACTTCTTGCAAAAGCAGTAGCCGGAGAGGCAAAAGTTCCTTTCTTCAGTATGTCTGGTTCTGAATTTGTGGAAATGTTCGTTGGAGTTGGAGCATCAAGAGTAAGAGATTTGTTTGCAAAAGCAAGAAAGAATGCACCATGTATTGTATTTATAGATGAGATTGATGCTGTTGGTAGAAAAAGAGGTTCTGGACAAGGTGGAGGAAACGATGAAAGAGAACAGACTCTTAACCAGCTGCTTGTTGAAATGGATGGATTTGGAAACGAAGAAACAATAATAGTTATAGCTGCAACAAACAGACCAGATGTTCTTGATAAGGCTTTAAGAAGACCTGGAAGATTTGACAGACAAGTATTTGTTGACAGACCTGATATAAAAGGAAGAAAAGAGATACTTGAAGTTCATGCAAGAGGAAAGAAATTTGCAAAAGATGTAAATTTTGAAACTGTTGCTAAAAAAACTGTTGGATTTGTGGGAGCAGATCTTGCAAATATTCTTAATGAAGCTGCTATCCTTGCTGCAAGAGCAGGAAGAGAAGAGATTACAATGGCAGACCTTGAAGAAGCATCAGAAAAAGTGCAGATGGGACCTGAAAAGAAATCAAAAGTTGTAACAGAAGATGAAAAATTAAAAACAGCTTATCATGAGGCTGGACATGCTGTTATTAACTATTTATATTTAAATGATACTGACCCTGTTCATAAGGTTACTATCATCCCTAGAGGAATGGCAGGAGGATATACAATGTCTCTGCCAACAGAGGATAGATATTATTATTCTAAAGAATGGTTTATAAACAGAATGAAAATGGCTTATGGTGGAAGAGCAGCTGATGAGCTTGTATCAGGAGAATTAAATACAGGAGCAAGCAGCGATATTCAGCATGCGACATCTATTGCTCACAGCATTGTAACAAGATATGGAATGAATGAAAAATTTGGTCCTATTCTTCTTGACGGTACAAATGAAGGGGATATGTTCCAAAGCAAATATTACAGTGACATAACAGGTAAAGAAGTTGACGAAGAGATAATAAAACTTGTAAAAACTACTTATGCTGAAACAATTCAAGCCCTTAAAGATAACAGAGATAAACTTGACAGACTTGCCAATGCACTTTGTGAAAGAGAAACAATAATGCAGGAAGAGTTTGAAATGATTATGGAAGGAAAAGAACTTCCTCCTTTAACATTGGATAAAAAAGAAGAAATTGTTGAAAAAGAAGTGAAACCAGCTGAAAATGCAGAAACAACAGAAGAAAAAACAGAATCAGCCGAAATAACAGCAGATACTGAAACAGAAACTGCAGAAAAAGAATAAAATTTAAAAAATAAAAGTATAAAATGCTTTACAAAGTTCAAAATAAATGATATACTAATTTGGAAATTTAATCTAGGTTACAGGAATAGCCGCCTGTTACTTGGACTAAATAATATAATAGGAGGAAAGGCTAAATGAAAACTAAACAAGAATTAATCGCTTTATACGGTAAAAACGAAAAAGATACTGGATCAACAGAAGTACAAATCGCAATCTTAACAGAGGAAATCAACCACTTAACAGAACACTTAAAAGTTCATAAAAAAGATTTCCACTCAAGATTAGGATTACTTAAAAAAGTAGGAAAAAGAAAAAGATTACTTAACTACTTAGCTGGAAGAGATATCGAAGGATACAGAGCTTTAATAGCTAAATTAGGAATCAGAAAATAGTTAAAAAATTAATCCCATAACTTCTTAATTGAGGTTATGGGATTTTTTAAATAAACTTGAAAGCAGAACTAAAATACAGTACAATATAATTTAGGGAAAGAAAAGACCGGAGGAACTAATGAAACTAAATTTTTTTAAAAAACTTTCTCTTTCAAGAAAACTGATAGTTGGGTTTATGGGAGCAATCTTTGCAGGAACATTTTTATTAATGCTGCCTGCTGCATCAGCAACTGGGAAAAGCATAGGATTTATTCCTGCATTGTTTACCATAACATCAGCAGTTTGTGTAACAGGACTTTCAGTAATAGATATCAGCAGAGAGCTTACTTTTACAGGGCAGATAATTGTTCTTATATTTATACAGCTTGGAGGTCTTGGGGTAATGACATTTTCCTCTCTTTTGCTTCTTTTAATTGGAAAAAAAATAACATATGAGGAAAAAGAACTGCTGAAAGAAGAAAGGAATGTTGAAAGCAGCGGAGGGATACTTAAGTTTTTAAGAAAAGTAATTTTTACAATAATTACAATAGAAGGAATAGGAGCTTTATTTCTTACACTTAGATTTTCAAAGGATATGAGTCTTGCAAAAGCAGTGTATTTTGGAACTTTCCACAGTATATCAGCTTTCTGTAACGCGGGATTCAGTCTTTTCAGTGATAATCTTGAAAAATATGCAGGAAGTTTTACAATTATTATGACAGTAGCATATCTTATCATAATAGGAGGAATAGGTTTTACAGTTATAGATTCTGTCCTTCTGGCAGCAAGAAAAAAAGTGAGAAGATTTGATCTTACTTCAAAAGTTGCTATATTAGTATCAATGTTTTTAACGGCATTGGGAACAGCTTTATTCTTTGTTTTAGAGTACAATAACAGTGGTACGATTGGAAATATGACATTTTTTGAAAAAATTCTGGCATCATTTTTCCAAAGTGTAACAGCAAGAACAGCAGGATATAACAGCGTTCCTATGGGAAATCTTACAGGAGGTTCAATCTTTTTAATCTGTATTCTTATGTATATAGGTGCTTCTCCCGGATCAACAGGAGGAGGAATTAAAACAACGACTTTTGGTATAATTATATTTTATATTATTGGTGTTGTAAAGAAACAGGAACATATAGTGATTTTTAACAGAAGAATAGGCTGGGAAGTGTTGAACAGAGCACTTGCAATTCTTGTATTGTCTCTTTTATATATAGGAGTTATAACGCTTGTGATTTTAAGTATTCAGCCTTTTACAATGGAGCAGGTTATTTTTGAAGTGATATCTGCTTTTGCAACAACAGGGCTGAGCCTTGGAATAACAGCAGATTTAAATACCCTGTCAAGAATTCTTATAATATGCACAATGTTTCTTGGAAGACTTGGACCTATGACGTTTGCTCTGGCACTTGGAGGTTCAAATAAAACAGAGAAAATACAATTTCCTAAAGAAAATATACTTGTCGGTTAATAGATGTAGAAATGAGGAGAAGAATGAAACAATACTTAGTTATAGGACTTGGAAGTTTTGGAATGAATGTTGCCAAAACGTTATATGAAGCAGGAGAAGAAGTAGTAGCTATAGACGTAAAAGATTACATTGTACAGGAAGTTATAAACGCAAACTATCTTGAAAACGGGTTAATTTTAGATGCAACTGATGATACACAACTCAGCAAATTGGATATATCAAATTTTGACACTGTTTTTGTGTGCATAGGAGCTGTTGAGCCGAGCATGATGGTTTGTCTTAATTTAAAAGAACTGGGAGTAAAAAAACTTATAGTTAAAGCATCTTCAACAAAACACAGAAAACTTTTAGAAAAAATAGGTGCAGATCAGGTGATATATCCTGAAGAACGTATGGGAAGAAGAGCAGCTCTCATTGCTATGGAACCTAATGTGGTGGAACATCTTAGATTTTCACAGAATTTCCTGATTGCAGAGCTGAAAGCACCAAAATCATTTTTTGGAAAAACTTTAATTGAGGCAGAAGTAAGAAAAAAACATAATGTTAACGTAGTTGGAATAAAAAGAGAGGGAAATGTTTTTATACCAAACCCTCTTCCAAACACAGTGATAGAAGAAAATGATATCCTTATAGTAACAACAGACTCAAAAACAGCAGCAAGACTGAAAGAAGAGTTTAAAGAGGATTAGGAGGAAAAAGAAAAATGCAAGAATTTGACGTAATTGTAGTAGGAGCAGGTCACGCAGGTTGTGAAGCAGCTTTAGCTCCTGCAAGAATGGGGCTGAAAACAGCAATATTTACAATCAGCCTTGACAAAATTGGATACCTTTCATGTAACCCCTCTATAGGAGGACCGGCAAAATCTCACCTTGCAAGAGAGATAGACGCTCTTGGAGGAGAAATAGGAAGAAATATAGATAAAACTTTTATACAGATAAGAGTTTTAAACACTAAAAAAGGTCCTGCTGTAAGATCTTTGAGAGCACAGGCAGACAAAGCAAAATATCATATAGAAATGAAAAAAACTCTTGAAAATACAGAAAATCTTGAAGTAATTCAAGGAATGGTAACAGAGATAATCACAGAGGGAAATAAAGCTGTTGGAATAAAAACAAAAGAGGGAGTTGAATATAGAGCAAAAGCAGTTATAATTGCCTCAGGAACTTTTATGAGAGGGCTTATCCATGTTGGAGAAACTCATTTCAGCGGTGGAAGAATGGGAGAACTTTCTTCTGAAGAGCTGCCTCTTTCTCTTCAAAAACTTGGAATAAAACTTGGAAGATTTAAAACAGGAACACCTCCAAGAATAGATGCAAGAACTATTGATTATTCTAAAACAGAGGAACAGCCCGGAGACACTGAACTTTTAAGATTTTCAAACAGAACTCCTGACGAAGAGATAAAAGACAGAGTACAGATTCCATGTCACATTTTATTTACAAATAAAACTGTACACGATATTATAAAAAGCAACAGAGAGAGATCACCTTTATTTAATGGAACAATTCAAGGTATAGGGCCTCGTTATTGTCCTTCAATAGAGGATAAAATTTTCAGATATCCAGACAAAGAAAGACATCACCTTTTCTTAGAAAAAGAAGGATATGATACAAATGAAGTTTATGTAAGCGGATTTTCTTCATCACTTCCAAGTGATGTTCAGTATAAAATGCTTAATGCAATAGAGGGTCTTGAAAATGCAAAAATTATGAGATATGCATATGCTATTGAGTATGATTATGTGTTAACAGAGGAACTTAGCTATTCAATGGAGAGCAAGAAAATAGAAAATCTTTTTACAGCAGGGCAGATAAACGGGACATCAGGATATGAAGAGGCAGCAGCACAGGGAATTATGGCAGGAATAAATGCTGCAAGAAAAATTCAGGGTAAAGAGCCTGTAATCTTAGACAGAGCAGATTCATATATTGGAACTCTTATAGACGATATTGTTTCTAAGGGAACAAACGAGCCATACAGAATGTTTACTGCAAGAAGTGAATACAGACTTATTTTAAGAGAGGACAATGCAGATTTAAGACTTTCAAAAATAGGTTATGATATAGGACTTCTTCCAAAAGAGGAATATGACAAAGTTCTTTATAAAGAAAAAGCAGTTAAAGAGATAATAGAAAAACTTAAAGGACAGCATGTGGGAAGCAGCAATCCGAGAGTAAATGAAGTTCTTGAAAAATACAATGAAGAGCCTGTTAAAAACGGAATTACTCTTTTTGAATTTTTAAGAAGACCGGCAGTTACTTATCAAGATGTAAAATATATAAGTGAAATAATAGAGGGATTTGAGCTTGGAGATTATATAGAGGATATTGAATATCAAATAGAGGTTCAGGTAAAATATTCAGGTTATATTGAAAGATCACTTAGAATGATAGAAAAACATAAAGGGCTTGAGGAAAAGAAAATACCGGCAGATATTGATTATGACAGCTTAGAGAATATTCCAAAAGAGGCTAAGGATAAATTAAAACTTATAAGACCTATGAATATAGGACAGGCATCAAGAATATCAGGTGTATCTCCTGCAGATATACAGGTACTTCTTATCTATTTAAAAATGAGAGGGCATAATTAATGAGAGAATATTTGAAAGAAGGAATAAAAAAAATAGGTGTTGAAATAAGTGAAGATAAAATAGATAAACTTATGGAATACTTAAGACTTTTAGTTGAATATAATTCACACACTAACCTTACAGCAATAAGAGATGAAGAGGGAATTATTGAAAAACATTTTCTTGATTCTATTCTTTTAATGAAACACATAAAATTAGAAGAGGGGAAAGCTCTTGACATAGGAACAGGAGCAGGATTTCCCGGAATGGTTCTTGCAATATGCAACCCAAGAATAAATTTTACTTTAATAGATTCCGTTGGAAAAAAAATAAATTTTTTAAAACAAGTCAGCGAAAAATTGAATCTAAGTAATGTAGAACCTGTAAACGCAAGAGCAGAAGAGTATATAAACGATGATAACAGAGAGTCTTACGACTTAGGTTTCTGCAGAGGAGTTTCAAAGCTTAACACAATTCTTGAATATGTAATTCCATTTTTAAAAGTTGAGGGAAGATTTCTTCCTCAGAAAATGGAAGGGACAAATGAAGAGAATGAGAGCAGTTCTGCTTTGAAAATATTAAAGTCAGAAATAGTAAAAATACATGAAGAGGAACTTCCATTCTGTAAGGATAAAAGAATAATTGTAGAGATTATAAAAAATGGAAAAACAGATAAAAAATATCCGAGAAGAGTAGGTATTCCTTTAAAAAAACCATTATAGAATACACAGAAATATAGAGAAACAAGAGGAGGGATTATGAAAAATATTTTTATAAAAAATAAAAAAATATTGTTTGTCCTTCCTCTTTTTTTTATTGTTTATTTGATATATCTTGCAATGTTTCAGCTGAATACATTAGTATCTCTTGGGATAAGAGCTTTTACTCATGGAACAATGAAAATGGAAAAAGTTATAATAACTGAAGGAAGCAGCATAAAAGAGGGGAGAATAGAGGTTTTAAATTCTCAGCTTTATGATAAAAAACTTCTTATAGCTGATGTGCCAAAACTTATTATAGACTATAAAAATTGGAAGATAGATAGAATAAACATTTATAATCCGAAAGCAGTTTTTGTAAGAAAAGACAGTGATATAAACTTTGTAACTGTTTTTACAGGACCAAGCAAAAAAAGTGATGATAAAAAAGAAAAAAAGAAGAAGGGAAATTTAAGCAGTCCAATATTAAAAAGAATAAATGTATATGATGCAGATCTTAAATATGTTGATAACTCTTACAGCCGTGAGATAGTAAGAGATGTTGACAATGTAAATGGATATGTGCAGTTTGAAAAAGGATATAAAGTAAATTTGAAATTTACAGGAAACAAGGGAGATGAAAAATATCTTTATACTTTCGACAATCAAAAAATGTCTTATGATATGAGAATTTTTCTTGAGAATATAAATGCAGAAGAAAATCTTGTTCAGTATGGATATGACAGCGAAGGACAGATTTCAGATGTAAGCGGTATATTTAATATGGATTTAAGAATCAATGAAGAAGGATTTTTTGGTTATGGAAAACTGGAAAAGGGAGCTTTGAGATATGCTGATTTGAATGCTCCTGTAACAGATGCCTCTCTTAATATTGATTTTTCAGGAAAGAAAATAGCAATAGACGGAGATTATCTTGTTTTTGGTAAAAAAGGAAAGTTTCTTGTTGAGTATAATGCAGGAAAAGGGGTAGATGTAGATTTAAAACTAAAAGATGTGTTTTTCAATGAGCTTTCTGCATATAGTCTTTTGGAAAAAACAAACTTGCAGATAGATGATTTTATGTTTGACAGCGTAGATGTAAATCTTTCTGTAAAAAATCATTTTAAAGCACAAGTAGATTTTAAGAGCAGCAAAGGGTTTAAAAAAGAGGTAGTTGCTTTTTCTAATATAAATGGGCAGCTTATCTACGAGAATGGCGGAATAAAGGTAAATAACATTCATACAGATGTGAAGCTTGATAAAGAAGGAAGAACTGTTGAGAGAGAAATCAACGGAAGACTTCACTACAAAAATGACATTGGAAAAGTTGTTGTAAATGTTCGTTCACCACAAGATGAATTTCTTTCAAAAATAGATTTGAGTTTTCTTTTCAGTGTAAAAAAGGATATTCTTAATTTTAAACTTAACTCAGATATTATTGATTTAACAGGAAAGTATGATTTTAATAAAAAAGCCTTATCTTTAAATCAGAAGAAAAATTTTAATATGGTTTATAATCTGAAAAATAATCATATTGATTTAATGGACGGATATATTGATTTTAAACTTGATAAATATACAGTAAAAAATAATTTTAATACAAAAGACGGATATAAAATTGATATAGAATCTAAAATATTTAACAAAGAAAATGAAATAAAAGGCAGTCTTGAAGGATATGCAGATATAAAAAGTACTGCTTATGATTTTAAGATAAAAGCACATGATTTCAACTTGAAAGATTACAGCGGAAGTATCTCAGGAGGCGCAGAGGGATACATAAAAAGAGAGAATGGTATTTTAGACGGAGAATTTTTTCTTGATAATCTTTCTGTAGAAGTTACAGAGCAGAAACTTAAAGTTTCAAATATTCTTGGAACAGTAAACATTAAAAAAGAAAAAGATTTTTCTGCTATTTTTCAGGGAGAAATAGGAAAAATAAAATATGCTGAAAATGAAATAAATGGTTTTAAAATCAGTACAAAATATTCAGACGGAACACTTGAAGTTATGAATGCGGCTAATAAATTTTTGACTTTAAGCGGTAAGTACAGTATAATTAATTCAAGATTAGATCTTTTCATAAAAGGAACAGAAATAAATAAAGATGTGGTTAATATTTCCGATATTAATTATAATATTCAGGAAATCGACGGAAATATTTCAGGAAGTCTGGATGACTTAAATGGTAAATTTACTGTAAATAACGGAGTCATAGATTTCGGAGAAAATAAAACTGTTCATTTCGGCGGAGATATAGATTATTTAAAAAATAAAGTCTTTGCAAGAAATTTCAAAATAAATGAAAATACATTAAGTTTTGATTACTACTTAGACAAAAAAATTGGAAATTATCATATAGATATTTTTGAAACTATGCTCAGCGAATTTATTCTGGGAGTAAAATTCAGAATAATAGGAATAAGCAATGGAACTATAAAAAATGATAAAATTTCAGGAAACTTTAAAGGTTCCGTAAATGAATTTTATTATAAAGGAACTAAAATTCCTAATGTTCTTTTTGAAGGAGAGTATAACAACGATAATATATTATTTAAAAATATTGATATACTTTCACCAAATGATGAGAAACTTGTAAGTACAGAGGGAATTATAGATTTAAAAGAAAAATCTTTTGATTTTGCAATATTAAAACAGACAGTTCCTGTAAATGAGATTTTTAATAAGGAAAATCTGGCAGGAACAATAAATGTTCAGGGAAAAGCCAAAGGAACTTTTGATAATTATAATTTTGAGTTGAAAGCCTCAGAGGGAAATGTTTCTTACAAAGGTTCTGAAATAAAAAATATAGGAATAGATGTTTCAGGAGATAAAGAAAAGATAGTTTTAAACAGTTTTACAGCAGGATATCTGAATAATAGTTTGAAATCTGATGGAATATACAATATGGCAGATGGAAAATATAAGTTTAATGTGAACTCTTCAGATATAGATTTAAGTTTTCTTTCAGTTTTGCTGGAAGAATATGGAATAGATGATATTTCAGGAAAGGGAAAACTAAATCTGGTATTTTCAGATATAGTTCCAAACGGACAGATTGCTGTAAATAATTTTAATCTTTCAGCAAAAAAATATGGAATAAATTTAAAAAATTTAAATGGTGATATTGCTCTTGATAAAGGTTACCTAAGAATAAATAAATTCAAAGGTAATATGAATGATGGAACAATAAATCTGAAAGGATATGTAGAACTTTCTAAATTAATAAATCAATTATTAGATGAAAATTTTGGAAAAATAGATTATAATTTATCATTAGAGGGGAAAAACATAAATTACTCTTATGAAGATTATTTTAATGTGAATTTCAACACAAATTTATCTTTCAGAAGAAATGCTGTATTTGGCAGTCTGGTTATTAATGAAGGAAAAATAGAAAAGATTTTAAAAGAAGATTTTGGAATTGTAAGTATTGTTAAAAATTTCTTAAGAAACTTTTTCAGAAGAAATAAGACAGATGCAATAGCCCTTAGAAATGCGAGAGGGATAGCAGCAGACAATGATGCTGTTTCAGGAGTAAGAATAAATGTAAACTTCAACATCGATAAAGGTATTGATGTAAAGGTTAATAAGGCAACAAATTTCTTTACTAATATCAATGGAAAAATAATGGGACAGGGAAGATTATCAGGAAAATTAGGAAGATTAAACTTTTTGGGTGAAACAAGCATCAAAGATGGTGAGTTTGTTTTAAATGGAAATAGATTTACAATAGACAGAGCTTTGGTGTTGTTTAACAACAGAAATGAATATATACCTGATTTAAATCCGGAGATTGTATTTTCAACAAGTTCTATTATAGATAATAAGAGCCTTGAAATAGCTCTTAACGGACCTGTGAGAAACCTTACATTTATGGTAAGAAGCGGAAATGAAGTATCAGTAAACAGTCTTGACAGTGTGTTAGAGGGGAATGGAACAGGAACAGATGGAAACAACAATGTATCTATACTTCTTACAAACCTTATAGGAGGACAGATATCTGATATTGTAATCAATCCTATTGTAAATATACTTAGAGGAATAGGATTTTCAAATCTGAATGTAAGATCAAGCATACTTGCAGAGGAAAAAAGAAAAGATGTGGAGCAGGAATCTTCGATGGTTTTAGGAGCTTATGTTGAGGCAGAAAGCCCTATATATAAAGATAAACTGTTCTGGAAAGTTAAAGTCAACTTTGTAAACGAAGGGGACAACAATGACAGCAGTAATAACAGTTACAATTATGGTGTAGCTGATTACGATATAAATGTTTACAACAGAATAAATAAAAATTTATCATGGGGGGTTGGTGCACAGAAACTTAGAGAGAATATGGATTTTAAAAACCGTGACATGAATTACTATATAGAATTAAAGTTTGAAAAGAAATTTGATTTTTAAGGATGGAGGGTTAGAATGAGAAAACAATTAACGATTTTATTTAGTTTTCTTTCGCTGATGTTCGCTTATGGTGCTGAGGGGAATAATGAGTCAGACTACAAAATAGAAGACATTGTAGTGGCAAATATTCAAGAGATACCGGAAGCGTCAATACTTAGTGTAATGAAACAAAAAGTCGGAAACAAATATTCTGCTAATGACATGATAGCAGATTACCAAAAAATCAAGGGACTTGATTATGTTGGAAATGTTTCAATATATCCACAGTATTACAACGAAGGTGTAAGGCTTGTTGTGGATATTAGAGAAAAGAGAGATACAAAATCACTTCTTACAAAGAGTGGAATTATTCCTATGTCTGAAAGAGATAAGATAGACAAGAGCGTTGTTGTAAGAGACGTACAGGTTTATGGAAATGTAAGTCTTAAAACAAGAGAGATCTTAAAGAATGTTCCTGTAAAAGTAGGAGGATATTTTTCTAAAAAGAAAGTAGCAGAGGGATACAGAAATCTGCTTGAATCAGGATATTTCAGAGAAGTAGTTCCTGATGTACAGAAAAATGGAAATGGAGTTTCAGTTGTTTATTATGTAACTGAAAACCCAACTATTACCGGAGTAAATATCATAGGAAATACAGTATATTCAACAGAAGAATTATTAGCAGAATTAGAAACAAAACCTAATGAAACTTTAAACTTTAATTCACTTAGAAAAGACAGAGAAACAATCATTCAAAAATATAGTAAAGACGGTTATGTTTTAGCCAGAGTAATTGATATTGGTATAAACCCTAGTGATTATACATTAGAAATATATGTAACTGAGGGTGTTGTAAGAGATATCAAACTTCAAAAAATGGTTACAAAACAAAAAGGAAACAGAAGACAGGCAACAGACACTCTTTTAAAAACAAAAGATTATGTAATTGAAAGAGAGATAGAATTTGAAAGCGGAGATATATTCAACATCAATAATTACAACGATACAGCAGATAATTTAAGAAGACTTGGATATATCAAAAACGTAAAATATGAAGCAAGAGATATACCTGGAGATTCTGATGGAAAAGAGATTGTTCTTTTAATAGATGAAGACAGAACAGCAAGACTTCAGGGAGCAATTTCTTATGGTTCTGAATTAGGACTTATGGGAATGCTTTCATTAGAAGAAACTAACTGGAAAGGTAAAGGACAGACAACAGCATTCACTTATGAAAAATCTGATGAAGATTACAGCAGTATGTCAATAAGCTTCTCTGATCCATGGATAAAAGATACAGACAGAATATCTTGGGGATGGAGTATTTACAAAAACGAATATGAAAACGACGATAGTGAAGCTTTCAATAAAATAGACACTATTGGTGGTAGAATAAACGTTGGTAAAGGTATTACTAAAAATGTAAGAGTAGGACTAGGAACAAAACTTGAGTATGTAGAAACTAAGCCTAAGTTCATGGCTTATGACTATTATAACGATGACTACTACTTATGGAGCTTATTCCCTTCAATAACTTATGACACAAGAAACAGCTATTTCAACCCTACAAGAGGAAAATATGCTAGATGGCAGGTTGAAGGTGGATATGCATCTGGAGAAAATTCAGATTACTTCACAAATACAACATTAGAATTAAGAACATACCACAGAGGTTTCTTCAAGAAAAATACATTTGCTTACAAAGCTGTATTTGGTATCCAATCTGATGGAACAAAAGAATCTCAAAGATACTGGGTTGGAGGAAGCAGCACTTTAAGAGGATTTGACGGAGGAACATTCAGAGGTAAGAGAAAATTCACTGCAAGTATAGAAAACAGAACAGAGTTTAACGATGTTTTAGGTGGAGTATTATTCTTTGACTTTGGTAGAGCATGGGATTATGATGGTATTGACAGAGGATACCACAGAGATGAAAAAATGCCTGATGACATAGCTATGGCAGCAGGAGTAGGTTTAAGAATCAACACACCAATGGGACCATTAAGATTTGACTTTGGATGGCCTATCGGGGACGATGAAGAAAGCGGAATGCAGTTCTACTTCAACATGGGACAATCATTCTAATAAGCACATAAATAAAAAAACCGGAGGAACAACAATGAAAAAAATATCAGTTTTAGCACTTGCAGTTGTTATGTCAGCTACAGCTTTTGCAGACAAAGTAGGAGTAGTAAATACTCAGGAATTATTCTTTAAATATTCTAAAACAAAAGTTATAGAACAAAACTTAAAGAAACAGGGAGCAGCTCTTGACAATACTTTAAATCAAAAACAAGTTGAGTTAAAGAAAATGCAGGTTGAACTTCAATCTAAAGGAGAAAAAGTTACAGCTGCAGAGAAAAAAGCTTTTGAAGATAAAGTAAAGGCTTTAGATAAATTTGTAAGAGATTCTCAAATGAAATTAGAAAAAGAAAAAAATATAAGAATCCAAGAAGTTGAAAAAACAATGAACGCATCTATTGCTAAAGTTGCTAAAGCAGGAAAATACGATTATGTATTAGAAACTGGAGCTGTTAAATACGGTGGAACAGATATAACAGACAAAGTTTTACAAGAAATGGAAAAAACAAAATAATAACAAGTGAATAAACAGGAGGACGCTATGAGCTATAAAATAAGCGAAATAGCTGATCTTCTTGAAAGCGAAATAAAAGGGGACAAAAATCTTGTAGTAAGAGCTCTGTCTCCTTTTTTTCAAGCTAAAGAAGATGAGCTTACATTTGCAGCTGATGAAAAATTTCTGCACAAATTAAACGAAACAAAAGCTAAGGTAATCATTGTACCTGATATTCCTTTACCTGAAATTGGAAAAACATATATTGTTACAAAAATGGAACCAAGAAAACTTATGCCTAAACTTCTTGCACATTTTAAAAAGACTCTTAAGAAAATGGAAAAACCTATTGAAGATTCTGCTGTAATTGCAGCTACTGCTGAGATAGGACCTCATGTTTATATAGGGCACGATGTAAAAATAGGGGAAAATGTAAAAATATATCCAAATGTTACTATTTGTGAAGGAGTAACAATAGGTGATGACAGTATAATATATCCAAATGTTACTATCAGAGAGTTTTGTGAAATCGGAAAAAGAGTTGTTCTTCAGCCGGGAGCAGTTATTGGTGCAGATGGTTTCGGATTTGTAAAAGTTAATGGAAACAATCAGAAGATAGAACAGATTGGAAGAGTTGTTATTGAAGATGATGTGGAAGTTGGAGCAAATACGACTATTGACAGAGGAGCAATAGGAGATACTGTTGTTAAGAAATTTGCTAAATTTGATAACCTAATTCAAATAGGACATAATGTAATAATTGGAGAAAATTTCCTTATGGCATCTCAGTCTGGTGTTGCAGGAAGTACAGAGATTGGAAACAATGTAACAATAGGCGGACAAGTTGGAATAGGCGGACATATCAAAATAGGAAACAACATAATGGTAGCTGCTAAATCAGGAATTTCCGGAAATGTAAAAGATAATCAGGTTCTTGGAGGGCATCCTATAGTTCCTCTTCAAGAAAACTTAAAGATTCAGGCAGCAACAAAAAAACTTCCTGAATTACTGAAGAGAGTTAAAAAACTTGAGCAGGAATTAGAAAAATAAAAAATTATATAGGCATAATGGGGGAAGTTTATGAAAAAAATTTTAATTTGTTTTATTTTTCTTTTACTAGTAGGATGTACAAATAATCCATATAAAAAATACTACAAAAGTTACAATTTCTATAAAGAAGAACCATTAAAAGATAAAAAAGATATAAGAATTGAAAAAACAAGCATACCTTTAACTGAAACAGATATAGAAAAATTTTTATTTGAAAAAGAAAGAAATGGTTATGTTGCATTAGGGTTTTCAGCTTTTAGAGAAGAGAGTGTAAGCGAAAATAAAATAAAAAGATTTGCAGCAGAGATAGGAGCTAATTTAGTTGTTTATTCAAAAACATATTTAGGAAAGCATAGTTATGAAACAGTAATATCTATGCCTGTTTACTCAACAACAACTTCTTCTGGTTCAATATACAATTATGATTATGGAAACTCTTATTACACTGGAACATCAACTACTACTTCAACTCAATATATTCCTATAACTGAAACGATGTACATATATGGATATGAAAGTATATTTTTTAAAAAATTAACAGAAGAAGAAATAGGTTATGGAATGTTAATATGTGATATAGAAGATATAAGAGATAACTTTAAAATACCCAAAGATATAACAGAAGGAATTGTAGTTTTTAATGTTTTTAAAGGTAGCCAAGCATATAAAGATGGTTTTTTAGCTAGAGATATAATAGTAAAGATAGATGAGAAAAAAATATTAAATCAATATAGTCTTGAGGAATTGGATTTTTTATCTCAAAAAGAAAAAAGAATAGTTGAAGTATTAAGAAATGGAAAAATAAAAAAAATAATAATAAAGTAAATATTATTAGATAACAAATGAGGAGTAAAATTTTCTAAAAAAGTTTTACTCTTCATTTTATTTCTTATTTATTATTTTGCAAACTTTTCTGTAATTTGTGAAACAAAATTATAATAACCTCTATTTTTTTATTATTTCCTATTTAATAAATTCTCTTTCCATGGTACAATAGGGAATATCAAGAAAGTAAAAGAGGATTTAAGATGAAGAAAAGATTATTTTTTAACAAGTATGAAAACATGAAATATATTTCTCATTTAGACCTTTTGAGATTTTTAGACAGAATGCTTAGAAAAAGCGGCATTCCGGTGAAGTACAGCCAAGGTTTTCACCCAAGACCAAGAATCTCTTTAGGGAATCCTATCTCTTTGGGAACAGAAGCTTTCAATGAAGCAATGGATATTGAATTGAAAGAGGATATGACAAATGAAGAGCTGTTCAGCAGACTGAGCAACAAATGCGTTATAGGTTTTGAGTTTACCAAAGTGATTGATATAGACGGTAAAACATCTATAGCTGAGGAGTATAAAGACATGAAATTTGAAATTGAAGGAACAGGCTCCTCCTTAGAAAAAATTAAAAGCCTTTTATCACAGGACGAGATAATTCTTACAAAAGAAAAAAAAGGAAAAATAGAATCTAAGGATTTAAAATCCAGAATAAAAAATTATGAAATAAAAGATAATAAAATATCGATGATACTTGAAAATATGTCCCCTAACTCGCTTTTAAATATATGCGGTGTGGGAGCAGATGAAGTATCAATAAAAAAATATGGAATGATTGAAATATAATTAAGGGGGAAAATAGATATGTTAGATTTAAAATTTATGCGTGAAAATAAAGAACAAGTGGAGGAATGGCTAAGAAACAGAGGAAGCGACCTTACTCTTGACGAGTTCAGTAAATTAGACGAAGAAAGAAGAGAGATTCTTGGAGAAGTTGAAGCTTTAAAAAATAAAAGAAACAGCGAATCTGCTGAAATAGCAAAATTAAAAAAAGCTAAAGAAGATGCATCTGAATTAATTAAAGCTATGGGAGAAGTTTCTGCTAAAATTAAAGAATTAGATGAAAAATTAGCTGCTGTTGATGAAAAAATAAAATATATTCAAATGACAATTCCTAATAAATTAAGCGACACTACACCAATCGGAAAATCAGAAGATGAAAACGTAGAAATCAGAAGATGGGGAGAACCTAAAAAATTTGATTTTGAACCAAAATCTCACTGGGAAATTGGAGAAAAATTAGGAATATTAGACTTTGAAAGAGGTTCTAAATTATCTGGATCAAGATTCGTTCTTTATAGAGGAGGAGCTGCAAGAGTTGAAAGAGCATTAATCAACTTCATGCTTGACTTACATACTGAAAAACACGGATATACTGAGCATATAACTCCATTCTTAGTAAACAGAGAAATCTGTGAAGGAACAGGACAATTACCTAAATTTGAAGAAGATATGTACAGAACAGATGATGACATGTTCTTAATTTCTACTTCTGAAATTACAATGACAAATATCCATAGAAAAGAAATTTTAGATGAAAAAGATTTACCTAAATACTATACAGCATACTCTCCATGTTTCAGAAGAGAAGCTGGATCTTACGGTAAAGATGTTAAAGGAATAATCAGAGTTCACCAATTCAATAAAGTAGAAATGGTTAAACTTGCTACTCCAGAAACTTCTTATGATGAATTAGAAAAAATGGTAGACAATGCAGAAGATGTATTAAGAATATTAGGACTTCCATACAGAGTAATATCTCTATGCAGTGGAGATATCGGATTTGGATCAGCTAAAACTTATGATGTTGAAGTATGGTTACCATCTCAAAACAAATACAGAGAAATCTCTTCTTGTTCAAACTGTGAAGATTTCCAAGCTAGAAGAATGGGACTTAAATACAGACCAAACGGAAGCAACAAAAGTGAATTTGTTCACACACTAAATGGTTCTGGACTTGCAGTAGGAAGAACTTTAGTTGCTATTATGGAAAACTATCAGCAGGAAGATGGATCTTTCTTAATTCCAGAGGCATTAGTTCCTTATATGAATGGAGTAAAAGTTGTTACTAAATAGTATTCTGCTTGCATTCTTTGTAATAAGTATTGTACTGAATGATTTGAGAGTTATAGGAGCAGTTTTTTTTGCAGAACTGTTCCTTAACATCTTTTTAAATAAAAATTTATTAAACAATATTAAGAAATTAAGAGTCTTAATATATATATACTTAGGAACATTTCTTATACAGATATTTTCTCATCAGGAAGGAGAGGTATTGTTTAAGGTGTTCAATATGTATATAACAAAAGCCGGACTGGAAAATTTTGCTGTTAATTTTTTAAGAATTATAAACTTAATTATGCTGTCTTGGTTATTGAGCAAAAATTGCTCAATTTTTAATCATTTAGGAAGGTACAAAAATGTGATGGAAAACGTTATTGAACTTGTTCCGGAAGTCTTTGTAATGTTCAGTAAAAAGATGAAATTGAAGTATTTTCTCAGACATATTTTAAAAAAAATAAAAATATAATTTATATAATTGATTTTATTTTGAATTTTTGGTAAAATTGTGGTGGGTAAAAATTATTCATAGGAGGAAAAATATGTACAACTATAAAGACCTAGGTCTTGTAAACACAAAAGAAATGTTTAAAAAAGCAAATGAAAACGGTTATGCTGTACCAGCATTCAACTTCAACAACATGGAACAAGCTATGGCTATTGTTGAAGCTTGTGCTGAAATGGGTTCACCAGTAATTCTTCAATGTTCTAAAGGAGCTATGGAATATATGGGAGTTTACATGGTACCAATGATTGCTAAAGCAGCAGTTGACTATGTAAAATTATCAGGATCAGACATTCCTGTAGCTTTACACTTAGATCATGGACCAAGCTTTGAAGTTGCTAAAAAATGTATAGACAATGGATTCTCATCTGTAATGATAGATGGTTCTCACTATCCATTTGACCAAAACGTAGCAGAAGCAAAAGAAGTTGTTGAGTATGCTCACTCTAAAGATGTTACAGTAGAAGCTGAATTAGGAGTTTTAGCAGGAATCGAAGATGATGTTAAAGCTGCTGATCATATCTATACTAACCCAGACGAAGTTGAAGCTTTCGTTAAACAATCAGGAGTTGACTCTTTAGCAATCGCTATTGGAACTTCTCACGGAGCTCACAAATTCAAACCAGGTGATGACCCTAAATTAAGACTTGACATATTAGAAGAAGTAGGAAGAAGAATCCCAGGATTCCCTATCGTATTACACGGATCTTCTGCTGTTCCAGGACAATATGTTGAAATGATAAAACAATATGGTGGAACAATAAAAGACGCTATCGGAATTCCTGATTCTGAATTAAGAAAAGCTACTAAATCAGCAGTTGCTAAAATCAACGTTGATACTGACGGAAGACTTGCATTCACTGCTGCTTTAAGAAAAGTTCTTTCTGAAAAACCAGGAGAATTCGACTTAAGAAAATACTTAGGACCAGCTAAAGAGGAAATGAAAGCTTACTATAAAACTAAAATAGTTGATGTATTTGGTTCTGAAGGTGCTTACAAAAAAGCAACTAACCCTGTTAAATAATAATTAAACATTAGTTTATAAATATTTAAAAAAGGAGAATTCACTTTTGTGGATTCTCCTTTTTGTTTTTTATTCTTTAGTGTTTATGTATTAGTATTTACAATATTGTTTACATCTTTTAAAATTTTACCATTCACCTTTAAAGTTATCTACGTTTGCTTTATTTACTTCAACTTGAATCATTGGAGTAACATCTTCAACTTTTTCACCTTTTAAAGCTTTAGCAGCCATTTCAATAGTTACAGCTCCCTCTTCAACAGCAGACATATAAGTAGTTCCGTCTATTATGCCGGCTTTTATAGCTGCAAGACCTTCTTTACTTCCACCAAGACCAATTACAAATACTTTGTCTTTTAAACCAGCTTCTTGTAAAGCCATTCCTGCACCAATAGCAGAGTTATCATCTTGAGTTATAATTACATCCATTTCTTGATTTTTTTGAATTAAGTCTTCAGTTATTTTCATTGCTTTTTCTTTTTCCCATCTGCTTGTTTGATTGAAAACTATTTCAAATTTTGTTCCTTCCAGCTCTTCTATTAATCCTTTTCTTCTGTTTCTTTGAGGTGGTGTTCCTGGTACTCCTTCAATTAATACAACTTTTGCATCATCTTTTTTTAATAAATTTTTAGCTATTTTTCCTGTTAAAGCTCCTGTTTTAACCTCATTTTGTCCAACATAAGTAACTATACCTGGATATCTTCCATCTTCATCAGTTCCTATAGAATTAGTAAAAGCAATTACCGGAATTCCAGCTTCCTGAGCTATTACTATTGCACCTTTAATTGCTTCAGAATCAGCTGCTGCTACAGCAATTAAGTCAACTTTTTTAGCTACAAAATCTTCAATTTGAGATAATTGTTTGATAGGATCCCAGTTTGCATCAGCATATTCTAATTTTACTCCTTCTTTTGCAGCCTGATTATCCATTCCTTCTCTTACGGCTATAAAATAACCAACAGGTCCCGGTAATGATACACCGATTACTTTCTCCTGAGCAAAAGCAGTTATACTCATTACTAACCCTAAAATAAATAATAAAACCTTTTTCATCTTTGTACCTCCTTCTTTTTAATTAAAAATTTATATTATTTCTTTTTAAAACTTCCAAAACCTACAGCAACAAGAATTATTATTCCTTTAAAAATATATTGGAAATATATATTTACTCCTATAAGATTAAAGCTGTTGCTTATTACACTCATAAGAAGAACTCCTATAATTGTCTTTAAAACACTTCCCTCACCACCATTAACACTTGTTCCTCCTATTACAACGGAAGCTATTGCATCCATATCATAACCTTCTCCTGCTGTTGGTGTTGCTGTACTAAGTCTTGATACTAATATTAATCCACCTATAATTGCTGTTATTCCATTTATAACAAATACAATTATTTTATATTTTATTGTGTTTATTCCTGATAATTTACTAGATTCTTCGTTACCGCCAACTGCATAAATTTTTCTTCCCATAATAGTCTTTTTCAAAACTATATTGGCTATAATTATACCTATAAAAAATATAATTACAGCAACCGGCACTCCTAAAATACTGCCTCTTCCTATAACTGTAAGGACAGGATTAAAAAATGAAATTGGATATCCTCCAGTATAAACAAATATTAATCCCTGTAATATAACAACCATTCCCATTGTAGCAATAAGAGAAGGAATTTTTACTACAGCAACAGCAAATCCATTTACAACTCCTATTAAAGCACCTGCCAGCAGAGCTGCTCCAAATGCTGCTATAAAACTATGTCCATTTGCCAAAAGACTCATTATAATAGTTCCTCCAATAGCAGCTATTTTTCCGACAGAGATATCAAAGTTTCCTGAAATAATTACAAATGTCATACCAGTAGCAATTACACCTATTATAGATGATTGTCTCAAAAGATTTATGATATTATTTTTAGTAAGAAAATTTGGAGTAATAAAACTGATAATTGCACATAAAATGAAAAATCCTAATATCATTCCATAGTTTTTTAAAAGATTTTCTTTTTTAAAAGATATTTTTAATTGATCAAACATTTATTCACCTCTTATCCATTCAACACATAATGGTTAATATTATTTATTGTAAGCTCTTTATCCTTAAGTTCTTTTATAAAATTCCCTTTTTTAAGAACTAACACTCTGTCAGATATTCTTTCTACTTCCTCCAAATCTGAAGAAATAAAGATTATTCCCATTCCCTTATTAGAATAATCTTCTATTATTTTAAAGATATCTTCTTTAGCATTTACATCTATTCCTTTGGTAGGTTCATCAAAAATCAAAACTTTCAGATCCATATCATTCCATTTGGATACTACTATTTTTTGCTGGTTTCCTCCACTTAAACTTGAAACTTTTAAGTTATAATCTGAAACCTTTATTGATAAGTCCTGTATTGCTTTTTCTATATGTTCATTCTCTTTTTTATTGCTTATAAATCTATTTTTAAGCATTTCTTTTATCTGTATAATAGTGGAATTATGCTTTATTGTATGTTTTAATATAAGACCATAATTTTTTCTATCTTCAGGAATTAGACCTATTCCATTTTTAACAGCATCTTTAGGGTGATTTATATTTACCTTTTGATTTTCAATATAAATATTTCCACCTTCTTTTTTTCTTGCTCCAAAAATACATTCTGATAACTCTGTTCTCCCTGCACCAACAAGACCTGCTATTCCAAGAACTTCTCCCCTTTTCAAATCAAAAGAAACATTTTGTAATATATTTTTATAAGTCAGATTTTCAACTTTTAAAATTACATTAGAAAGATTTTCTTTTTTTACTTTCTCTGTAACCTTTTTCACAGGCTTTCCTGTCATATACTCTACTACTTTGTCTTTTGTAAGATTTTTAATGTCCTCAGTAATTATAAATTCTCCATCTCTTAAAACACTTATTTTTTCACAAATATAGAAAACTTCTTCAAGCATATGAGAAATATATATAATAGTTTTCCCTGACTCTTTTAAGTTTTTGATTATTTGGAACAGAGAATATTTTTCTTTTTCTGATAACGAAGTAGTAGGTTCATCCATAATAATTATATCTGCTTCGTTGTTTATTGCTTTTAGTATTTCTATCATCTGCTGCTTAGAAATACTCATGTTTTTAGTAACTTCCAGAGGGTCAATATCAAAGTTTAAATTTTTACATAATGTATTAAATCTTTCTATCATCTGTTTATCATCAGTAAAAACACCGTTCTTTTTTATTTCATTTCCTACAAAAAGGTTTTCATAATTTTTTAATGTAGGTATTAGGCTGAGTTCCTGATATATAATACTTATACCTTTTTCTTGAGCTTCTAAAGGAGATTTAAACTCTTCTTCTTTTCCTTTATACACTAATTTTCCGCCATTTGCTCTGTGAACTCCGCAGATTATTTTCATCAAAGTTGATTTTCCTGCACCATTTGCTCCCATTATTGCATGGATTTCACCTTTTTTAATATTTATATTTATGTCCTTTAATACTTTCACTCCAGAGAATGATTTACTAATGTTTTTACATTCTAATATGTATTCATTCATTTACATCCTCCCTTTCTTTCTCTAAAAAAACTTTTATATGTTCTTCAGGAATACTCATGTAATCCCAAGATAAAACTATTCCTTCAGAATCTGCTTCATGCAGTGTATCCATAACTTCTTCTATATATAGACTGTTGCTTAAAGCGATGTTATCTTTTTTATTAAAATCAATGCCTATATAAATATTTTTATATCTGTCAGATATATCTTTTAATTCTTTTAACATCTGCTCTTTAGAAATATTGTCTTCCAGTTTTTCTTCACCTATTAATTGTAAAAGATATTTTTTAGCCTCTAAACCATATAAAGTTTCATAATTTTGCAATTCAAATGGTATTCCTGCTGGAGCAAAAGTTTTTCTGTAATACATAGGTTTTATAAAATCTGCTGTCTCACTTAATTTATTTATATCTTGTCCAAATAAGTATGAAATATTAGGAGCATAGATGTCAAATCCCACTTCCCAACCTTTTTGCTTAATATAATCTGTTATCTCTTTTACTCTATGATAGATAACTTCATTTTTAAATTTGAAATAGTTATCTAAATTTTTATTCTTAAATTTATATTTAAAATTCTTATATTCCTCTATTTCCAAGGGATTTGAATCTTTTTTTTCAAAACTTTTACTTATATATTTTTTTAGTTCTTCAGTATCTATTCCGTATTCTTTCATTTTCTCAATACAGTTTTCACAAAAACAACTGAATACAGAATCTTTCCCATTTGAGAATGCGGGATATCTTATTTTATCTAAAAATATTCCATCTACATCGTATTTACTGATCCTGTTATCAAAAATTTCTTTTATATTTTTCATATTTTCTAAATCATTGGGGCAATAAAATTCAAAATTTTCTCCTTCCTGAAAAGAAAACTTCTCTATTTCATTTCCTTTATAGTCAATTACTTCTGAAAAATTTTTAAAATAACTCAGTTCAGAAAAAATCGGCCACCAAAAATATAATTTTACTTTATGAGCTTCTAAAAATTTTTTTAAAATAGAATAGAAATTTTCATCATCATACCAACCGATTATTAATCCATCTATTTTTATAACATTTAATATTTTTTCCAATTTGTTTTTCAAGTCCTCATATTTTACTTCACGGTTAGGAAATCCGCCGGAAAAAACTTGAAGATATCTTTTCATAAAATCACCAACCTAATCTATTTTAAAATTATTAAAAGCTACTTTTATTCCGCCGTCTGTTATATTAGAGTTATTGATTATAAAGTTAAC
>OGZM01001071.1_pt1 | contig 25870 bp, 26 predicted proteins | sample 1576821 | NCBI WGS metagenome assembly OGZM01 (sample SAMEA3541491, study PRJEB24748) | human gut metagenome | biome: human gut; feature: human-associated habitat; material: faeces | place: China | collected 2012
GCAACTAACTCGCAATGAAGTAGTTGCCTTAAATTTTATTATTTTAGGAATATCCTTAGATTTTATATAAAGGAAAAGGGAATTCCCGAATATTCGAAAATTCCCCTTTCCTTTATTATTGTACAACGGTTCTTTATCAGAACTCGTAATGGAAACCAAATGAAAGGTCTTCACTACCGAATGAAAATCCGTAACCATCAGTACCATACGCATAATCATCTCTGTATCCCAAGAATCCACATTTGGCAATAAGGCTAAAGTGATTATTCAATTTAATGGCAAGTCCCGGTTTGATCCCCAGCTCAAAGCCACCTTCAGAGTTGTCATCGTATTTAACAGAAGAAACTCCAATACCTCCATCCAAGAACAGACGTACTACTTTATTCTCGTAATATGAATAACGAACATAAGGAGCAAAACTAAAAGCATTTTTAAAACCTACTGTTTCTTTGCTGTTGTGAGCAAATCCTAAAGTAGCTCCCACTGCCCATCGTTCACTAAAGTTATATCCAAATTCCGGTTCAATCAGGAAAGATGTATTATCTGCATCGTCATTATGCCACAATGCCACATTTCCACCCACATAAAATTGTGCTTTAGCAGACAAAGCCGCCATCACTACAAAAATCAAAACTACAATCTTTTTCATTTTATCGTTGTTTTAGTTAAACATTCAGGCCTCTTAAAAGCCTAATACCTTAATTTTTCGGGGAACAAAAGTATAACCCTTTTTTGATTAAAACAACTTTTTAGTTAGTTTTTCATAAAGTACACATCTTGAGCGAGTGTAAACTTTGAGTAAACATCGCAACTAGTAATAGCAAATAATCGGCTGAAAAAATAGGCTGCAATCAACTCTATGAGATGATTACAGCCTACATAACAGATAGTTAAGTACCTAACCAGTGTATTTGACTATCCTTCTATAGCAGCCTGCGCCGCTCTAAAACGATTCTCTAAATCAGTACCTTTAGATAGTCTTGGAAAACTTATCGCAAACACTTTTTGAGAATGTCAAATTTTATAGGATTTATTCCTCTACCGCAGCTTGCGCCACTGCTAAACGCTTCTGATACTCAGCTGTATTTGCATTATGAGAAAACATAGAACAAACATGCTAAGATTTGGGAGGTAAAATCCTCCTCAGCAAATAAGCAATCAGCGGCTACGGCAGCAATTAGACTATGACAATCAATTAATTACCGAGACTTGTCCAACATAAAGGAAACCAAGTCTAAAACAACATGTAAAATACTACTATATAATAAGGCAACTTCATTGTTGGTCTTTACGCAAAAGCTCAATGATAGCGTTCTTATCCTCTAAATTATTCTTTAAAGATTCGATAAACTCTTTTTACATTTCTACTTTTTCAGCCAACTCCGCCACTCGCTCTTGTGCTTGTGCAACCTTCGCTCGTTCTGCGATCAACTCAGCTATCAACTGTGCATCACCTATACTGTTGTTGGCATCACCATGAAACGTTACGGCAGCGAGATAAGCCGAAATCTGAGGGGGTATCTCACAGAACAAGGTGAAAAAGTTGAAGTCTAGGGCATGACACAGGTCTACCAACTTCTTACTCCCCATTGTATCTCTTTTCAATATTCTGTTGACATGCTGCTAGGAGACACCAATTCGACGTCCCAATTCCGACTTGCTGATGTTCAGTTCCAACCGACGTTTCTCTATTGCCTCGCCTACATGCACACTTTTTACTGTAACTTCCATGGTCTATAGTTTTAAGCTTCAATCAAAATAATATCGTTCAAATATTGGCTATATAAACACTATTCAGTTACTCTGCGAATGAGAATCACTCACTTTGTGAGTGCAAAGTTAATCATTAAACATTAAATAATCAAGATTTATGGAAGAAATTTCAGTAAAAATCCGTCCTGCTCTTATCGCCCTCAACATTGGCGAGGAGACTTCTTTCCCTATCGATAAGCTTAAAAGTGTTCGTACTCAAGCTTCTGAATTGGGGGCTATCATGAGTCGTCAATACACCACCAAAACCAACCGAGCAAACCATTTGATTAGAGTAAAACGAATCCTGTAAACCTAACATTTACCACCGACCTGCGGATTCTGCAGCAAACAACCCAGGATTATTTGGAAACCCAAACTCATGCAAGTATCGCCTGCATAAAAAAGACTGCAAAACGCAGTAAATAAAGGGCTATAGATGCACAATTAAACAGAAAAAAGACAATCAATACATTGACTAAAGACTATACATAAACCTTTTTTTGTTCCATAAGTATAGTTGTGTATATGGAACATAATGTAAAAAAGTAGGTATAACAAGACTGCCACCAAACATAATTAGTTAAGTCACGAAGGCGCTGACAATATCGACTTAGACTTTGCTAAACACGTTAAAATGGCATGTTCCTCATTTTAATGGAAATGAATGAGACTAAACCAATCGTAGCCCCTCAGGGTGTCTACACCGTCAAACGAACCTGTGCTGTATTGGAAGTCAGCTACAAAACTCTGCATAAATACCGGATGAACGGCTACATACAGCCCATCAATCCGAACAATCATCATCGTCTGAAATACTCCGGCCAATCCATCCTAGACTGCTGACTTAAACTCCGCATGTTATGATCAGTGAAAACACACTTGCCAAAGTCAGGGATTTGCCCATTCAGCGCATATTGGAACCATATGTGAAGTTCAAGCGCGAAGGTGGTCATACGCTCAAGGGGCTTTGTCCCTTTCATTCGGAAAGAACTCCTTCCTTTGCGGTCAACCTTTCCAAGAACCTCTATCACTGCTTCAGCTGCAACCGGGGCGGTGACGGCATCACCTTTATCATGGAGAAGGAAAACCTGAACTTTCTAGATGCAGTCCGGTTTATAGCCAAGCAGCACAACATACCCATCGAATATACGAAGGATGAAGATGCCACTGAAGAAGAAAAAGCGGAACAGAAGCATAAGGAGTCTTTGCTAGCCGCTTTGGACATCCTCTAGAATTTCTTCGTCAACAACCTACGGCTAGCTAGCAGTGATGAAGCCCGTCATGCACAGGACTACGCCTATGGTCGCTAGCCGGAAGATTTCTGCTCTGAAACAGGTATCGGCTATGCGCCGAAAGACGGCAAAGCATTTATGGATTTTTGCCGTCAGAAAGGAATACAGGAAGACTTGTTGTTTGAGTTGGGGATGCTCAAACGTGCAGAGGACAACGGGATTTACCCCATGTTCCGAGAACGCATCATGATTCCGGTCCGCAACCGGTGGGGACGCATCATTGCCTATACGGCCCAGTATATCGGCACTAACTCCAAAGTGCCCAAGTACATCAATTCAGCCACCAGTCTCATTTACACCAAGGGAGAAACGCTGTTCGGTATCGACCGCGCTTTCCGGCTGCGGAATCCCGAGAACATCATCATCGTGGAAGGGGCACCGGATGTATTGCGGATGCAGTCCATCGGACTGGAAAACACGGTGGCCAGCCTAGGGACTGCCTGGAATGAGAATCAGCTGGAGTTGCTGAAACGGCACACGGCCTCACTCTGCTTCATTCCGGACTCCGATGTTTCGGAAGACGGCTTGCCGGGTGCCGGATTTAAGGCGGCAATGGAAAACGGGGCGTTGGCTATCAGGAAGGGATTTCACGTCACCGTGAGGGAACTTCCCCTTGGCTGTCGGGAACTGACTAAGGAAGAACTGCAAAAGATGTATGAGGGACAGGCTATTCCACCGGAAGCAGCCCGAGAAGTTCCCATGAAGAATGATACAGACAGCTATATTCAGGATGAAGCCACTTACCGGAACCTGAGGGAAAAGCATTTCATCGTATGGAATGCCGAAAAGCTGTTTCAGACAGCGGATTCGCTGGCCGGACAGCAGAAGGTGGTTGCCCAGACTGCGGACCTGCTCCGGTATGTAAAGGACCAAATGGTGTATGACCAGTGCATCGAACAACTGGGACAGGTGTATGGGAAAGCCAAGCTTTGGAAGGAGGCCGTGACACAGGCCCGCAACTAGGCCAGACGGAACAGCCGGCAGTCCACCATGGACAAGCAGCTAGAGAAAGCAGATGCTCTCCGTCAGCTGGGACTGTTTGTGCGGAACAACCGCTACTATGCACTCGGTGACAACGAGGAGAACCCTACCCGCATCTCCAATTTCATCCTGACACCGCTGTTCCATATCCACGATGAGAACAACGGGATTCGCCTGTTCCGCCTGACCAACTCCTACCGTCAGTCGGGCATCATCGAACTGAAGGAATCAGAATTGTGTTCCCTGACGAACTTCTAGCAGAAGGTCGGTTCACTGGGCAACTATGTGTGGTTGGGCAAGATTGACAAGCTGAACCGGGTGAAGGAGTTCCTGTATGCCCGTACCGATACGGCGGAGCGCATCTGCAAGCTAGGTTGGAACGACAGTGAGCAATTCTTTGCCTTCGGCAACGGCATTTACCAGCACCAGGCCTTTCATGAAGTGGACGAAATGGGCATCATCCGTGGGGACAACCGCAAGGCATACTACATTCCGGCCACTTCCAAAATCTACGAGAACAATCCGGAAATCTACCAGTTCGAGCGGCTGATGATTCACCGGAAGAACAACGGGGTGCTGCTCCGCTCCTTTATCGAAAAGCTGACCGAAGTCTTTGGAGAGAATGCCCGGATTGCTTTCTGCTACCTCGTGGCCACCCTTTTTCGGGATGTGGTCTACAAGCGTACCCGTCACTTTCCCATCCTGAACCTGTTCGGAGAGAAAGGTACGGGTAAAACCACGCTAGCCACCAATCTAGAGGCTTTCTTTTTGCACGATGTGGAACCGCCCAACATGGGAGTTTCATCCGTTCCGGCCATGAACGACCGGGTGTCCCAGGCGGTCAATACGCTAGTGGTATTCGATGAGTACAAGAACGGCCTCGACATCCGAAAGATTGCCTTTCTCAAGGGATTGTGGGGAGGTGGCGGCCAGACGAAGAAGAACACGCTGACCGATGGGATGGCATCCCAGACCATTGTCACCACCGGAGTGGTTATCTGCGGTCAGGAAAAGCCTACGCAGGATATGGCACTCTATACCCGTGTACTCTTCCTCTCCTATACCAAGACCTCCTTCAGCTATCAGGAGAAGCAACGCTATGAAGAGCTACAGGCCATGTGCAGCCTGGGGCTGACCCACCTGACGCTGGAGATTCTTCAGCACCGGGAACTGTTCGAAAAGAACTTTCCTCACATGTTCACCATTACCAAGGGAGAACTGGCCACCCGGATGGAAAGCGAAACCATCCACAACCGTATTTTCGGCAACTGGATTATCCCGCTAGCCACATTCCGCACGCTAGAATCGGTCATTAATTTCCCTTTCAGTTACAGCCAGATGTTGGAAACCACCATCAAGGGCATCCGGCACCAGAACGAGCTGGCACAGGAAAGTTCCGAAGTGGTGGACTTTTGGAACATGCTGCAGGGCTAGCAATCCGTTGGCAAGTGTATAGAAAAGGTACATTTCAACATCCGTTACCTTACCAAATTCCGTCCGATAAATCTCAAGGAGGATATTGAGTTCAAGGAAGGGCATCCGATTCTGTACCTGAACATGGCAGCCATCTCTTCGCTGTTCAGCAGCCGGAACTCCAACCAAAATATCACGGCCAACCGCTCATCGTGGTCCACTATCCTGTCGTACCTCAAGTCCCATCCGGCTTTTCTGGGCACCAAGCAGGACCGCTTCTACATCCTGCTACCCAGCGGCAACCTAGATTGCGTAACGCTTGAGAAAGACGGTAAGGTTATCCGGAACCCAAAGGTGAACCGCCCTAAAGCGCTTTGTTTCGATAATCTGCAGCTCAAGGAGATGTTCGGACTGGACTTGGAAACGGAAATAATAGCGGAAAAACAGTGAAGAAGATGATATTTAAGAAAACATATGTAATCAACAATACCCATGATATAAAGACCTTTTTATTTCGAAGATTCAGGGAATAGAATTATCTTTGTATCATGGGTATTAATGATAGGACCATGCAATATATATCTGTAAACAAGTTACCGAACCTCATGAGAGAAGACCAATTTATCAAACTCTCCCAAACTGGAGAGAATGCTCAAATAGAATACAAGACATGCTATGAACAGATTTCTGATTCATTGTATGAAACCATATGCTCCTTTCTGAACCATAGTGGCGGTCACATCCTTGTGGGAGTCAAGGATGATGGTGAGATAGTCGGAGTAAATCCAGACAAGGCGACCACATTGCAGGGGAATATCATCACCGCCATCAAGAATCAGGATTTATTCTTGCCCTGTCCCTACTTCACACCGCAAATACTGACCATTGAGGGGAAGGTCATCCTGTATCTGGACATACCTTGCGGCCAATACGTTTACCGCTACAAGGGGAAATATTGGGACCGTAATGGAGATGCAGACATTGATGTGACCGACCAGCCGGAATTGCTGTTGTCGCTCTTTGAACGAAAGAATCCGCATCTCTTTGAAGAAAGGATTGTGGAGGGGCTGACAATGGAAGACCTGGACAGTGATACTTTCCAATATTGCCGTAATATTCTGGCAGTCATCAAGCCGAACCACCCTTGGCTGCAGCTCACGGATGAAGAAATACTGCTTCATACCCGTCTTGCCAAGAAAGAAAGGGAATCCGGAAAACTGAACCTGAAATATGCCGGACTTATTCTGTTCGGCAAAGAAGAAGCCATCGAGGACTATATGCCCCGTTACCGTTTCGAGGCGCTGTTCCACATGTGTACCTACGAGGAATACAACGACATCAAACGCTTCCCCAGCCGGTACGACGACCGCATCACCATGCGCTGTAACCTGATTAAGGTCTATGACCGATTGACGCAGTTTACAGAACGCTATCTGCCGAACAAGTTCTACCTGCCCGAAGGCACCACCCAACGGGAAGACCTGCGCTGGGATCTCTTCCGTGAAATCGTGGCCAATCTCTGCGTGCACAGTGATTTCAGTACAGGCTATGCCTGCTTCTACCATGTATTCAAAGACCGGGTTGTTACAAAGAATCCCACCCGTCTGCTTCCGGAAATTCCTGAAGGTGAACTCACACTGAAGGAATTGAACAACTACACCAAGAATCCCCTGTTGGTGCGCGTGTTTCATGAGCTGTCTTGGGTGGAAGACATGGGTTCCGGCATCCGTAACATCTTGCGCTATGCCCCCTTATACTACCCCGACTACAAAGTGGAAATCGTCAACGGTTCACAGTTCATCTTCTCCATTACCTATATGGAAAATGTCCCAAGAAATGAAGAAATGTCCCAAGAAATCGTGGGAAATGTCCCAAGAAACAGCGGAAAATGTCCCAAGAAACAGCGGAAAATGTCCCAAGAAATTCTTTCCACTAACGAAGAATGCGATTTAAATATTTCTCTTGAAAAGCCTACGGACAAGAAAGAAATATCCAAAAAGAACAAGCGCCATCAAGCTATAATCTCGATGATCAGGCAAAATTCGAGAATTACCATGGACGAAATGGCAGACAAGCTAGGTGTTAATGCCCGTACCATACACCGTGACATCGAAGATTTGAAGCAAATCATTGAACATGTTGGTCCAACCAAAGCTGGTTATTGGAAATTATTGAAGTAGAGTAGTACAGATGCACATACAAGATTAAAACCATAAAAGCGAGCCGTTTCTTGACTCGCTTTTATGGTTTTAATCTTGCAAACAGCTATCAATCCTCCAGTTTCCCAAATACAGATACATAATCTCATTATATATTAAGAGGTATTTTGGCTTCAAGTACAGATTTTTTATAGGATAACTCAATGGGTTGAAAAGAGTATAAATCTGATTTGCATATAGGTACACTGCCTGTTATTGAAGAAAGCAATATTTTTCTATCTTCAAAGTCTTTATCTGAGAGGCGAGGATCAAGTGCTATTTCTTCAATAAAATTAGATGGGTCTACTTGCATATCAATATAGTCATCATGTACATTAGAAGGTTTTGGACTTTTACCAAGATTTCCGTTATGAATTAGGAATCTTATCTCGTTTTCGTGTTCAAACTCATGACGTTTGATAAACAATGATTCCGAAAAACAATCAAATATCCAAAGCTTCTCTTCTGTTTGTGTGCTCAAAAGCCATTCTGCAATCTTGTCTTGTGTAAGATATTTAACTTTCCCCAATAGAGGTGCAACCCACATCATTCCTCTTGTTTGATTTAAAACCTCTATCATTTTTATTACGCTTGTCTTAATGCGTACACTTTCTTTGTCTGGCGAATATATTCTCCACATAGCATCTGAGTCCTTGTTTAGGCTCCAGCACTGCCCATAGTAATTCTTTTGCAGACTTGATTGCGTATCATAAAGTGGACAATCTTCAATCGTAATCTTATGTTTGAGCATGAACAATTCATAAGGGTCTTCCCAAGACTTCACTATATTATTGAAACGTAGTGTATTATTCCGGAATATCTTGATTAGATATTTGACTGGCAATATTTGATATATCGGAACACAGCAGAATGCACTCTGCTCTTGCATTGAAATATTCCGTATATGCCCAAGTTCTCGAAAATTGTATAATACCATTTTAAAAGAATTAGTTTTAACTATCATTTAGTTACTGTTAAAGCTATATTATTGCAAACCAACCGCAATACACATATTTTATTGATAATTCCAAGGATTGCCGGTTTGCCGTATAATGATAAACTGTATACCTAATACTGTTATACGTTTTTCAAAAGCCTATGAAAAGCGTATAACATCGCTTGCCTAATACACATTGACGACAGGCATCCGCTTCTCCCTTGCCTTGCGACAGGTGTAAGCAGTACCGCCCTTTGGCTTGCCGTCAAAATAGGCTATCACACTGCCGGAATGCGACAGCATGTAGTCGTTCCGCTTGAAATAGCATCCGTTGAAGTAGTCTTCACTCAGATGCACCACATCGTCCGCCTTGGAAAGGATATAGGCATAGTGCTGCTGCTTCACCATGGACTAGGAAGCGCTCTGTCCCTTGAAGGGAACAACTGCTACCAGTTTCAGCATGGGGATGCTCAACTTGAGGGAAAGGACTTCTTCAGCTACCAGCATGTCGAAGCCAAGTGCCATGCCGCAGTAGAACTTGTTCGCTCCTTGACGGATGGCTTGCAGCACGGCTTCCTTCAGCCGTTCCCTTACTTGTTCTTGATGGTTATGGGATATTTCTCTATGTCCGGTAAAGGCAACCGCCTTTGCCGTTGCCTTCACCTTCGTTGTTTTCTTTTCTATCATTGTCAGTTCGTTGTTACTTTATAATGGGTCTTTGCCAGGAAGATGCCACTGAGAACGTGTGCGCCCAAGTTCTCCAATTGGTCGGAATAGGTAGCCCAAGTGATGCCGCGAGTGATTACATCGTCAAAGGTAACAATATTCTTGCCTTTGAACCAAATTTCATCAAACTCGATGATGCTCACCTTGCGGATTTCCTTCTCCAACTTGCGGTTCTCGTGGATGGCAAGGCGACCACCGATTACCTTTACATAGTCATAGCCGTTGATAGCTCCGGTCAGTTCGCAGACTCTCTCGCAAAATGCCTTGTAGCGGAGTTCGTTCTTCTCGGAGGTGGATGCCGGAACCGGAACAAAGGTGATGTCCTTGCAGCCATCGCCATACTGCTCCATTAGGCTTGCTGCGATCATTTGTGCCACTGCTTCATGGCTTCTTCCATCCTTGAAGTCGTACACCATCTGTCTGTCAGCCACTTCCTTTTCACCGACGTTGCGGATGCGTTTCGGAAAATACTTGCAGAACCATGTCTGAGGTTTTGCCAGCTGCTTTTGGAGGTTATCATCTACGTGTGCCATATGCTCTCTGATTTTTTCCCTCTTGTTTTGCTGTTTTGCAGCTTGACCGAAGGGATGTTTTTGCTTTTTCAGAGGGTTGGCAGCCACCAATAAGGCAAATTCAAGGCAGAAAATACGCTCAACTGGTTTGAGGAAGATTTTATGCAAGGGATTTGATGTTTGGTGGGGACAGCCATACCTTTGCAAAAAACATCCTCGGAGGCAAGATGAGAAAACGGTGAGCGGTCATTGCCTTCATCACTTCAAAGAACCGGATATTCCTTATTCCATCCCTGCCAAGTACTGCTACCACACCTTGCAGGCACGATTTACTCGTTCTTCTACACCTGCATCAATCCACACAAATGGATACCTTCATTTATAAGATGCGGGCATTTCCGCCTTGACAAGATAGCCACACTTTATTACACTGAATATCATATACTTCGATAAAACCTATAGCGTTGACAGGAAATCCAACGGCAGAAAAAATATAGCCACCGGTTGACAGCTTCCACCTATTACTATTTATTCTCATTTTTCTAAAGAAAAGAAAGATATTGATATACAGGGGAATTTGAATGCGGCTACAGAGCTTCCAGAGCGGTGTCACCCTGACTCCCCAACTATACCGCCGGAAACTGTGTAAGGTGTTTTTTTGATGCACACTCCCTCTCTCTGCCTTTTATTGAATGAATGATGGATGAATGTTTGTCTGACCTTTTGCAAGGGGTATCACAAAATCTCACAAAGTCACCCAAAATCCCACTTAGCCGACCGGATAAGCTATTGCCGTGCTGTGTCTTTCTTCATAACTTTACCACATAAAACAACTGATTATGACCCACTTGAAGAATATATTGATTGCAGTAGCTCCTGACCGGAAGTACAGCGTGAAGGAAGCCTGCCTTTTCCTAGGAATTCACCGATGTACCATCTACGACTACATCAACCATCCCGAGCGACCTTTGCCTTTTATCCGGATCCATACCGATAAAAGGGGCATCGTCTTCCAGGGAAGCGACCTCATTGCCTACAAGGAAGCGGGTCTCCCGAGAAGAGGACGCAAGTTCAAGGACAGCCCTCGTAAATAGAAGGCTGCCTTTGGACTTGCTTAGTTGCAGAACTCAGTTCCACTAGTTCCAGGGCAGACCAGCCAAGACGGATTTGCCGTCCGCCTCGGCAAGCTGGCAAGCCAAGAGCCACGCATCGGTGCGGATGGCATCCATGTCGCTCACTGCCTGCCGGAAACGGGAAGGTGCCACGGCACCCGACTGAACCATCCACTCCGAAGCACAGGTTTCCGGCTCGATGGCTTCCACGAAGGATTCAATCTCCTTCACCAGGCTACTGACCTTGCCGTTCTTCATTTCTGCCGTGAAGGTAAACGGCACACCGCTCAAGGTCTTCCGATGGAAGTCAAAGAAGAGCCTGCCTTCCTTGTACCGGGCGGAAGCAGTCCAACCGAGTTGGGCTGCGATACTGATTATATTTCCATTCATCATATCTCAGACGAAACCTACTATTTGAGACCTGCCCGGTCCGTGACGGATAAGGCAGGTCATTTTGTTATCACTCTCACTTCGTTCTCACACTCATTCTCCCATTCTTGCAAGGAGCTCCTGCAAGCGGCTGTCACGCAACTTCTTCAGTGGCACCGGATGGAAGTTCTCCTGCTGCCTTACTTGCAGCTTGCCGAAGCCTTGTTTCGTCAAATCCAATTCGATGTCTGAAAGCTCCTTCAAGGAAATATAGCCGTACTCGTCCTCCATCAGTCCGATAACGATACCGAAGAGGATGGTGTCGTTTCCTTCCTTTTCACCTTCAAGAATGAACCACCGCACGCCACCGAGCGCAAAGATGGCACGGCAAATAGCGTCTTTTCCCTTGCCGTCCTAGGAATAGAGAGGAAAGCCTTTTAAGGCTTCCTCCAACTGCGTTGTCATAAGTCTGCACATAATTATATCATTTAAGTTGGTTACGTTTCCGATTCTTTTAGCTGCGCTCAATTCACTCACGTTCGGCATCGTCAAGTAAACTTTACGCTGCTCTCACTCACTCGTTTATTTCCCTCTTGTGAAGCCCTTTAGAGCTTCTCGGTCGGGAAAACCGTTTTTACGTGCATCCCCTCACTGCAGACACCGGGGAGAATCAGGCAAGTGTGGGGTCAGAGGACTTTACGGAATACCCAATTTGGCACAAATTGCGGAAGGCTGCCGGAAAGTCCTCCGTCCGAAAGCGTCAGCGGCACTTGACGTTTCTCCCGTCCGCAGTACCTTTGCACGACAAAACGTAAATAGACCGGGAAGCTCCAAAGATTTACCAAGTATTTCATACAGCTAGACTCCAAAGGAAAAATATTTCAGTATGAGTCGTCCAACACGTTACTTCGTTCAAGCCTTCGCCCACTAATGTATAATAGGTGCACGTTGGCACGAACAAGCCTGAGCAACCTAACATCCAATCCTTTACGAAGTAACAACCTCCCGAAAACCGTTGCCGTTGTGATAACTTACAAAGTGAAGCCTTGCAGGTTCTCTCTATGGCAACGGACTGGAGTCCTCCACTTGTTGCAGAAGCCATTCAGCCGAGCTTTGCTTGGTGTTGAAGACACGGAGCAAAACGGATGGCACATCTTTCCCAAAAGGTCGTCACTTCCGGCATCGCATGCAATACGATAAGTCGGAAGTGGGGACCAACATCTGTGAGCCAACCGCCAAAAACATTCGATGGCTCTACTTCCGCAAACGTCAGCCTGCGTTCAGTAGAGCCATCGGGCAAGTCATCATTTGTAGATATTTTTTTCAACCTCATTGACACTGTGAGACCCAGCCAAGTGGAGCGTAGTGGAACCATGCTGCTTCTCTCTGTGGCAATGGACTGAAGTTTCCACTCGTTGCCAAAGCCATTCAGCTGGGCTTTGCTTGGTGTTGCAAACACGGAGCAAACCGGACAGAGTTTCAGCCAAAGGATTTACTTTGTACTATGATTCACTTTTAACATAGGCAGATTATCCTTACCCTTAACGGGTGAATAGGATGAAATATAGCCGACTCGCTTCAAAGTTTCCAATAATTCTCTATTGAATTCATAATCTGGCAATTTCGGTCTTTTATCTTTATCGCTTATTATACTATATGTGCCACCTAGTGCCTTCAAGTAAGTATCAATATCCAACTCATTATGCCTGCTTATCATACGTGCAGCAAACTGAAGGCGTAATTTTGTATTAGAACTGCTTTTCAACAAATTCAAAGGCAGAACATCATTACTCAAATCGAGATCGTTACTATTAACAATGATAGATAGAACGAGATTGGCTGTGTCGACATCTTGAGTCAGTAAGTTTACATCAACAATCGCCAATATCCTGCGCTTATCTTCATCTTTAAATGTAGCTGATTTCAGAAGTTCCATGAAGGTTTGATAGTCAATGTTATAAGACCAATTGAGATTGGACAAAAATTCCTTTGGGTAATACAAAAGATATTTGCTTAAGGATTTTGTATTGTTTATCATGAACAAATAATCTTCGGAAAAAGGAATTCTACCTTTATTAATGAGAGTATTCAACTGCTCTTTAGATAATAAGCTCTGACGAAATTCACAGAGCTAATGATTGCCAAAATTGAGAATCTGCAGGAGAACTGGAAGAAACCGTGGTTCCTTCCGGGTGCTACACAGCCTCCTCGGAATCTCTCAGGGCGCCACTATAACGGAGCCAACTCATTGATGCTCATGATGCAGGCGGAGAAAATGGGCTACAATATTCCCGTATGGGGTACCTTCGACCGCATCACCGCCATGAACTACTCCAAGACAAAGGACGGCAAGGCTCCCATGACGGACAAGGAGGGCAACAAGCTGCCCACCGTATCCGTCAACAAAGGCGATAAATCATTCCCTGTATTCCTTACCACATACACGGTCGTCAATCAGGAAACCAAGGAGCGCATCCCCTACGACGACTACCGCCAGATGTCCAAAGAGGAGCAGGCAGACTACAAGGTCTTTCCCAAATTGCAGACCTTCAACGTCGCCGCACAGACCAATATCCGTGAGGCGCGTCCTGAACTCTACGAGAAGCTGAAGGCTCAGGCCTCAGTACCCGAAGAGCGTCAGCAGAGCGATATGACCAGCCATCCCGCCATCGACAAGATGATTGATGCCAACCTCTTCTTCTGCCCCATCCATCAGGTGCGCGGCGACAACGCCTATTACAGCATCTCGAAAGATGAGATAGTGATACCCGAGCGCAGCCAGTTCATCGACAGCGAGGCTTTCGCGTCGAATACGCTGCACGAGTGCTCGCACGCCACCGGGGCTGAGAGACGTCTGAACCGCCTGAAGCCAAGTCTGTTCGGTTCAGCAGAGTATACCCGAGAGGAACTTACGGCAGAGCTCTCTGCAGCCGTCATTGCCAGTCAGTATGGAATGTCTAAACACGTCAAGAACGACAGCGCAGCCTACCTCAAGTCATGGTTGGGCTCACTCCACGAAAAGCCTGACTTCCTGAAGACTGTACTCTCAGACGTAAAGCGTTGCACGAGTCTCATCACCCAACGCATCGAGGCCATCGCACAGGAGATGGACAAAGGCGAGAAAGCCGACTATTCCCAATTCAAACCCCAGAATGAAGGGAAGGAAAAGCACTCTGCCGAAACCGTAGATGTCGCCGCCAAGCAGACCTCCGACCCTCAGGAGGAAGAGCATCACTTCAGGCGAGGAAGGTAGTTCTCTGATAATGTGAGGTTGTGTCACGTTTGAACACAACCTCATTTTGTATAATGCTGATCAAGGAAGGACCATATATTACCACTATAAAACCCTTTTTTCTGAGATTTAGGGTTATTGTCATCCAACTTCCTTTCGTAATACAATTTCACCTCCTGCTTTACATCCTTCATCAATTTATTAAAGTTCCCATCCTATTTAAAATCAGAATATCTAGCTTTGGCTTTTGTAGTAACGTTTCTGTACGTTTAAAGGGTATCTGCTACGAAATTCCTCTTCCGACAATCTTACAGGTACACCATCCTTATCATATTGGACGCCAACTGAATCAAATGAATTTCCTTTTTGAAACTGCAGCTTAATCTTGATGGCAATATCATATTCGTCATCAGGTTCTGCATTATTCATGATATTCTTGATACATCTGATATAGTTGTTGGCTTCTTGTGTCAATGAAGAAGATGCTATTACTTTGCTATCTACATAAGCCAATGGCATCAGATAGAGATTATATTTACTGAGGCTACGGCGTGGTTTCCACTTCTTTAGTATAGCGACATAATTCTTAATGCAAGCGAATCCAAGTTCTTGAATGCTTTTGGTTATAGAAGCTAAATTCGTCAAATGAATCGCATTATCTCTAAGTTCTATAAGCGCTTCAACATTATCCTTCAAGTTAGAAGGAAGTAGGGATTCCTGTTCCAATCTCTTTATAGCTTCTATGATAGAAATAGATTTAGGATTACCACATCTATTTCTGTCCAAAACTTTCTTTCTCTTAGACTTAGAACCATCTTTATTTATATAGGGCTTGTAGGCGTAAATTGAATTCTCCTTATAATTATTCTGCTTAAAAAGCTTAGCTTTGAAAAGCAACTCCCATGAATTTACGGAAAGTATGGCAAAAGTCTCCTCTCTGTACTTGAAATCAGGTTTGTTGTAAATCTCAATAGCAGACAGCATGCTACTAATAGATTTATCAATAAGGCTTTCGTACAATTGGTTTCTCTTCATAGAACAAACTCTTGAATACAATTTTTAGACTAAAATTTTATTTCTCCGCTTTCACTGTGAATCCTTCGTCTTTGGCAAGTTTGATTATGCCATGCATATAGGCAATCTCCCATTGGGTGTTGACATAGAATTCTACACCGTCACCGGATACAAGTTTACCGCCATTCATCTTGACACTATAGCGTCTGTCCTTATATTTATTATCCCATTTGCTATGAGTATCAACGGAGAGCAGCAATCCTTTGTGCTTGTGACCTCTTGAACAGAGTCCCTCATGGAAGACTTTCAAGAGCTCAGTATAGGTTACCGACGGATGCTTATCTATATATGTTCTTACCACATCAAGAACGAATTGATTCTTGGCCGTTGCCGACTTACCATTCAGAGAGAATTTTGTATAGTCGTGGTTCTCGCAATTCCTCTTGATTTTGCCTGTTAAAGTAAGATCTTCGGCATCAGCAGCATCCTCTTCATCCTCCGGAAGGTATGAAGGCCAGATTTCCATGGCTTTTTCAGCTAGCCATTTAGCACGATTCTGTATGGTTTTCTCATTCCATGCAGTCAAGCTAAGAGTATCTGACATTGTCACGATATCAGCTGCATAGAACAAAAGTCCTTGTGACTTCCCTTTGCCTGACTTCTTGGTTTGCCATGATGCATTGCTTATAGAAGTATTCAACTTTGCAGGAAGCATGGCAAGGTTGCCTAAGCAGAGTTTCAGGTCATCCCTTTGGTCTTTGTCATAACCATCCAGCATCGGCCAGTTGTCTTGCCAGTTTTTAGGTAAGAGATGTTCCAAGCTATACGTATCAAACGGATAGAGCTTCGTGGCGTGTGGCTTACCCTCACGCAATGCTGTTTCCATAAGATATAATATGGCGAGTGAACGCTTATTAGGAAGGTGACTGTTTACAAAACCCTTTCTAACCATGCCGTCACTTGGTAATGCCAATGCCTGTTCTTCACTCTTGTTTTCCAGATAGTCACGCAGATCATCTATGGTAAGTATTTGGTTCAAAATCAGATTCTCACCGAAAAGGTCGCTGAAATTCTTGTTGTCACTCCGACATACCTGACGGCGAAGAACATACGACTCAATGTAACCGAAGATTTCATTACGCTCTTCTTCCGACGGAACATTCCTGAGTATGTAAAGAATGTAAGGAACAAGTGTTGTATATTCAAGTACGAATATAAGGAAGTTGATGCGCTCAATACCCGGCTTACCTGGGATTTCGCTATTAGCTATCTCAGGGTTGATATTATCATGATACAATTGGGCATACTCTAGAATATCCCATATCATATCTTTCTTGTCAAGACTATATGTACTTATCAGGTCTTTGTAATTGTTGAACAAACCTACAAAACGACGGTATCTGACCTTATGTTCAGCACTTACTTTTATGGACGGATCCTGAATCTTGATACACAGATAAGCATTGAAGAAAAAATCGATATTGGCTCTTTTGATACGGCCAGAATTTATTGTCGAATCCCAATAATTGGCAAGTTCTCTGTCTTTCTCAGAAATAGGCATCCACAAATGCTCGTACTCCTGTCTTGTACTTTCAGTGAAGAAGTAATTCTTCAGAAGTTCACCAATAGTAAGCTTTACGCCCAACGAGTTTATAGTATCAAATATTGCCTGCTCATCTTCGCCGGCCTGAAGTGATATGCCGATAAAGATTATGTGGCTCAGAAGAACATCAACATCAACTTTCTCCGGGTCGATATTTTCGTGAAAATAATTGTATGCGTCTATTACGTTGCTTGGTACGTCAGTTTCCAACTTGCAGTCTGAGTCCAGCACCATAACCTTCTCAAAATCCTGCCTGTCGTTTATGCTGTGACGTATAGCGATGTGTCTGGTTTTCGCTTTCTTGTCCCAGACAGTGAATTTACCTTCAAAGGTCTCTAAATCATCAGTTTTCAGACATAAAGATTAGAAGAACAATGCAAGAGTTGTGAAACGTTGTTGCCCATCAATGACAGTCTGCAAGTCGTAAGGCGAGATTCCTGTCTGTTCCTGTTTAAGGATAATGGAACCCAGGAAATAGTCCTGCCCCGTATTGGTTATGTATTCCATATCAGACAACAGTCTTTCCCACTGCTCTTCCTTCCAAACGTAGCTTCTCTGGTAGTAAGGCACCTCCAACACTCTGTTACCATTTAGTATATCGGCAAGTTGCTTTATTCCTGCATCCATAATATATCAGATTTTGTTATTCGGTTATTAGTTTTGATGATACCCAACTTCATCTTCTGCTGCCATCAGAACCTCTTCCTCCGGCATCTCATATGACTTGATACTGTGATCTTTGAGGAAGATGTGCGACAGCGTATATTCGAGAGAGTCCAAGGTTGCTTCCCTTACCTTCGGTTTCAGCTGACACTCCCATATGGTTATGCAGTGCCATCCCATCGAGGCGAGCTTATGCTGAGTCTCAGAATCGCGTTCCTTGTTTCGGTCAATCTTCGCTTGCCAAAACTCAGTATTCGATTTCGGCATAACGAAGTATCTGCATCCTTCGTGTCCATGCCAAAAGCATCCATTGATGAAGATGCAGGTACGATACCGGCGCAGCACTATGTCAGGTTTTCCCGGTAGACGCGGATGATTCAGCCGGTACCTGAAACCACGCGACCACAGAAATTTACGCACAAGAAGTTCCGGCTTCGTGTCTTTGGCACGAATCGCAGCCATATTCCTGTGGCGTTGTTCTGTGGTCAGGCGGTCAGACATAGTTCTTTATTTTTGGTTTAACTCATTGACTGCAATAAAAAACGGTTCGTATTTCTTATTTCCTTTCGGCAGTATTATGTTGCTGTCTATCCTGACAGGTTGTTCTGATTCTGCCATATCAAATACGAAGAAAAAATCTCCGTGCTTTGGCGTGAACCCCTTTTCTGCCAGTGCCTGTCTGGATGCAATGCGGGGCCCTCTATTATTAAGCTTGTAGAGCCATTTTTCATCGGTGTCCGCATCGTAAAGCAACATATATTCAGTCCACTCAAATCCCGGCCGCAGACGCAGGGAACCAAGTTCAAACTCTGCTCTCGTATAATACATTTTATTGGACAGGATAAATTCCTTATCCTTCTTCTTTACGTATCCGACGAGAACAAGGCTATCAGCTTCTCCAGGCTTCAGACTGTATATCAGTCCCTTCTGTGGAATGCTGTCCTTTATCTGCTCGTAGGCAGAATTGTCCTGCAGAATTGATGTCAGATGCTCTTCTAAAAGAGGGCATTGGACGAGCTCCCCAGAATCCCTGTCTGCCGGAAGTAGCGGGAATGCTCCGATATTCACGGTCTCGATACTCTTATAGAAGTAGCGGTTGTATATGGATGTGCCCTCAGCACGTCCGGGGAACAATATATATCCGCCTATGATTTCCTTGCCATGCGGACGCTCATCCTCCTTTATGGCATAGTAGATAGCGTCACGGTATCGGTGCATCTGATTGATAGCATCAGGCAGAGGATAGTCTGCCATATCAATATCCGCTCCTTCGTCCAACTCGCCGTCCTTGCGGTCGTCCTGCACTCGGTATTTGGCATCATACAGGTATGTCAGGACAAAGCCGTCAGGCTTCCTGATCGTAACAACTATATCGGGGCGCTGCTCCGTTGTAGTGGTTCTTACATCCTTGCTCTTCCTGTTATAAGTATGCTGGTACTCCAAACGGACAACATCGCCGTTTGATATATTGTCAAACTCTACCACGTGAGTCATCTCGCTCTTCTGCATAGTATTTATCATCTCGGCCTTGTTTTCACGTACGTGCTCCGCATCGCTAAGTTCAAGATGCAATACCTTTGCTATCAGGCGTTTCATAACAAGGAAACACCATATTTCATAGAGTTCCCATATCTTCTTCATGCCAACATCAGTCTTACCATCCACGAGGTCGAGAGAGTTCTTTAGCATGAGCCACGACTTGTAAATCTGACTATATCCCGTTCTCTGCTGAAGAATTGCGCTTTCCTGACGGAATCCTTCAAACTCGCCCACCTTACGGAAAAATCCGTGTGCCTCCATACGGCGGAAATCTCTGTTATACTCATCAAGACGATTCCGCTCTTCAGCGTCCATATCGCCATACAGGCTGCTCACTTCATTGAATACTTCCCTAAATTTCTTTCCAAGGACGTGAAGTGAGTATTTGACGAATCTGTTTTCGCGCGTATTGACGGTATTCTCTGTCTGCTCATAGCGGAAGAAGTGCTTCTCTGCGTCAGCCCCAAGATTGCGGTAACGTTCTTTTTCGCGTTGGCTCCAGCGGCGTATGCGATCAGGACGTGCATGGTATGTCTTGCGCACAGACTTGTTGTTAGGGCATGAGATAATATAGCGTACTCCCCGAAAATACTCATCAACGACAGTCTTGAAGATGCTCAGCCAGATGATGCTGTTGTTTCTTTCGGAACGCTTGAGCGAGAAACTGCTGAACGTAAGTGTCAGGTAGTCGAATACATAATTCTCGTATTCTTCATTTATAAGGGATGTGATTTTCTGGAGGTCACTCTTCGTATCCAATTTAGGCGAAGCCACGTACAGTTCAAACGACTGCTTAACCATTTGGCCTGTCCCATCTCTATATTCGAAGGCAAAACTAAACTTTCCCGGAGAATTAAGAAAGCCAATACTTCCTACAAGTATGCCAGAATACTTTCCGTTGGGATAGAACTTGAAAGACTCACCAACTGTCTTTATCTGATGTCTGACCTTGGGCAAACGTTTCGCATCACTAGTATCCCATATATTCCTGAACTCCACTGCGAACTGATATTCACAGGTCTCGAAAACCACAGGATGCCTGTTCAGCCATTCCTCTGCTGATACTTCAGGATTCAGACTCTGGATGTCCCGGTTATCGCCAAACGGATAATACAGAGAAAGGTTTCCCTCGCTACTTGACCTATAATCGCAGTAACGTGGTGCAGCGTCCTTTACGCGACGCTCAAACCGCTCCCATGCATATTCGATGGAAGCAGTGCTTATTGTAAGCCGGTATTCGCTATTCTCAAAAATCAGAACATCCATATTTCAATGACTTAGTTCCAGAAACTTGTAAATCCACTCTTGTCCTTTCCGAAACGGGCTATCATGAACTCAATCTTGTCCATGCTCTGTTTCCAATTGTTGTCTTCTGCCCGAGCTGAAAGTTTGGTGAGACACTTGTTGCACTTTTCGTAGTCACCCTCGATACGCGGGAGTATCTTCTGCATCAGGATTTCATCAAATACGTTGTCAAGGTCAGTATTGAAAGTAACGCCATCTTCAAATCCTCCCTCCTCATCCATAATTTTCTGAATTTCCTTCTTTGCTCTGTAAAGTAGGATCGTTTCGTTCAGGATTCGATAGCTTATCTTGAAGGGACTGCCCTCCAAATCACTATTGATGCTGTTGATAAACTCTAGGATTCTGTGCTGTTCATCACCTGTCAGCTCGAAATTGCCTGCTTCCATCATCTGCGTTGCTCGCACCTCATCACTGATGAACAGTTTGCCGCTTCGCGGTTTGCTTATATAGTGAAGCGCTACATCACCTGCAAAATAGGAGTCATCAAATTCATTTACGATAGTTTCAAAGGTCATTGCCCTGTCAATGACCTTTCGCGAAAATGAATTGGTAGTATCGTCCATATTGACGGTACCGATGATAATGACATTCTGAGGTATGGTCAGTCCGTCACGCTTCAGCTCTTCCACAATATCCTGACGGATAAAAGCCTGCGCATACTCTTCCTTTGACAGTGCATTCAGCTCATCTGGCTTCCACTCGGGATTGGTTGTAGCCAACCCAAGACTCATGAAGATATTGAACTCGGCGTCATAGTCATCTGCACGAAACACGGTTGCAGGAACAAGTGCATCCGTAACGATAGTTCCGTCCTTTTTCTTCTTTCTTGACTCGATAACACTCAAGAAATCCGCAAAGTATTCCTCTACGGGCGCAAGGTTCATCTCATCAAGGCATACAAAGAAGGGAACTTCAGGATATTGCTTTGCCTTCACAAGAAAACGCATAAAGTCTGTCACATAGTAGTTCTTGTTGACAGAAGAACGGAAACCAGTAATGTCGGTTGCATCGTGCCAGTTAGGCTTGACACTCACTAGGAGGTAGTTTCCGGGCGATGTTTCCGAAACATTAAGATGACCGTCACAAGGGCAAGTTGCAAATGCAAGTTCCTTTACCTTCTGGCTCTTTCCGGTACCGGAGAAACCTCCCAGAATTAGGAAAGGCTTGGTCTTTATCGCAGCAATGTATGAGTATTCCTGAGAATTTAATTCGGTTGATTCACCTGCAGGCTCAACAGGCTGTTTATTTTCAGGATTGCCTGTTCCCGATGGGGTACTCAGACTGTCAAAAAATGCACGTTTGTTATTTCTTTCCAATGCCATAGTCATAATCTCCTTATAATTTGGCTCTAATATTATATTGTTGTGATCATCAACTCGTACAGCTTAAAACGAGGTATATATATTTGGTTATCTATACAATACAAGCCCAACTGACATGCAAGCTGATATGCTGTTCTAGTAAAGCCTTCACCATAGATAGAACCTGACATATGAATTTTGAATTCATTCTCCGCCATTTCCTCTTTGGGAAGTTCTTGAACCAATTCCACAACATGTTCTACTTTTGGCATTCGCCATTTACATAATACATCTCCCATATCATCTTATGTATTGAGTTGAAACTACACCATTGGCTATTGTCGCAATGAGATGTCTTCTTGTTCCTGTAAAGAAAGGATAATACTTGGAAGCAGAGGCCTCATTAGCACGTTCTACTCTTATAGAATACATCCCATTCCCGTTATGAGTTATATGCAGAAAATCACCTAGCCTTACTTCCAATAATCTACACATGGTTTTGAAATCACCTCCGAACCTGAGGTCAGTAGCATTATTGAAAGTCACATCATATATGGAGCCTTCGCCGTTTATCTGAAATGAAACAGAATCTCTGCCGTCAAAGAACTCATAATAGACATAAGCCGTCAAACTCACTTCGTGAGTTATATCATGCTTCATGATTTTCCTTATATATACTTTCATAGTTTCAATTTATTCCAATAGTCAATAAGGGATTGCTCCCGTTTTTCTATTTCGTTAAGCATTTCTGCATTAAAATGTATCGGGTATCTGCTTTTTTCCGTTTTAGGATCAACGTCTGCAGTACGGTATCTGATACCCTTTGTCATTCTATCGAGAAGACTCAAATAGTCTCGGCCAAGAATTTTCCATTCCTTGTCCTCCAAAAGATTCTCTTCTGCAGCTATCTGGATCGTCCATTGCTCTGCAATGACTCTTGCAATGTTTGGAAAGGTCTTGCTTCTCCATTTCTGCCTATCTTCTTTAGTCTTGGTTTTTGTAAGACCATCCGAATACCATTTAGGCTGAGACTTTCCGCTTCCGAAGTATATTCTTTCTCCATGATCTGAAGTTTCCTTGGATGGATGAAGAGGACGTAGATTCTTCAACCAAAGGCACGTATTCTTTGAGTAAGGGTCTCCAAACATATATGGTTGGATTGACTGATCTGGCTTTCTCCAACGGGAGCTCATTACTCCAACGGGATTCTCTATGGCAATACGTTTGACATCTGCACGTGCCAGAAACATAAAGAAGGCAGCACCATCTTCCTGATCGCGTTTTCTTGTAGGGAAATTGGGGTGTGGACGCCTTTCCTCGACAGGTTTATCTTTGTCTTCAGGATGATACATCCACTTAGCTCCACTTACTGCAAGGAAGGTGCATGGGGGGTGACCAATCATGATATCCCAATCTCCTTCAACAACTGCCTGCTCGCCATTTTGGAGAGTAAGGTTTGTCTTGTTCAGAACGGTTGTAACATCATGATTAAAATGCCATTCAGGATGCGGGTCCTTGATTTCAGTTCCGAATATTGTTCCGCTACAGTCAAACAAGTCACAGCTATAAGCATTGTGTCCCATGGCACGGAATGCTCTGCAGCAAGCCTGACTTTCTTCACATGCAATAAGTATATTGAGTTTTCGCTTCATTATTCTTTTGACTTTAATACATCATACATCGCCTCTGCTATTCCTTTTGCAAATAACACGGGTACTGCATTTCCGATCATTTTATAACAATACGGATTAGAGGCTACAAATTTGTAGTCCATAGGAAATGACTGCAGCAGCGCAGCTTCCCTGATAGTTATTGTTCTTAATTGCTCAATGTCCGGGTGAATAAACATATATCCATCTTTGTGTAAATGAGCAACTATTGTAGGTGATGGCTTATCCCATTCTATATTTCTATATTTTATATGATTGGAGGTATGGCCTGTTATTTTAGTGTAGAATTCCATTTTCTCCTTTTGAGAAAACTTGTTCATATTATTTGCAAGCCACTCCGTAAAGAGTCTCTGGTCACGTTCGCCATGATAGCGCGGTATATGAAGATCTATCTGTTCTCCATTCAGCTGCTCATGGGATATATTTGCACGTCCGACCTTCTCTATCTTATCCTTTGGTGTCAGCTTTGGCATCATGCCGATAGCATCCTTAACGGTCTTGTGGGCAGCCTTGCTTTTGTGGGCATTCAAAGCCGTATAGAAATCCTCTGTATTAAAAACGGAATCGTGTTTCGTTCCGATAATTATGGTCCTATTTCTTTTTTGAGGAACATCAAAATCTTCTGCACAATATACAGATTCCTTCAACGTTTCGGGGGTTCTGATATCATACCCGATAGCCTTGAAGGCTTCAAAGATTCGTTCGCGAACAGGTTTGTCCCCAGGACACGCGCTAAGCAGTCCCGGCACATTCTCAAACACAAATGCTTTCGGTTTGAAGAAGGCAACGATTTTAACGAAGCTCTCAAAAAGATAGTTTCTGTAGTCATCTTTCATTGAATTCGGATCTTGTGCTCTTCCTGCAATAGAGTATGCCTGACAAGGAGGACCTCCGATAATCAAATCGACTGTTTCGTTGCCGACTAGACCTGCAAGGCCTTTTTCAACAACAGACTCGTGATTTTCCTTTTCGTATAGTTTTTTTGTCTCTTCTGTCCAATTTCCATGTATCAGTTCTTCTGTTTTCTGAACATCAAACTTGATTACGCGCTTCTTTGCCTCATTCTCTGAATGATGCCACTTATCTATGAGCCGTTGGCGCAAGGTGTTCACCATAGGGGTTTCCCATTCAACATGAGCCAATCCTTCAAACTTCTCTGTCTGTAAGAAGCCCTCACTGAGACCGCCACAACCGGCAAATAAATCAATAAAAGTGTATTTCTTCATCATTCAATGTCAATTACTTTATTTTGTACGTCATGAATAGACTTTATAGCTAATAATTTGTCTTTTACCTTATCCAAGGATGCTTTGAAATAAGATTTATCCATAAATGCAAGCGGCCTAGTTCCCCCAAGCAGATTAAAATATCTGGAGATATACTGACCACGAGCGTCAAATGCATTCTGCATTATCTCTGGATTTTCCATCAGAAATTCAAGGACACCCATCATGGCAGGTTTATGTCTTATCAAACCAAGTTCGCCAAAACGGAGGGTTCTGAAGTCTTGAGACTTAAAAAGCACTTCAGTGAGTTCTGTTGGATTAGTCCTTGACTCGTCATATGTCAGGTATGTATGCCACCATAACCCTGCGAATGTCGTTCGCATGAAATGGTCGTTCTCATGCCAATGATTAAGTATGTACTTTTCATCTACGCCATCCTCCAAAACTTTCGGCCATCTTTGTTGGACGTATGGGAAAAAGTCTACATGCGCCAGATAAACCCATAAGTTAGGTAGAGATGCAAGAAGAGGGCTAATTGAGCTGTATGCCTTATATATCTCGACTGCTGAGGTAAAATCATCCTCAGGATCAAGCCTGTCAAGCAAGCCTTCCGGCTTATATACATTAGCCAGTGATTTTACCTTTGATGGTTCAAATGGAAAGATTTCACCCTGATAATCGGATACATGTATGTTGCGTCTAAGCTCCTCCATGTATGAACGCTTGAATACTTTCTGCAATTCCATAATCAGTCCTCCTGTTCTTCTGTTTGTGAGTTCGCAATACGTTCAAGACTGTCTAGCATACGCTTGTACGGATCTTTGAGCAGCATATCTGCTACACGATACACCTGATTCATGTCTGTAAGGTCGTAAGTACTAAACTGAGGTTCAGCCATTCGTGCCATCAGACTGTCTGCCCACAATTTACCTGAATCCTTATAATCTGATAGGTTACTGAGCGCATACACCGTAAGCATTCGGCCTCGTGCGTGTTTCTCTCCAAGTTATAATAAAGTCAAAAGC
>OGZM01001073.1_pt1 | contig 25850 bp, 13 predicted proteins | sample 1576821 | NCBI WGS metagenome assembly OGZM01 (sample SAMEA3541491, study PRJEB24748) | human gut metagenome | biome: human gut; feature: human-associated habitat; material: faeces | place: China | collected 2012
AAAACCCCCCCCTGCCGTAACCTTTCTCGAATCACTGATTACATCGTTAAAAGTTTGGTGTATGTCACCACTTAAAAGTGTTCCCCCAGTTGCTTTTAATACATCTTCAATCGTCATTGCCTGCATAATAAATTAAATCCTTTCTCTCTTTTTGTCCTATGCTCAAAAATAAGGGCGGTAGTTTTTCAGCCGCCCTTTTCAATTATTTATTAAGGTGTTTATATACAACAACACGTTCGTCAAAGTCGTGTTTCTCTTTACCAATTATCTGATATGTTTCCTGTCCCTTACCCGCAAGAATGATTACATCATCTTTCTTTGCGTGGTCAAGAGCATATGCGATAGCCTCTCGTCTGTCTACTATTACTTTATATTTTCCGTCTGTGCGTTTCATTCCGACTTCTATCTGTTCTATAATAGAAACAGGGTCTTCCGTACGCGGATTGTCTGACGTTATAATACTGTAATCCGAAAGTTTTCCGGCGATTTCACCCATAATCGGTCGCTTCGTATTATCTCTGTCACCGCCGCAGCCGAACAATGTTATAACATCACCCTTTGCAAAATCTTTAACGGTTTTAATTATATTTTCAAGACCGTCCGGTGTATGTGCATAGTCGATTATAACTGTATAATCGGTATTTGTAGGAACAACCTCAACACGTCCGACAACTCCTGTTGCATTTTCAAGACCTTTGATAATGGTATCCATATCAATACCCATCTGCAATGCCGCACCCATAGCGCATATTGCATTATATACGCTGAACTTGCCCGGAATTACTATATGAACACGATATGTCTTACCGTCATATTCAACATCAAAATCAGCACCCGATGATGAAATTTCAATATTTTTTGCTTTAAGGTCGCAACCGTCCGAAAGACCGACTTTTAATATATCGCAGTCATTGTTTGCAACAATCTTCTTACCGCCGTCATCGTCGAAATTAACAACACCCTTATCGCTGATTTTAAACAGCTTAGCCTTTGCATTTAAGTAATTTTCCATAGTCTTATGGAAATCAAGATGGTCACGTGTAAGATTTGTGAACACACCCACGTCAAAGTGACAACCGTGTACTCTTTCAAGTTCAAGTGCGTGACTCGAAACTTCCATTACAACACATTCCGCATCACTGTCAACCATTTCCGCAAATAGCTGTTGAAGTTCAAGTGCGTTTGGTGTTGTCGGTGTTGTACTTTGCGTAACAAGCACCTTGTCGCCGATAATATTTTGATTTGTACCGATAACACCGATTCTCATACCGGCCGTTTCGATTATACTTTTTATTAAATATGTTATTGTAGTCTTACCGTTTGTACCTGTGATACCGATAAGTTTGAATTTGCTTGACGGATTGCCGTAATACTTACAAGCCATTTCCGCAATTTCAACTCTCGAATTTTCAACATACCAAACAGGTACATCTACATCTATTTTATCTTCGGCAACGATTAGTGACGCACCGTTTTTAACTGCCATTTCTGCATATTTATGTCCGTCCGTTTCAAAGCCTTTGATACATACAAAAACGTTTCCCGGAAGTACGTTTCTTGAATCGTACGCTATTCCGGTTATATCTATATCTTCATGCTCATCAAGCCATTTACTGCCTAATAATTCACTTGCTAACATTTGACATTTCCCCCTGTCCTATTAGTCTGAAGTTACTTGGCGGAATTCCACGCCTATTACTGTTGCAGGTGTAACCTCCTCGCCTGCCGCTATGCTCTGATTTACCGCATACGCACTCGACACTTCACTGTGTCCCGCACCGACAATCTCAAAGTTCAGTCCGCTCATTTCAAGAGTATATTTCGCATTATCCACGGACATTCCTTTAAGATTAGGTACTGTTACCGTATGTGTTTTGTCAATTTCTTCTGTATATAATATTACCGTTGAATCTTCGTTAAGCATTGTACCCGGTTTCGGAAGCTGGTCAACCACCGTATCGCCGTCACCTCTCACCTGAACATTCAGCTTTTTGTCAACAATGGCTTTCTTCGCCTCTGTCAAATCCATTGTTCTAACGTCAGGTATTTCCTGCTTAACGTCAGGTTCTTCATTTTCTGTGTACTGCTTTTCAACACCGAGATAGTTTAGTACATCTTCAATAACTTCACCTGCCAAAGGTGCGGCTATTGTACCGCCGTACTTGTTATCAACCTGCGGTTCGTCAAGCATTATAAGACATACTATTTCCGGATCGTTTGCAGGAGCAAAACCGATAAATGACGCAATACGTTTTTCTTCGTCACGGTTACCTTTTTCCGAAGTACCTGTTTTACCTCCGATACGGCAGCCTTTTACATACGCATTTTTACCTGTTGATGTCGGCAACGATACAACCGATTCAAGAATTTCTCTCATTTGCTGAGATGTTTCTTCCGAAATAACTCGGCTTATAACCTCCGGCTCATACGTTTTCAAAATTCCGTTTGAGTTTCTGATTTCCTTTACAATCTGCGGTTTCATTCTTTCACCGCCGTTGATAACCGCCGAAACGGCTGTTACAAGCTGTATCGGGGTTATTTGGAAACCTTGACCGAATGAACTTGTCGCAATATCGACTTCACTCATTTTATTATGGTAATAAATACTTGACGCCTCACCGACAAGTTCGACGTTTGTCTTTTCGGTAAGACCGAATGCAGTGAAATATTCCATAAATTTCTCATATCCAAGTCTTTCGCCCAATTCCATAAATACAGGGTTACAAGAGTTTCTTACACCCTCTACAAATGTTTGAGCGCCGTGACCGCTCTTGTTTGCACAACCGATTTTTCTGTCGGCAACAATCTTAAATCCCGGACAATAGAATGTTGAATTAAGGTCTACAACGTGTTCTTCCAAAGCCGCCGCCGCAGTAATAATCTTAAATGTCGAGCCCGGTTCATATGTATCCGAAATAACCTTGTTTCTCCACATTTTATTTCTTATTTTCGCAATGGCCTCGTCACTTAAATTATTCGGATCTTCTGTCGGTTTCGGTGTTGCATCGGGATCGTCACCTGTGTCATCTGATGTATCATATCCCAAATCTATCGCATATTTTTCAAACTGGTCAATATCATACGGATTATTTACGTCAAAATCAGGCTTAGTTGCCATTGCAAGTATTTCGCCCGTTTTCGGGTTCATAATAATACCTGCCGCACCCTCTTTAAGCTTGTTTTCCGTAACCGCTTCTTCAAGGTGCTTTTCAAGGAAATGCTGTATTGTTTCATCAATCGTAAGCACAACGTCATCACCGTTTTGAGAACTGTTCAAATACTCATTTTGTTGGTCTTTAAGTGTTGTACCCTTTGCCGACTGATTAGTTTCTATACTTCCGTTACGCCCCATAAGCTCATCATCGAAAGTAAGTTCAATTCCCTGCAAACCGTTATTGTCATATCCCGTAAATCCCAAAATATGCGGTGCAACGTTGAACGGATAATATCTCTTTGAATCATTTTCAAAATATACCCCTTTAAATGCTTTTGCAATCGTTGCGTCAACATCTGAATCTCTTAATTTCTTTACCGCCTCGGTCTGTTCGTTCGTAAGACGTTTTTTTATAACTTGGTATCTTGAATTTTTTGTTATAATCTTAAGGATTTCGTTTTGATCCATATTCAAAACAGGAGCCAATCTTGCGGCGATTACTTCACTGTCACCGTCCGCCTCAATATCCTTAGGATTGCAAATAAGTGTGTTTACCGTTGCACTTTCCGCAAGCACCTTACCGTTACGGTCGTAAATATCTCCTCTTGAGGCTGTAACAATACTGCTGCCCTGCTGTTGTGCCTTTGCCTTGCTCGAAAGCTCGTCGCCTCTGATTATCTGCCAATATGCCACTCGCAAAACAAGCAACGCAAGCATTACAGCAACGATACACACCATAAATATCGTTTTCTTTTTAATTTCATTTAATGATGGTTTCATTAATTTATCAATTCCTTTTAATACTTTAATAAATGTACATTTTTCATAATTTTATAATTATAGAAGTCCATTTTTATTTTATGCTGAAAAATTGTACAATATTACCACCAATCTTTTTCAATACAGACACAATACCGTGTCCAAACCCCTCTACTTCACCGGCAGTTTTCTCTGTCATATCATCTTGCTTTACGTTTACATATATTGTCTGATACTTTTCAGGTCTTTGCATACCCAATCTTGTTGTTGCCTCTTTTTCAATTTTTGTAAGGTCAACACTCTGTTCAAGGTCAAAAACCATCTGACTTGTTGCTGATTCAAGCGTTGTAAGCTGACTTTTAAGTGACGCAACCTGCTGGTTCATTTCATTCACAGCAACGAATTTTGAAATCATAAATCCTGCTGATACAGCCAAAAGCACTGTCACGCATATTCCACGAAAAATTGTTCTCTTATACTGCATTTGTTCATGATTCCTCTTGTTACTGACTGCTGTGGTATTAACTGTTTTCTCTTTTCTCTTTTGTGGTTTTCTCTTTTTTATCGGTTCATCATACTGTTCCGGCAATTTATATGCCAAATTTCCGTATTCCACAATAATTCTCTCCCTTAATTATCCTTTAGCCTATCCTATAATTTTTCGGCAATTCTCAATTTTGCACTTTTTGAACGTGAATTATGTTCAAGCTCTTCTTCCGACGGTAAAATCGGTTTCCTTGAAATAATTTTAATTTCCGGTTTCTTACCGCATACGCATACCGGAAATTCTTTCGGACAAGTGCAACCCCTTGCCAAATCCTGAAATGTTTTTTTGACAATTCTGTCCTCAAGTGAATGGAACGTTATAATCGCCAATCTCCCGCCCGATTTTATGCTTGACACAAAGTCTTTAATAGCATTTTCCAATATTCCGAGTTCGTTATTAACTTCAATTCTTATCGCCTGGAACACTCTCTTTGCAGGATGTCCGCCTTCCATACGGGCTTTTTTCGGTATTGCCGCCTTTATGATTTCAACAAGTTCAAATGTTGTTTCAACAGGCTTTGTTTTACGTTTTTCACAAATAAATTCCGCAATACGCTTTGACCACTTTTCTTCGCCGTAGTCATAAAAAATACGCATCAATTCCTCACATGAATATGAATTTACAACGTCATATGCCGATTTCGGCGAAAACGTATTCATTCTCATGTCAAGAGCGGCATCGTGCATATAGCTGAAACCTCTTTCGGCATTATCGAGCTGATATGAACTAACGCCCAAATCAAGTACCGCACCGTCAATTTCATCAATATCAAGTTCTGATAAAATATCCTTAATCTCGCTGAAATTGCGATTTACGAACGTCACTCTGCCGTCAAATTCTTTAAGACGTTCCTTTGCCGCCGCAATAGCCTCTTTGTCTTGGTCTATACCGATAAGTCGGCACGAATCGTTTGTTGACAAAATACCGTGCGAATGTCCGCCGCCGCCGAGTGTGCCGTCTGCATATATACCGTTCGGTTTGATATTCAGCGCGTCAATGCTTTCCCCAAACAATACTGAAATATGTTTAAATTCCATTTTGATTCCCTTTCAATTATTTTTTTGAACCGTCAACACTTTATCGACAACCTCAAATCAAATATTAAGTCCGTAATTTAATATTCCGTCCATCATAATATCGTCTGAAAGTTCATCTTGGTATCTATCCCATTCTTCACTGTCCCATATTTCAAGACGTGTGTTTGCACCTACAAGCACAACATCTTTTTTCAGGTTAGCATATTCCATCAGACGCTTTGCGATTGGCACTCTGCCTTGCTTGTCTATAACGGCTGAAGTAGCCTTACCGAAAAACAAACGTACAAAAGCCGCAGCATTTCTGTCTGTGGCAGTTGGGAGTTGATTAATCTTTTCAGAAATCTTATCCCATTCCTCTTGTGTGTATAATTGAAGGCATTTATCTGACATTGAACGTGTAACATACACTGTTTCGGACATATTTTCTCTAACTTTGGCAGGCAAGATAATTCTTCCGCGCTCGTCAAGCTGACGCGGATATTCGTCAACAAAATTTACCATATTCAATGTCACCTGCCTTTTTATTGATTTATGGGTTACTCTCTCCAATTTGACCGTTTGTCATCCCAAACGCTCCAATTCGCTCCCATTAACTCCATTTTACCCTAAATCAATCAAAAGTGCAATAGGTTTTTTGTATTTTTTTTCAGCTTGTACATCTCATTTTAACTCATTTTACTGTTTTGCTTGTAAAATTAGGCTAAATGGGATATAATTAGCTTAACTGCATTTTTAATCACATATATATTTGGTGTTGAGTTTACATAATTGCACACTATATATTGTGGTTGTTACTATTATATCACAAACATTTCAGTTTGTGAATAGGATTTTTAAAATTCGTTTGCAGAATTGTTACAGAACAATTTCAAGACAAAACATTATTTTTTGGAGGATATACATAATGGAAAAATCAGAAGAAAAAATTATAAATCAGCTTACGTCTGAATTTAACCTGCGTCCCGAACAGGTTACAAACACAGTAAAACTGATTGATGACGGAAACACAATTCCTTTCATCGCCCGTTACAGAAAAGAAGCAACAGGTTCTCTAAGTGATGAAATATTACGAGATTTTTACGACAGGCTGTCATATTTACGTAACCTTGAAGATAAAAAAGAAGAAATATTGCGTTTGATTGACGAGCAAGAAAATTTGACCGTTGAAATCGCAAAATCAATCGAAAATGCCGTAACATTATCGGAACTTGAGGATATATACCGTCCGTTCAGACCAAAACGCCGCACAAGAGCGACTATCGCAAAAGAGAAAGGACTGGCACCGCTTGCCGAAATTATCCTTGCACAAAATCCGAGCGATAATATAGAAAGTATTTCGCTTGATTTTATCGACACCGAAAAAGATGTTGAAAGCAGCGAGGACGCAATGGCCGGTGCTATGGACATAATCGCCGAAGAAATCAGTGATAACCCCGAATACAGAAAAGATATTCGTCAAAAAACAATCGACTTTGGTCTTTTGGTTTCAAAAGCGTCAACAGAAGACGACAGTGTATACCGTCTTTACTATGATTTTGCCGAACCAATAAAAAAACTTGCAAACCATAGATTGCTTGCGATAAATCGTGGTGAAAAAGAAGGATTTTTATCGGTAAAAATTGATATTGACGAAGAAAAAATCACAAACTATCTTTTCAGACGACTTACTCCAAAACACGAATCACCGTCTACAAAATACGTCAAACTTGCCGCCGAGGACAGTTATAAACGACTTATTGCACCGTCCATATCAACAGAAATACGCAATATGCTTACGGAAAATGCCGAGGAGGCATCAATAAAGGTATTCAATCAAAATCTTTCCGGACTTTTATTGCAACCGCCTATTAAGGATAAAATCGTTATGGGCTTTGACCCGGGTTACAGAACAGGGTGCAAAGTCGCGGTTGTGGACGAAACAGGCAAAGTCCTTGACACCAATGTTGTTTACTGCACATTGCCTAACCACGACAAAGACAAGGCTAAGAAAATTCTTACGGATATGATTTTAAGAAACAACGTAAACTTAATTTCAATCGGTAACGGAACAGCCTCAAAGGAAAGTGAAATATTTATTTCCGACCTTTTAAAAGAAATTGACCGAGACGTATTTTACATTATGACAAACGAAGCAGGTGCGTCGGTTTACAGTGCGTCAAAGCTTGCAACCGAAGAATTTCCGCAATATGACGTTGCACTCAGAAGTGCCGTTTCAATAGCAAGACGTGTGCAAGACCCGCTTGCAGAGCTTGTAAAAATTGACCCTAAGTCAATCGGTGTCGGACAGTATCAGCACGATATGAACCAAAAGCGACTTGGTGAGGCACTCGGAGGAGTGGTTGAAAATTGTGTAAACAGTGTCGGTGTTGACCTTAACACTGCCTCTCCGTCACTGCTTTCATATGTTGCCGGAATTAACAAAACCGTTTCAAAAAACATAATCACATATCGCGAAGAAAACGGTAAATTCAATACAAGAAAAGAACTTTTGAAAGTGCCAAAACTCGGTGCAAAAGCATTTGAGCAGTGCGCAGGTTTCTTGCGTATAACAGACGGTGACAACGTCCTTGACAACACCTCCGTCCACCCTGAAAGCTACAAAGCCGCCGCGCAGCTGCTTAAACATATGGGATATACCGAACAAGACGTTCAAGACGGCACAGTTGCGGATTTAAAGCAACGTCTGTCGAAAGAAAATACACATAAATTAGCCGAAGAACTCGGAATAGGTGAAATCACTTTAAAAGACATTGCCGACAGTATTATAAAGAAAGGTCGCGACCCGCGTGAAGAATTGCCGCAACCTGTTTTAAGAAGCGACATTCTCTCAATGGAGGACTTAAAACCGGATATGTTACTGACGGGAACGGTGAGAAACGTTATAGATTTCGGTGCATTTGTCGATATAGGTGTTCATCAAGACGGACTTGTACACATATCGCAAATATGTGACCGATACATCAAGCACCCAACCGACGTACTTTCAGTCGGTGACGTTGTGAAAGTTCGTGTACTTGAAGTTGACGTACCGAAAAAACGTATTTCACTTACTATGAAGGAGGTATGATTATGAACAACATTGCTTTTCCTAAACTCGGTATTTCTCTAAACATTTCACCTGTCGCATTTTCAATAGGTTCAAAGCCTATTTATTGGTATGCGCTTATCATTCTTTCGGGTTTTCTTTTGGGATTGTTTTTCGTTTATAAAACCTGCGAAAAGCGTGGTGTGAAAAAAGATAATGTATGGGATATTGCCTTGTTCGGACTTATTTTCGGAATAATCGGCGCAAGAATATATTATGTGCTTTTCGCACTCGATGAATTTGACTCGATAGCCGATATGTTTAAAGTCTGGAACGGCGGACTTGCTATTTACGGCGGTATTATCGGTGCGACAATCTCAACCGTTATATACTGCAAAGTTAAAAAGCTGAATATCGCCAAAGTCTTTGACGTATGTGCACCAGGTCTTTTTATCGGTCAGGCAATCGGACGTTTCGGAAACTTTGTAAACGTCGAAGTGTACGGCGGTGAAACAAACAGCCTTTTCGGTATGTCCATAAACGGTGCAGCACCTGTTCACCCATTATTTTTATATGAATCGATATGGAATGTTATCGGACTTGTGATACTTCTTCTGATTCGTGACAAGAAAAAGAATGACGGGCAGGTATTTTGTTTCTATATTTTCTGGTATTCATTCGGCAGACTGTTTCTTGAAGGTATGAGAAATCCGAATTATATATTATATGTAATTCCAAATGTTCTCGGCATTTCTCAGCTTGTTGCAATACTGTTTATGATTGCCGCTGTGTCAGCTTTTGTCGTTTTACAGGTTAAAGCGAAGAAAGAGAGCGAAATGTAAACGATTGTGTCATTTTCTGCAACACGAAAGTTGCTCCTTTTATACCACAATATATTGACAAGTTTTATCATATATTGTAAAATAAATACAACAAACAGTGGTTTACATATAACCGTGCAATCGAAAGGAGCATACATAAATGAACAACATTAAACAACTGAAAACAGATTTTGATAATCTTATAATTGAAAAAAATTATTGTCTTTCCGACCCCGAAGTCGTATCAAAAGCAATAGAACTCGAAAACATACTGAATAACACATTAAAAAAATCGCAGACCTTATAGTCTGCGATTTTTGTTTTTAAATTTGTTATTGAGCATTTTCGCAAAGTGCTGTCATACTGCCAAGCGAATTCCACATAAATACTTTCAAATTTTTTTCTTTGATACTGTTTTCAAAAACAATTTCACTGTTCAAATATTTGCCTTTTTCAACATTGGCAACAGGGACTGTCTTGATTTCAACAAGTTTACCGTCCTTGTCATACAATGCACCTATCAATGAAATGTCATCAGCATCTTCATCAACAACCGCATATGTTACCGTAGCAGTCTTATCGTCTTTTCCGCTTACTTTCACTTCTGAAAATTCAAGAGGTTCTTCACCTTGAACAAATTGTGACACTTTAATTCTGTCGATACCGTTCGGAACAGCCCAGTTAGGTGCCGCACCGGCGCGAGTAAATCCGAATTTAACAGCATTTGCCGCGTTTTCTGTAGTATAATCGCCTACTTTTGTTCCGTCAAACCAAAGTGATGCTACTCCTGTAGCAGTATTAACCGTCACTTTAACATTCTTAGTGTATGTTTGATTTGCACCGTTGAATATGCTATCATTTGTGCCGTCACTGTCGCTGTCAAGCCATGTTGCTCCTCCGTCTGTGCTTAGGAACACCTTATATCCGTTTGTCCAACCAAGACGGATATTACCGATTTGAAGATATTCAAAGTTACCATCTCTGCCTACTGCACTTCCGAAATACCAATCAACATCATAAGTTACAACAGCATTATTTCCTACTTCAAAAGTCTTTTCCGCACTGTATTCAGCACCCGGCTTTTCAGGATTGTATAAAATACGGTTATTGTCACTGTCTAAAGTAAGTGTCGCCGTATCTGTGCCTTTCTGTGTCCAATCTGTTATATCACTGTCAGTAAACTTACTATCTCCGCCTTTGTTATAAAGTTCTTCTGTCGCACCGGAAACAGTTGTTGATTTACTGTATGAAAGATTTTCGATTTTCGGCGAAGCCGTCAAGGTAGCTGAATCATAATCTTCCATTTTTTGAGTATACAAACTTAATGTCTTGAATTTAGCACCCTTTAGCGCAAATGTTCTTTGCATTACGCCGTCATCATTTGCCCATGTTCCGTCTGTACCGGTAACCTTTACAGTACAGTTATCATTATCGTAATCCAATGTAACTTTTACTTTCCAACGCTTTGAGCTACCTTGAATATTACCTACAACGTTACCGCTGTTTGACCAACCCGAACCTGATGCAGTTACAGCAGCTGCCGCAGAATCGACAGAAGTTTGTGCCATCAAGTTTTGAGCCTTTGTGGTATACGGCTGATATATAGTTACAATATTGTTGCCCTCACTGTCAAGAAGTTTCATTCCCATTGTATATTCATGTCCTGTCCAGTTCCAATTTGAACCGTCAACCTTTACACCGCCTGTTGTAAGTCTGTATTCAAGCTCAACCTTACCGCTATCATAAACTTCAAAATCTTTATGTGCCTCCGCACCGTCAGACGCACCTGTTTGCGAAATCACCGCACTGTTGGCACTTCCTGTAAATGCAGTATTTGCATCAGTATTTTCCGATACAAACTCATTGTTACCCGTTGCGTCAAATACATCTATCGGTTTAACTCTTACCACACACTTTGCGGTATATCCGCCGTCTGTTGTAGTCGCGGTTACAACCGTTCTACCGTAGCTTTTACCTGTGATTGTACCGTTGTCCGAAACTGTTGCGATTTCAGGATTTTCCGATGTCCATTCTACAGACTTATCCGTAGCGTCATCAGGCATTACCGTTGCGGTAATTTGTTTTTTGTAACCCATTCCCAAATCAATTAGTTTTTCTGAAATTCTTATGCCCGTAACTGCATTTTGCATAACAGTCACTTCACAAGTATCTGTAAAGTTGCCGTCTTTGGTTGTTGCCGTTATAGTTGCAGTTCCGGCTGAAATACCTTTCACAACACCGTTTGTAACAGTTGCCACATTTGTATCGGACGAAGTCCAAGTTATACCCTTTCTTGTCGCATTTTCAGGTGTGATAATTGCATTGATTGTTTCTGTCTTGCCTTTTTCAACTTCTATTGACTTTTTCTCCAAAGTCATTCCCGTAACCGCTACTTGCTCCGGTGCCGAATATGTCACCTTTGTATAAGGTACTGCCGGTGCAAGATAGTTAAGTGTATTGCCGCTTTCGTCTGTTGCAAGTGCCACAGAACCTATATAATAGCTTGCGTGTGTCGGTTGGTTATATCCGACATTCTGCCACGCAACCGACAATCTGTATTGGCAGTCGTGCATTAATGTTGTAATTCTGTAATCTGTAGGTATTGTAGAGGTATATATTCTCAAATATGCCTGATCCGTTGCCGAGCCTTTGTTTACCGGCATTATAATTTCTTCACGCCAGTCGCCCCAAATATCGGCAACAAGCGAAGGATTTCTCTTTGAGTAGTTGTTTGTAGAACCGCCTGTAAGTGTGTATCCGTCTGACGGACCGTAAAATCTCTTTGTTGTACCTGTTGCGGCATAATATTTTTGGATAATGTTTGCGTCAAGCAACTCACGGCTCAAATCGCCGTCCCAATATACAAGGAAATTATCAAAGGTACCGCTTCCCGCACCAGCCGGTTTTGCGGCAACATCATCACCGTTTAAGTCGTGAGCATTCGCAATTCCGCTGCTCCAACCTATCGCCAATGCATTTGAATGTTCCTTTGCGTAGCTATCATCAATGTTATCCATAACACCACGTCCGTTATCACTTGATGTAGTCAGTTTTCCGGAACCCCAAAAATGCTTTCCTGTGCTTGCGACTCTTAAATCTTCGGCATACTTTTTAAATTCCTCCTCTTTTACCGAAAATACTTCTTGAGTGCCGTCATTATTAAAGTCGCTCATATGCATTGCGTCACCGTGTCCAAGACCTGTATTTCCGAGAACTGTTTTACCGTCATCATCAAGTGCAGCACTTCCGTAAACAATTTCGTCCTTGCCGTCATTGTCAATATCGCCTACAGAAAGATTATGATTTCCTTGTCCATACAGTGTCGTTGAACTTTCACTCTTCTTACCTTTATGCTCCCACTGCATTGTAAGTTCAGTACCGTCCCATGTATATGCACGAATTACAGAGTCGTGATAATAACCTCTGCACATAACGATACTTGGATGAATACCGTCAAGATAAGCCACTGCCGCAAGGTATCTTTCACTTCTGTTATACTTTGCCTTGCCGTCGCCCCAATATTGATCTTCTGCCGCATCATACGGAATAAAGTCCGTTGTATAAAGTGCGGCACCTGTTTCGCCGTCAAATATGGTTAAATACTGCGTAAACGGATTTTTACCCTTTAATCTTCCGCTTGTGCCTATATATGATTTTGTATTGTCGGTATTTCTGATTTCGTCAGTATCACCGACTTCCGTAACGTAATGACCTGTGCCGTCAACCGTACCTGGTGCTGTTTTCATTGCCACTTCTGACTTTCCGTCACCGTCAAAGTCATACACCAAGAATTGCGTATAGTGTGCACCTGATGTAACATTTTTACCCAAATCAATACGCCACATATAACCGTCATTGTTCGGATCAATCTTATATGCGTCAATATATGCATTACCTGTAAAATCCGCACCGGCACTGTCTTTTGAGTCTGTCGGGTCCCACTTTAATACAATTTCATAATTGCCGTCACCGTCAAGATCGCCGACAGACGCGTCATTCGCACCGCCTTCGTGGCTTTTGTCAACAGTGTAATAATTTGAAATCTTGCCGTCACCCATTCTTTCTACCGGATCAGGACGTGAAATAGGAATATCTACATATGTAAATGAATTTTTCTCACTGTTTCCATTTCCAACCTCATTTGACTTTGCACAGTTGTTGTTTGAAGTAGGTGTAACTTCAGTTTCCTTAGACGCGTCCTCACCCGCTTTTACAACCTTGTATTTATCCGATGCAGTACCCGATGTATCAATCCAGTTTGTAGCGTCATGTACACCTGTTGTATGTATTTTTGTACCGTTTTTATAAATATCGAATGCTTGATTTTCAAGACTTTCGTCACCAAGCAATCTCCAACTCAAATATACACCGTTAACTGCCTGACCTCGTGTATCTGCCGTTGTCTTAACAGCAATCAATCCACGATTAAGCTTTTCCATTTGACGTGTGTTTGTTTGATATTGCGGAGTTTTAACTTCCGCGGCATTTGCCGGTAAGGCAAAACTGCTCATTGTGGCGGTCATTGCAACTGCAACCGCCGCACTTATCACTTTTCTGTTCATTATTAACTCTCTCCCTCAAAAATAATTATAATAATATTTTATAACTTTTTACGGAATTTCTCAATATAAAAAACAGTCATATTTTTTTTTAAGTCACAAATTTTCGTATCATTTTTTGTGCAATTTTACCTGTTTTCTATTTCAACACCTGTATAATAAGTTTTTAAAATTTCCTCATATGTCTTTCCCTGCCTTGCAAGGTAATCTGCACCATACTGGCTCATACCGACGCCGTGACCGAACCCTTTTACGCTCATTTTTATATTGCCGTTTTCTTGCGATATTTCAACATTTGCGGAACGCAGTGAAAATATATTTCTAAATTCTGTTCCTTTTATATTCACTCAGCCTACATCAAGTGTTACAATACCGCCTGCATTTGAGCGGTTAATGTTCGATACAAGCCCATTATTCCAATCCACACCGTCAATTTTTTCTTCCGCAATATTTTTAAATTCCTGTTCACTCAATGTCAATTCACTGTGATACTTCGGCGATTCTTCATCTCCCGTACTTGCAACACTTTGCAAATACGGCACGTCCGCCCCCCAAACGTCAACTGCCGATTCCGTTATCCCCGACGAAGTTGAATGAAATACCGCCGATATTATTTCATCGTTGTATGTCATTATCTGTCCTGTAGTTTCGTCAACCGCTGTGCTTATTTTGTTCCAATTTTCCTCGGCACCGGCACCCCAGCTTTCTCTCCGCTTATCCTCCGAAATATACGCCTGACAGTGCGTTGAATCGGTGCATATCGCCGCACCGTTGTGACTTTCGGCAATGTTGCCTTTGTCTTTTTCGGCAATATGTGAGTACAGATATGTTCTTGCCGCAACGGCTTGTGCCTTTAATGCCTCTTCCTCAAAATCGGCAGGCATTTCCGCCGCCACCACGCATTTTAAATATTCATTAATATCCATATCTTTAACACAATCTTCTTCCGACACATACACACTTACCGTTCCGCTCTCAATCGGACTTTGTCCTTCTCCACTGCCACCGATTAACCAAACTATCGCAAGCGGCAAAAGCAACGTAATAAAAATGATTATAACAACTACTAAAAGTATTTTTTTCACACCCAAATCCCCTTTTTAGTTTATGTATATGGAAGCAGGCACAAAAAAAGAACTTCCCGTTCGGGAAGTTCTTTTAAGTTGATTATTGTTCATTGATGTGTGTATCATTTGCCTGGTTGAAGTTTGTACTTCCGCCTGCAATCTTCGACACACTGTCAAGGATATATGAACCAATCTTATCAGCAAGATACTGTTTATAGTGGTTGTGGTCACCATACCAGCTCTTTACAAGTTCAACTTGTGATGTAAAGCTTGTTCCGTTTTCAGCGTTATAAGCTGCAACATCTTCAGCTGTTAGACTATTAAAGTAATCTTCAAAATAGTAACCCAATTCAATAATGTTCAAATTATGTGATTGAGCAATCTTTCTCAAATCACCGTTATGAGCACCTGTACCACGATTTACTGTAAACTTACCTGTTGATGCATTATACGGATACTGTGAACTACTGAATCCAAGCGGTGTAGCTGTAACAATTACAGGAATAGCACCACGTTGAATAATACCTTCTACATAGTAGTTATTAAGCAATGTGTAGTATGATGCAGATTCACCTGTCTCTTTTGAGTTAATACCCATATTAACAGTTACATAGTCACCAGGGCAAACGCTCAACAGAACTGTCTCAACTCTGCCTTGGTTATAGAAGTTTACAGAATCACGTCCTGCCATACCGTTATTGCTGAATGATGAGAATGTATCAGGAACTGCTACACCATTACCTACACGGTTACCCCATGAAATGTTACCTGATGCATTATTATTTGTTGTTGAGTCACCGATAGCATATACTGCCGGTTTAGCAAGTGCTGCCTTAGCTGCAGCTTGTGTAATTGTCAAATCTGACAATGTTGAACCGCTTTCAAATGTAAGGTCAAGTACACCGTCGCAAACTGCTACATTAAATTGTGTACCTGTCTTTGTAATTCCTGTTGTTGCCGCAACTCCTTCAACTACTTCAGAAGTCATTGTTGCAGATGAAGTTGTAACCTTAACAACATAGTTACCGTTAGGAACTTTAGCCTTAAATCTGTATGCCGCAGTACCCTTTACATCTGATTCTTCACTTGTTACTACTGATGTATCATCAAAACCGTAACCAATCTTATCTGAATATGCGTCAGCGGCTGTTACCTTTGTAAAGCTGTCGTCTGACGGATCATTACTTCCGAATGCAAATGACAAACCGTGTACATTAACCTTAACTCTTGATGTCAAAGTTTCTTCACCTACAGTTGCAACCGCCTTAACATAAAGAACCTTTGATACTGCACCTGCCTGAACTGTCAAAACGCCTGTTGTTGCATCGAATGTAATTCCCTTCGCATTTGTCACCGGTGTGCCTGCAGCATCAACAAGTGATAGAGTTACGTTTGCACCCTCAACAGCATGACCTGCCTTGTCTCTTACTTCTGCCGTGAAGTTACCTGTTACGGCATCAGAGCCCTCAAACGGAATTGTTATGCTTGAAGACGACTTTGTAAATGCGATTGCATTACCTGTTGTTGATAGAGAAATTTCTTTTTCAACTCTCTTTGAACCGTAAGTTGCAACTACTGTAACAGTTCCGGCAGCTGCCTCGTCTGTTACTGTCAAAGTTGCTGTCTGAGCATCCTTGCTTGCAATGCTTACACCTGTATATTCATCAGCAAGTGACCAAGTAACGGCACCTGAGATATTATATCCGTCTGTATCCTTAACTATAGCAGTCAGTTCTGCTGTTGCACTGTTTGCACCTGTTTCAGGAACCTGGATAGTTTCTGCCTCAGTATTTACAGTCATTGTTGAGGCTGTAGGTGTGTAAATTTTGAAGCTTGCCAAATCTACAGGATATGTACCTTGGAAACAGAAATATTTCTGTGTTTCTGTATATGTAGAACTCATAGCTTCAGCTGTTGTTTCGCCTACAAGAGTACCTGCGTCATTATATACCTTAACCCAGTAAGTTCCTACGCTTTCATCTGCAGAAACAATTACTCTGTACCAATCTTCACTGTTGACACCTGGAATTGACTGAGTGCCAACCGTCAAAGCACCACTTCCGTATGATACTGTCCAGTTAGGATTATTAGTTGCATTATTCGGTGTATTACCGTAGTGACCGAATGCCATTGCACCGCCCGTAAATCTAACTTTCATATCAACGATATATTGTGACGCTTGTTCTGCAAGTTGATATACACCGACAGTTGAACCGCCGCCACCGTTTGATGCAAATTGAAGATACTTTGTATTATCTTCATCCTTCTTAAGTGTTAGAGTTCTTACACCGTTTGAACCGTATATTGACCAGCCGTTAAGAACAAGATCCTTTGAATTGATTGCATTTGATGTAGCTGTGTATCCTACAAGAGAATCGTCATATGAACTCATATTTTCAGGATAACCGGCATCCGGAGCTATATTAGTTGAACCGCTCGCACCGATTACGGCAAACGGAGTAGATATTTCAAATGATTCATCAAGATATGTTACCTTTGCAGTAACCTTACCGAACCAGTTTGAAACACCGTTTCTTACATTGAAGTAAGCAGTAGTATTTCCGTTAGGGCTTTCACCGTCAGTACCCTCACCTGTACCTTCTGCCTTTGTAAGTGTAATATAGCCGTCCTCGTTATCAAGACCTGTAACTGTCCATTCTACATTAAGACCTTCCTTGTTTGTTAGGTCGCCGCCATATATACCTGTTGCCTTAATTGCAATAGGCTTATGTACAGGCTCGCCTTCATTAGGCTGGTTAATTGTAGTATTAAGTTCAGAAGCAAATTCAACTTTTGATAGAGTTTCTTCTGCCTTTTGACCAAACTCATCATACTTATCTGTTGTACGAACAACAACGTTATCCAACTTCATAACACTATGATAACGTCCTGACAAGAATAAGATACCTGTAATCTTATCATTAACGCCGTTTGTAGGAACAATCAACTTGTCTACAACCTTTTCGCCGCTCTTATCTGTGATATTGACAGTTGCCAAGCCTTCGTTCTTGTCAACCAATATTGTATAGTGGTACCAAGCTGCGTCTGTAAGAGTTACGGTTGCCGCGTCAACGTCATTAATCTTACAGTTATTAGAATTACCTGCCATATTTATCTTGAAGATATAATTTGAAGTCATACCTGTGTTTGCAGTCGGCATAGTTCCTGATGCTACAACAAATTGTACATCATCTTTGCTTGACTTAGTTAATGCAAGGTCAAATTCTACCGCATACTTATCTTGAGAAGACAAATCAACATCAAATGCCGATGTTGCACTTCTTGTATTCTTATCTGCGTCAGTGTACTGTGCATATTTAGTATTATCTGTACCCAAAGTAATACCGTCTGCATAGCTTGCTGATGCCCAAATATTCTTTAATGCAGTTGTACCTGCTACATCTTCATAATCCTGAGTATATATCTCTGTATATTCTCTCGGTACTTCTGTAGGCTTAACTGTCGGTGTTGCAGTAGGCTCAGCCGTCGGTGTTGTTTCCGGCTGGCTTGTAGGTGCAGTCGGCTTTAGAGTAGGTGCCGGATCAACAGTACCTTCAACACTTGTTGTTGCAAATAAAGGTGTCATTGTCTTTATATCATCCCAAACCATAATTTTAGCCGCTTTACCTTGTAAATCGTAAGCAACTTCACCGCTACCGTTTTCAAGTGTAACATTTTCCTTTAGTTCTACACCTGCTAAAGTTTTGTTATCGTAATACTTTGAAATTACGATTGTTACTTTGTCAGCTTTAGCATTTGTAATTTTGATTTTTTGGTCTTCGTAAACAACGCCTGCCGCCTCCGGAGTTGCAGCTGTAGCGGGTTCGTCTGTAGACTCAACTTCAGTTGTCGCTGTTGCAACAGGTTCACCTGTTGTCGTAACTCCAGCCGTTGTACTCGGTGAAACAGTCGCAGTAACTTCTTCACCGGAATTTTGTTCACCCTCTGCACTTGCTGATAAAGGCAATGCAGTGAACGCACTTGCAATCATTGATACAGAAAGTATCGCAGACAGCAATTTTTTTCTTTTCTCCATTTTCTTTTCTCCTCTCTCTCTTAGCTTGATGATCGCTAATCATTAATAATATAATTATACTATAACAATTAAATTTTGTACAGTCCTTTTTTACAATTTCACTAAAATTTTTACCTGAAAAATATTTTTATAAAAATTTTTCAAAAAAAGTGTTGACAAATGTATGTGTATCTGATATAATCCATTATGTTGTTTGCAGATGTGGCGGAATTGGCAGACGCGCTAGACTTAGGATCTAGTGTCACCGACGTGGGGGTTCAAGTCCCTTCATCTGCACCAAAATTTATAAGCCGTATAAATGCTTGAATATCAAGTGTTTATGCGGTTTTTTAGTATTTTTATAAATAAAATCAATGTGATAAAAAGTGATAAATGTGATAAAATGTTATACTTTTTTGTTAGTCAGTCAAAAGTGTTGTGGTATAACATCACGACCTATATTGACTTACACGACCGCTGATTTGTTGCCGCCTGTTGCTGTTGATATGAAATCATTGTAAAACTCCTTTGTCGTATTATTTATAACGACCGCTCCCATATCACGAACATTTTCTATTATCACGCCGTCGTAACCTTGGTTTTTAGCTTTTTCGGCTATTTCACGTGTTGTATTTCCTAATTTGTCGTCTAACTCATTCCACATACGTCCTTTTGCGTCTATAACATATGGTTTTTTTATTGCAAGATAAACCTCGTATAATTGCTGATTATCAGATTGAGCATAGCTATTTGATGTCACTTTGCTATCAGAAAAAAACAATGAAATTTTATCGTCAGACATTTTAGGGTCGAACACATAAAAGCCCCCCTTATCCGTTCCGTGATACACTACTTTAGGGGTTCCATCCTCATTTACAACCTTGCTTGCCTCTGTAGGTTTGAAATTTTTGTCATGTTGCTTGACAAGTGCATGTAATTCTGATATAGTATAGTTATTCCGTTGGTCTGATGAGGCTAAGCTATTATTGCTGAACCTTTTACTTTCCAACGGAATTTTATTTATATTCTGTAATTGATATGCCCGTTTTATCGTTCCGTTACTATTTATATTATTTAATTCCTCAACATACAGCTTTACCAACTCATTTTCATTTCCTATATTTGAAATGGCATAAAGACTGTGCATCATCATTGAATTATTTGATTTTGCATTTGTGTTTGGTATCGTATAGCTATCAAATAATATAGCACTCTCTACAATGCTGTTTATGTAATCAAGATGTGATACAGCACTAACATTTTTAGGACCTTTATGCCCTTTCGTTTCATTAAACACTTTGCCAGACACATTTATATCCCAACCTGTATCTATATTTTTGCGTACACCTCGTGAATTATCTTTTTCAGTTACCACATGTACTGGCGTTTTATCATTTGCTCTCCAATCGCCAAACCAAGCTCTAAAAAATGGTGACTTTTCTTTCATTTCGGAATAATATCTTTCCGCTATTTTTTTTGTTTTTTTCATATCTTCATCAGAAAAATCGTATATACTTTTTTGAGCTATTGACTGTATCGCCTCAACATCTTTTTCGCCTATATTAGAGTTCTCATTGTCTGAATTGCCCTTTAACGAAAACTTTGTTTTGTTTGTACCTTTCCCATTCTCCCAAAATACAACGTCCGCATTTTGATTAGGTTTCATACTTTTCGGAAATGTATTAAGTCTTTCTGCTTTGCTCATACTTTGTCTTGCCTTAACGTCATCAGCCTCAATTTCTCCTGCGCTTTGTTTTCTGTTTTCGTTATCAGGACTTTCGCCGACTGCAAATCCCTCTCTCACTTGTATTGCGTGTTGTACTTCGTGAATGAGCGATTTTAATTTTTCTTGTGTTGGCAAATTTTCGCTTATGAATATACAATCGAAATTAGGCGAATAAACCCCTCTTGCGTCTAAATTTGCTATTTCCTTGACCTTTACTTTTTTCAAATCGGGATATGCTTTGAATAAGTCCTCGTGTTCAAGAACTTCATTTAAGTTTACGGCTTTGCCTAAACGTATTTTTTCTTCCTTATATTTAGCTTTGCTATCGTCAATTTCAAACTTCCACTTGTTATCTAATCCTCTGCTCCAACCTGTTTTTGGTCGTATTGTTTCTGCTTTTTCGCCGTTGAGTTCCATTTCTTTTGCACGAGAAAGTTGAGTAATATTTGCGGTTTCTGCCTTAGTACCGCCAAAAGAATATCTTGTTTCACTTCCAGTGTCGCTCTCCGTATTTTCTGCCACCTCTTTTAGCATATTTTCAAGTAAATCATGTGTTTTTTGTAAGTCTTGCATTTGAGAATGTTTACTGCTGAATTTTGCCTTTATCTTGTTTATAAGTTCCTTGATAGCATCAAGCAATCTGCGTATAACACCACGTTTTTGCTCTTTATTTTCTATACTATCAACGAACTCCATAACTGCGTCAGCGTCTTTAAGAATATTTTGAGTATAGTCGGCTACAATTTCTCTTGTAGCCTCTTCGTATGTTAAATTTATTGACGATTTAGCGTAAGTATCAACCTTTTCTTTTACAAGTTCATCAATACTTTTATCGGTGTTTTTTTGAATAAAGCCGAGTACACATTTCTTGTATTCTGTATAATCGAGCGTATCTTCAAGATAATGAGTTAATTCGTGCGAAAAAACAGTCATAACCTTGTCATCGGCAGACAACGAAATATAAATCACGCCCTTGTAATAACAACCGTTTGCGTCATTACTTATTGTTGGTACAATCTTTATAGGCACACTAATAGCACTACCGAGAGTATCTAATGCTGTTCTGTCCTCCAAAGACAAAAGGTCAGAGTATTCGTCTTGTAATAAACCTGGTATCTTATCTTCTTCTGAAATTTCAATACTTTTTATTGCATTATCAGTCTGCGTAGTATTCGTATTTTCATCTGTATTAGGTGCTTGACTGTTGATTTTTTCGCTTTCAACATTATTCGATACACCTGTATTACTCTGTATTCCGACATATCGACTTGTTGATTTAGATATTCTTCTCTTTCGTCTGAATCTGATTGTTCTTCGTTCGGGTTTGTTTTTAAATTATCAGTCCCTCTTTTGGCAATATTAATAGCACCATACTTGCCCGAAAAGTGCATAAGTTTGCCTCTATCCTCTGCGCTGTATGGCTTATGATAATCTTTTTCGTCACCGTCAACACCTGCAAAAATGCCGTGAACATATTTGTCGCCCACTTGCATACCTTTTTTATCAAGCGTTTCTAATTCTTCATTTGTAACATTTCCGTTTTTTTTATATGCCTCTTTCACTAAAGAGTTCATATAATTATCAACAGTGCCTTTATCCAAAAAAGTTCCGTCAGGCATAATAGGCGTATAAGCCACTACATTAAGCCAATTACCTTTTAGCCGTAATATTTGTATTTACGGCGTCTTGCGTATTATATACAACAACACATACCCACAATTTTGTATTGTTTAGATTAAGGTGCGCGTCGTCTGTACCAATTAAAGCGATAACTTTGGTTATCGCTTTTTTTGTTTATTTCATACAAAAAGCACCCACTATTCATCAAGTGCTAAACTTCGCATTGTTACCTTATTCATTGTAAGATATTTCAACATTAAAATAGCAGCTGAAAAATCAGCTGCTATTTCTTATTTATTTAACTCTTTGAATTGTAACAGTTTGTTCTGTTTCATTCCACTCAACCGTTGCACCCAGATTTTCCGAGATGAAACGTATCGGTGTATATGTACGGTCGTTTTCAACAAAAGCAGGACTATCGAGTTTAACGTCCTCACCGTTTACTTTTGCATAATCCGAGCCGATTGTGATAAGAATTGTTACATCCTCTTGTTTTTCATTCTTACCTGTGATTGTTACAAGTTGTTTTTCGCCGTCCCATTCAACTGTTGCGCCAAGATTTTCCGCAATAAAACGAGCAGGCAACATTGTACGGTCATTCACAACCTTTGGAGCAACATCATTTGTCTTTGTTATTCCGTAAACGAGTGCGTCATGTTCATCGATTGTCAAAACTATTGTATTTGAACTTTCTTTATTTTCATTTCCGCTATTATTATTTACGACATCTTCACTTCCTCCGTTTTCCTGTTTCTGTTCAGTCCACTTTGCGTAAAGTGTAAAACTTTTTGTTACTTTTTCCGTAAAATCATACTTTGTTGTAAGTTCCTTATCAGTATACCATCCCGCAAATTCAAAGTTTTCTTTTATCGGAGCAGTCGGTTCTTTGACTGAATTATTTTTTGCAACAGTCTGACTCGTTATCTTATTACCGCCGTTTGTGTTAAACGAAACTGTATAACGTTTTGTACTGCCGCTACCGCCACTGCTCTTACTACCGGTTGCCGCATATACAGCAGTTATTGTCGCAGAGTCTGCCTCATTTGTAACTGTTTGTGCACCACTTACGGTATAACCGTTTTCTGCAATGCCTTTTACAGTATAATTTGCTTTTGGTGTAATTGTTATTGTTGCGGTATAAACTGTACTATATCCGAATTTATCCGTAACTTCCGGCGACCAAGCTACCGTTGCTGTATATTCGTCTGTTTCCATTTCTGTCTGCGGTACTCCGTTTTTAACAGGTGCAGTCAGTATTATTGCAGAATTTATTGTTTTCGGCAATATTGTAAATAATTTTTCAAGTGTTCCTTTATAATTATTTGAAATCATCTCAACTTTAGCTTTTGCCTCTTCAGATGCTTTTATATTTTTTTCATATGCCACTGTATAATCTGTATCAAGTACAAGAATTTTATCCCCATCTTTGACCTCAATAACAGGTTTAATCTCCTCACCCGTATATGTTTGGTCTGCTATTTTTGTTATGTTGTCATTTGTAAGTATTTTCTTTCCTATTACAAATTCAACTGCGTCACTTTCAAGCCCTGTATACTTATCTGTTTCTTCAACCGTTGCTTTTACATAATATGTTCCCGCATCTGTCGGAACAATTTCGCTATATTCTCCGTCTGCCGTATTTGAATATGTATATTTTATTGTTCCGTATTTTGCCGTAGCTGTCGGTACATTTGGTGTGTCACCGTATGTCCATCCGACTATTTCAAGCGGTTTGGTAAATTCGTTTGTATCAACCGTGTCATAACTACCTGTCGCAGAATACACTGCCGTTACTGTCGCAGAGTTTGCCTCATTTGTAACTGTTTCTGCACCGCTCACGGTATAACCGTTTTCCGCAATGCCTTTTACAGTATAATTTGTTTTCGGTGTGATTGTTATTGTCGCCGTATAAACGGTATCATATCCAAATTTATCCGTAACTTCCGGTGACCAAACTACCGTTGCTGTATATTCGTCTGTTTCCATTTCTGTCTGCGGTACTTCATTTTTAACAGGTGCAGTTAGTTGTGTTATTGCTGTATTTATTGTTTTTGGCAATATTGTAAATTCAACTGCATTACTTTCAAGTCCTGAATAGTCTGCTGTTTCTTCGACTGTTGCTTTTACATAATATGTGCCTGCATTTGTCGGAACTTCTTCGGTGTACGTTCCGTCTGCCGTATTTGAATATGTGTATTTTATTGTTCCGTATTTCGCAACTGCTGTCGGTGCATTTGCTGTTTCACCGTATGTCCAACCTGTTATTGCAAGCGGTTGTGTAAATTCGTTACTGTTTTTGTTTTCCGTTGCAGAATATACTACTGTTACCGTAGCAGAGTCTGCTTCATTTGTAACTGTTTCTGCACCGCTTACGGTATAACCGTTTTCTGCAATGCCTTTTACAGTATAATTTGTTTTCGGTGTGATTGTTATTGTTGCTATGTAAACCGTATTATATCCGAACTTGTCTGTAACTTCCGGCGACCAAACTACCGTTGCTGTATATTCGTCTGTTTCTATTTCTGTCTGCGGTACTTCATTTTTAACAGGTGCAGTTAGTTGTGTTATTGCTGTATTTATTGTTTTTGGCAATATTGTAAATTCAACTGCATTACTTTCAAGTCCTGAATAGTCTGCTGTTTCTTCGACTGTTGCTTTTACATAATATGTGCCTGCATTTGTCGGAACTTCTTCGGTATACGTTCCGTCTGCCGCTGTTGAATATGTATATTTTATTGTTCCGTATTTTGCCGTAGCTGTCGGTGTATTTGCTGTTTCACCGTATGTCCAACCTGTTATTGCAAGCGGTTGTGTAAATTCATTTGTTTCAAAAGTCGATATTTTTTTCCAAACTGCATATAGCGTTGTATTGGAACTTATTGTAATACTGCCACCCGAACTGTATTCTGCTGATGTTGCGTCTTTATTTGTCGCCCAACCAAGAAAATTATATCCTGTTCTTGTCGGTACACTGTCACTTATTGTAAAAGTTGCACTGTTGCCCGCAACTATTTCGGCGCTGCTACCGTTCGGTGCATTTGTACCGTTGTTTGCGTCATAACCAAGATAAACAGGAAATTTTGTTTCTCCGCTTGATGTTTGAGTAAGCTTTATTTGATTATTCTCAAGTTTCAATGCGTAAGAGCTGTTGCTAAGTCTAATCTTTGCCATATCATTGTATGTAAGCACAACACCGTCTGCCGCATCAGCAATAACTCTGCCTTCTGATTCGCCCTCTACCGTAAGTATTAACGGATTTTTTATTGAAGAAGTTATTTCAACATATTTAGTAGCAGAGGTATTTGACATCAAATAAATATCATTTCCTACATTAATATTTGCATTACCGCCTATTTGCAATGTAGCCTCTCCTGTTGTTTTACAACTATGAAAAATTGCAGAACCACTTGGTGAATCACCTACCGCAGCGTTACCCTTTATCACACCGCCGTTTATTATCGTTGTACCGAATGATGTATTATAGATTGCACCTCCGGAATTTGACGAATTATTTTGTATA
>OGZM01001075.1_pt1 | contig 25821 bp, 23 predicted proteins | sample 1576821 | NCBI WGS metagenome assembly OGZM01 (sample SAMEA3541491, study PRJEB24748) | human gut metagenome | biome: human gut; feature: human-associated habitat; material: faeces | place: China | collected 2012
GGCCAATATTATGAAGCAGGTGGAAGACTTGTATCAATAAGTCTGCAAAACGTAAAAAGAAGGTATTTCAACAGGGAAGGAGTAAAGGTATGGCAAATTTTTATGAAAGCAAGCCCATGCAATGGGTGAAAAAAGCAGGGGAAAAAGTAAACGGTCCTTTGCTTATACTTGCAGGAGCAGGTTCGGGAAAAACAAGAACTATTACTTACAGAATAGCCCATATGATACAGGAGCTTGGAATCTCTCCATACTCTATTCTGGCAGTAACATTTACAAACAAAGCAGCCAAAGAGATGAGAGAAAGAGTAGAAAATCTTATAGGTGAAGATGGAAAAAGAGCAATGATTTCCACATTCCACTCTTTTGGGCTTAGACTTTTAAGAGTTTACTGCAAAGCAATAGGCTATGACTCAAACTTTACTATTTATGACACTGATGATCAGAAAAAAGTAGTTAAAGGAATAATGAAACAGCTAGTAATAAAAAACAAAGATTTAACAGACAGCAGAATAGTTTCAAGAATATCAAAACTTAAAGAGGACGGAGTGTCTCCTGAAGAGTATGAAAAAGATCATAGATTTGAGCCTGATGCAAATATAATTGCAGAGACATATAAAAGATATAATCAAACTTTAAAAGAAAACAACGGAATGGACTTTTCAGATATTCTTACAAATACATACAAACTTCTTGAAAATCAGGAAATTCTTGAAAAACTTCAGGAAAAATTTAAGTATATAATGGTAGACGAATATCAGGATACAAACAATATTCAGTACAGAATTATAAACAAGATTGCTCAGAAATACAGAAACCTTTGTGTTGTTGGAGATGAAAACCAAAGTATATACGGATTCAGAGGAGCAGACATAAGAAACATTCTGGATTTTGAAAAAGATTATAAGGATGCGAAAGTAATAAAACTTGAAGAGAACTATCGTTCAACAAAAATGATTCTTGATGCAGCAAATGCTGTAATTAAAAATAATACAACTTCAAAAGATAAAAAACTTTGGACAAAAAAATCATCTGGGGACAAAATAATATTAAAAGCCTGTGCAGATGGACGTGATGAAGTAAGTTTTGTTATTGAAGAGATAATCCAGATGAAGAATAAAGGAAGAAGATACAACGATTTCACTATTCTTTACAGAACAAATGCTCAGTCAAGACTTTTTGAAGAGGGATTTTTAAGATACAATATTCCTTATAAGATTTTCGGCGGAATGCAGTTCTATCAAAGAGCAGAAATCAAGGATATTTTAGCATACCTTTCTGTAATCAATAACACAAGAGACGGTATAAATCTTGACAGAATAATAAATGTTCCAAAAAGAAAGATAGGGGACAAAACAGTTGAGAAAATAAGAAACTATGCTGAGGAAACAGGTTTAAGCATATATGATTCTTTAAAAGAAGTGGATCAGATTCCGGGATTATCAGCAGGTGTAACTGAAAAACTTAGAGAGTTTTCAAATATAATGGAAGAGCTTATAGAGTTAAGCATGGAGCTTTCTGTATCAGAACTTTTTGATGAACTGATAAAAAAAATAGGATATTTTTCATATTTAAACAGCAGTTATGATGATGCTGAATCAAGAACAGAAAACATAGAAGAGTTAAAAAACTCTATTATAGAGCTTGAAAATATAGTTGAAAATCTGACTCTTAGAGAATATCTTGAAAATGTATCTCTTGTAAGTGCCACAGATGATTTAGACAGTGAAAGAGAATATGTAAAACTTATGACAATACACAATGCAAAAGGACTTGAGTTTCCTGTTGTATTTTTGGCAGGAATGGAAGACGAAACATTCCCAAATACAACAAAAGTTATGTTAGAGCCTTCTGCACTTGAAGAAGAGAGAAGAATCTGCTATGTTGCAATAACAAGAGCAGAAGAAAAACTGTATATAACTCACGCAGCCATGAGATATATGTATGGAAATATGGATTACAGAACAAAATCAAGATTTATAGATGAGATACCAAAAGAGCTGTTTGAAGAGAAAAGAAATGTGTTGATAGAAGCAGCTTCAAGAGAAGCTGAAAGAAAAGTAAATAAAGTTATTGAAAGCGGTATGAAACTTAATATTATATCAGATACAAAAAAACTGGGAAAACAGCTTGAGGCTGCAAAAAATCTTCCATACAAAGTGGGAGAAACAGTTACTCACATAAAATTTGGACTGGGAAAAGTTGTGGGAGTAAATGAGAAAAAAATTCAAGTTCAGTTTGTTGACGGCAAAAGAGAGATTGCTATGATACTTGCTGAAAAGTTTTTGAAAAAACAATAAAATAAGGAGGAATTTTTGTGAAAAGAAAAACTCTGATGAACGAAATTTTTTATGAGGGAATAGGACTTCATAAAGGAAAAAATATAAAACTTCATCTTATTCCTTGTGACAAGGGAGGAATAGTTTTTAAAAGGGTAGATATGGAAGAGGGAAAAAATGAGATAGCCCTTGATATAGAAAATACTTTTGATTTAACAAGAGGAACAAATCTTCAAAATGAATATGGTGCAAAGGTGCATACAATAGAGCACTTCTTATCAGCTCTTTATATTTTCGGAATCACTGATCTGATTGTTGAGCTTGATGAAAATGAACTTCCTATTGGTGACGGAAGTGCGAGAATATTTATTGAAGAGATAGAAAAAGCAGGAATAAAAGAGCTTGAAGAAGATGCAGAGGAGATAGTTATAAAAGAGCCTGTATATCTTACAAAAGATGACAAACATATTGTTGCCCTTCCTTATGACGGATACAAGCTTACTTATACTATAAAATTTGATCACAGTTTCTTAAAAACTCAGATGCTTGAACTTGATGTAAATCTTGAAAGCTATAAAAACAACATAGGAAATGCCAGAACCTTTGGTTTTGATTATGAGATAGAATATTTAAAGAAAAACAATCTTGCTCTTGGAGGAACACTTGAAAATGCAATAGTTATACAAAAAGACGGTGTTATGAATCCGGGAGGATTAAGATATGAAGATGAGTTTGTAAGACATAAAATGCTTGATATAATAGGGGACTTAAAAATTTTAAATAAACCTATAAAAGCACATATAATAGCAATAAAAGCAGGACATGCTTTAGATATAGAATTTGCACAAATAATAAAAAAATTATAAAATAATTAAGAAAATTTGGTATAATAATACTAAAGAACAATCTAGGAGGAATACAAAGATGTTAAACACAATTGAAATAATGAAGAGAATACCACACAGATATCCATTTTTATTAGTAGATAGAATTTTAGAACTTGACTTGGAAAATCAAAAAGTAGTAGGAATAAAAAATGTAACAATTAACGAAGATTATTTTAACGGACACTTCCCAGGACACCCAATTGTTCCGGGAGTAATCATTGTAGAAGGAATTGCACAATGTCTTGGAGTCCTTGTTTTTGAACAGCAGGGAGATGAAGGAAATCCAAAAGTTCCTTATTTTGCAGCTATTGAAAATGTTAAATTCAAAGCACCTGTAAGACCTGGAGATCAATTAGTATATGAAGCACAGATAGAAAAACAAAAAAGAAACATAGTAAAAGCTAGCGGGATGGCAAAAGTTGATGGAAAAGTAGTTGCAGAAGTAAAATTTACTTTTAGCATTATGGATAAATAATTGCTGGATAGGGGGAAAAAAGTGGTAGATATACATAATACTTCCATAATAGAAGAGGGAGCTGTTATAGGAGATGGTGTAAAAATAGGCCCTTTTTGTATCATAGGTAAAGATGTAAAAATCGGAGCAAATACAACAATTCAGTCACATGTTGTAATTGAAGGAATAACAGAGATAGGAGAAAACAACACTATCTATTCTTTTGCATCTATTGGAAAAGCTAATCAGGATTTAAAATATAAAGGTGAACCTACAAAGACAATTATAGGAAATAATAATACTATCAGAGAATTTGTAACTATTCACAGAGGAACAGACGACAGATGGGAAACTAGAATAGGAAATAATAATCTTATTATGGCTTATGTTCATGTGGCTCATGATGTAATTATCGGAGATAATTGTATTTTCTCAAACAATGCAACTCTTGCAGGACACGTTGTTGTAGAAGATTATGTAATAATAGGAGGAATGACTCCTGTACACCAGTTCTGCAGAATTGGAGCTCATGCAATGGTTGGAGGAGCGTCAGCAGTAAATCAGGATATCTGTCCTTTTATTCTTGCAGACGGAAACAAAGCAGTTCCTGTAGGATTAAATACTGTAGGACTTAGAAGAAGAGGATTTACTGATGAAGAACTTCTTGAACTGAAGAGAACATACAGAACTATTTTCAGAAAAGGACTGCCTTTAAAAGAGGCACTTAAAGAGCTTGAAGAAACATATTCTGAAAGCAAAAATATAATGCACCTTGTTGACTTTATAAAAAACAGCAAACGGGGGATAGTAAAATAATGAAAAAAATAGGTGTAATAGTTGGAAACGGAAAACTTCCATACTCTTTTTTAAAAGAGATAAATAAAAACAACAGAGATATAGAAGTATTTCCAATCGGGCTGTTTGACACTATAGAACAAGAGATAAAAGAATACAAAAATTTTAAAAGATTTAATATTGGTGAAGTTGGAAAGATTACCAAGCATTTTATTCTTAACGGCATAAAAGAGATTGTTATGCTGGGAAAAGTAGAAAAAGAGGTAATTTTTCAGGATATGCAGCTGGATAAATATGGAGAGGAAATAGTCAGAAGTCTTCCGGACAAGAAGGATGAAACTCTCCTTTTTGCCGTTATTGCATTTTTCAGATTGAATGGGATAAAAGTTCTTCCCCAAAACTATCTTTTGAAAAAGATAATGTTTGAGGACAGATGTTATACAAAAACAAAGCCTGAAACAGAGGACTATAAAACAATTAAAATAGGTACAGAAGCTGCGAAACATCTGAGTGAAATAGATGCAGGGCAGACTGTTGTATGTAAAGATTCTTCAGTGGTTGCTCTTGAAGGAATAGAGGGAACAGACAAAGCTATTCAAAGAGGAGGAGACCTTGGAGGAGAAAATTGTATAGTAGTGAAAATGGCAAGACCTCAGCAGGATATGAGAGTGGATATTCCAACTGTGGGGATAAATACAATAAAAAAACTTGTTGAGATAAAAGCTAAAGGAATTGTCGGCGAGGCTGGAAAAATGATTTTTACAGATCAGGAAGAGGCTGTAAAACTGGCAGATGAGAATAATATATTTATAATAGGAATAAAACCTTAAAAATTAAGGAGAAAAAAATGAAAATATTTGTATCAACAGGAGAGGTATCAGGAGATCTTCATCTTTCATATCTGGTTAAAAATATTTTAGAAATAGACAGCACTGTTGAGTTTTACGGAGTTGCCGGAGAACACTGCAGAAATGCAGGAGTAAAGATAACACAGGACATAAAAGAACTTGCAGTTATGGGCTTTACAGAGGCTTTAAAAAAATACAGATATTTAAAGAAAAAAGCAAAAGAGTATCTGGAATTTATAAAAGAAAACAAAATGGACAAGGTTATACTTGTTGACTATGGAGGATTCAACCTTGCATTTTTAAAAATGCTTAAAGAGGAAGTTCCTCATGTGGAAGTTTATTATTATATCCCGCCTAAATTATGGGTATGGGGAGAAAAAAGAATAGAGAAATTAAAAGCAGCAGATCATATAATGGTTATTTTCCCATGGGAAGTAGATTTTTATAAAAAACACGGGGTAAATGCTGTTTATTATGGAAACCCTTTTGCTGAAAAATATTCTGTATTAAAAGACAGAGGAAACAAAATTCTTCTTCTTCCCGGAAGCAGAAAGCAGGAGATACAATCTCTTCTTCCTGTTATGCTTGAGGTTGTAAAAGCAAAACCTGAAAAAGAGTTTGTGTTAAGACTTCATAGTTCAAAACCTTTTGAATGGATTGAAGAAACACTGTTAAAATATCCAAACTTAACTATTAAAAATGGAACTCTTGAAGAGGCTGTACAGGAATGTGAAACAGCAATAGCTGCATCAGGAACAGTAACTCTTGAACTGGCTCTTATGGGAATTCCTGCTGTTGTTATTTACAAGACAAACCGTGTAAATGCTTTCATAGCAAGAAATATATTAAAGCTTGGTTTTGTCTCTCTTCCTAATCTGACACTTGACAAAGAGGTATATCCTGAGCTTTTACAGGAAAAATGCACAAGTGAAGAAATTCTTTCTCATCTTGACGAAATGAAAAAGAAAGAGGCAGAAGTAAACAGGGATATAGAAAAAATAAGAGAGAAATTATCCGGAAAAGACATAACAAAAAATTATGGTAAGTATATATTAAGGGGATAAAAACAATAATGATAAAAGAAAAATTAAATCAGGTATATAAAAGTGATGCACTGGGAGGATTTTTAAAATACAGTTTAAGATATAAGGGCTGGCTTGCATGGACAGTATTTATATCTCTGCTTTCATCTGCTCTTGGAGCAGCTCCTGCATGGCTTACAAAATATCTTGTAGACGATGTATTAATATCAAAAAACGGAAAAGTTATGTTTATGATAGGGATTGCTATATTTGTTACAACAGCTTTAAAGCTGATAACAGCTTACTATTCATCAACAACATCAGCATATCTGACTGAAAAAATAAGAAGAGATATAAAAATAGATATATTTGAGCATATAGAACATCTTCCAATGTCTTATTTTACTCAAAATAAACTGGGAGATTTAATGGCAAGACTTTCAGGAGATTCATCAAGTCTTGGGAAAATAGGATTTTTACTTTTTGAAATGCTGAAAGAGTTTACAGCAGTTATCATATTTCTTATAAGAATGTTCCAAGTAGATTTTCTTCTTGCTCTTCTTTCAATTACAGTTCTTCCGGCTATGCTGGCTGTAATAAAGAAATACAGCAAGAAAATGAGAAAATCAGGAAAAATAAGACAGGATACAATAGGACAGGCAACAGCTTTTATGCAGGAATCTCTTGCAGGGATACAGGTTATAAAAGGTTTCAATAAAATTGATATGACTGTTGAAAAATATAAAGAAGTAACACAAGGGGAAATGGACAGAATTTACAGAGCTCAGAAAATAAAAGCTAAAGTTTCTCCATTAAACGAACTTCTTGCAACTGTAATGATTCTTGTTGTAGCAGCTTATGGAGGATACCAGATTGTTTACAGCGGAAGTATGACAGCAGGGGATTTGATTTCATTTATAACTGCAATAGGACTTATGCAGTCACCTCTTAAGAAACTGATTTCAAGAAACAGTGAGCTTTATGAGATAATTCCTTCCGGGGACAGAGTAATGGAAGTATTCAATGAGCAGAGAGAAATAGACTGCTACAGTGAAAATCCTCAGAAATTCTCCGGAGAGGTAGACAATATCAGATTTGAAAATGTAGATTTTATTTATCCAAAATCTGAAACAAAGGTATTAAAAAATATTAATCTGGAAATTAAAAAAGGAGAGGTTACTGCTTTTGTTGGAAGCAGCGGAAGCGGAAAAACAACTCTTGTTAATATGATGCCGAGATTTTATGACCCGCAGAGCGGAAGCATAAAAATAAACGGAACAGATATAAGAGATTATTCTCTTAAAGATTACAGAGAGCATATTGGAATGGTTCCTCAGGATACTTTCCTTTTCAGCGGAACAATAGCTGAAAATATAGCTTTTGGAAAAGAGGGAATAACAAAAGAGCAGATAGAAGAGGCTGCTAAAATGGCAAATGCTTATAACTTTATTTCAGAACTTGAAAAAGGATTTGAAACAGAAGTAGGAGAAAGAGGAGTTCTTCTTTCAGGAGGACAAAAACAGAGAATTGCAATAGCAAGAGCTCTTATTCAAAATCCTTCTATAATGATTCTTGATGAGGCAACATCAGCTCTTGATACAGAGTCAGAAAGACTGGTACAGGACGCTTTGGAAAAACTTATGATAGGAAGAACAACTTTTGTAATAGCTCACAGACTTTCAACTATTGTTGGAGCAGACAAAATTGTGGTTATGGAAAAAGGAGAGATTAAAGAGATTGGAACTCATGAAGAGCTTCTGAAAAAAGACGGAATTTATACAAGATTATACAATATACAATTCAATAATGATAAAGCGGGGAGATAGGAAAAGGTATGGAAAAAATACTAAGAGAAGACGGAAGAGAAGTAGATAATATAAGAAAAGTTAATGTTATAAGAAACTATACTATTCATGCAGAAGGTTCAGTTCTTATATCATTTGGAAATACAAAGGTAATATGTACAGCATCAGTTTCAGACAAAGTACCTCCATTTTTAAGAGGGCAGGGAAAAGGATGGATAACAGCTGAATATTCAATGCTGCCAAGAGCAACAGGAGAGAGAACACAAAGAGAATCAGCTAAGGGAAAACTTTCAGGAAGAACAATGGAGATTCAAAGACTTATCGGTAGATCTCTTCGTTCTTGCATCAATCTTGATAAATTAGGTGAAAGAACAATAACTATTGACTGTGATGTTATTCAGGCTGACGGAGGAACAAGAACAGCATCTATAACAGGAGGATTCATAGCTCTTGCAATGGCTGTTGAAAGAATGGTAAGAAATGGTGAGCTTTCAGAAAATCCTATCATTTCAAAAGTGGCAGCAATAAGTGTTGGGATAGTAAGCGGAATACCTATGACAGACCTTAAATACAGTGAAGATTCAGCAGCAGAAGTTGACATGAATGTTATTATGAATGATAAAGGGGAATTTATCGAAGTTCAGGGAACAGGAGAAGAGGCAACTTATACAAGAGCTGAATTAAACAAACTTCTTGATATGGCAGAGGCAGGAATTAACCAGCTTTTAGAAATTCAAAGAAAAACTCTTCATGAAGAATTTCAAGTAAACAGTGTTCAGGAATATTAAGAAAGGAAATTTAAAATGAAAATATTTTTAGCTACTGGAAATAAACATAAAATAAAAGAGATCGAAAAAATATTTAAAATGGATAATGTGGAAATATTATCTGTAAATGATGGAATAGAGATTCCGGAAGTTGTGGAAGACGGAGATACTTTTGAGGCAAACTCACAGAAAAAAGCTGTTGAAATAGCAAAGTTTACTAATATGATAACAATAGCTGATGATTCAGGATTATGTGTTGATGCTCTTAACGGTGCACCGGGAGTATACTCTGCAAGATATGCAGGAGAGCATGGAAACGATTTGGACAACAACTTGAAAGTTGTAAAAGAACTTCAGGGAATAGAGAACAGAACAGCGAGATTCGTATGTGTAATATCTCTTGCAAAACCAACAGGTGAGGTTTATTCTTTCAGAGGAGAGGTTGAAGGGGAATTTATAGATAATCCTGTGGGAACAGAGGGATTTGGATATGATCCTCATTTCTTTATGAAAGAATATGGAAAGACTCTTGCACAAATTCCTGAAATAAAAAATAAGATAAGTCACAGAGCAAAAGCTCTTGAGAAACTTAAAGAGAATATAGCTGAAATATTAAAATAATTTAAAAGAGCTGTTGTAAAATAGTTAAATTAAAAATAAAATTTTCGATATTAAAAATATTTGCGTAATTTATGCAGCGAAACAGACTGCAAAGCTGAACAAATTAAAAATTTAATAAATAAAATTTTTAATTCGTCGGCTCTGCTAGTCGTTGAGAACCTTATCAGGTTCTCAGCCTCCTGCATCGACGAAATAGCTAATATTTTTTCCTAGAAAATTTTATTCTTAATTGTAAATACAACAGCTCTTTTTGAGATAGTATTTGAAAATGAAAGGAACAGGAGAATAATAATTATGACAGACGGTATATTAGTTCCCAAAAAAATAGTGGAAGAACTGGATAAATATATAATTTCTCAAGATGAAGCTAAAAAGAATGTGGCAATCTCACTGAGAAACAGATACAGAAGACAGGCAATAAAAGATGAAACACTGAGAAAAGAGATAACTCCCAAAAATATAATCCTTATGGGATCTACAGGAGTAGGAAAAACTGAAATTGCAAGAAGACTTGCAAAAATTACAGATTCTCCTTTCTTGAAAGTAGAGGCAACAAAATACACAGAAGTGGGATATGTTGGAAAAGATGTAGAGAGCATTATAAAAGATTTGGTGGCTGTTACAATAACAAAGCTTAAAAATAAGAAAATTGAATCTCTAAGAGATGAATATTATATGAGTGCTGTTGAAGATATTGCCAAAAAAATGAATAATCTTGATACACTAAATGACGAATTTAAAAATGAGCTTATCAATCATATTCTTGACGGAAAATATGATGATGAGATGATAGAGATTGAAAAACCAAGAATGACAAATGTAGGAACACCTATTGTAGAGGTTGTGGGAGCATCTGACGACAGAGAGATAGGAAGTGTTCTTGAAAATATAATGTCCACATTTGACAGCAGCAAAAAGCCTAAAAAAACAAAAATGAAAGTAAAAGATGCAATAGAGTTTATTCTTAATCAGCAGATAAATGAAAATCTTGATATGGACGAACTGATTCCTCAGGCTCTTAAAACAGCAGAAGAGGACGGAATCATATTTATTGACGAGATAGATAAGATTGCAGAGAGAGAAAACAGTGGAAGAAGTGAAGTTTCAAGACAGGGAGTGCAGAGAGATATTCTTCCTATAATTGAGGGAACAACTGTAATGACAAATTATGGACCTGTTGTAACAGACCACATTCTTTTCATTGCAGCAGGAGCATTTTCAGAATCTGATTTTTCTGATCTGATGCCTGAACTTCAGGGAAGATTCCCTATTGTTGTTGAAATGAAAGATTTAACAAAAGAGGATTTTATAAAAATTCTTACAGAGGTTGAATTTAATATTTTAGAGCAGTATAAAACATTATTAAAATCTGACAATGTAGAGCTTAGTTTTTCAAAAGGAGCTGTAGAAACTGTAGCAGAATATGCATTAAAGCTTAATGACAACGTGGAAAATATAGGAGCAAGAAGACTTGCAGCAATGATAGAACTTGTTTTAAGAGAGATAATGTTTGAAGCTCCATATGATGAACTTAAAAAAATAAACATAGATAAAAAATATGTGGAAAAAATATTTAAGAATCAATTTGAAGATGAAAATCTGGATAAATATATACTGTAACAAGAACTAAGGAGATACTAATGTATTTAAAAGGTGTGGAAATATATGGATTCAAATCTTTTGGAGAAAGAATAAAAATAGATTTTGAAGGTGGAATAACATCAATAGTAGGACCTAACGGTTCGGGAAAATCAAATATTCTTGATGCAATTCTATGGGTGCTTGGAGAGCAGTCATATAAAAATATAAGAGCAAAAGAGAGCAAAGATGTTATATTTTCAGGAGGAGATAAGAAAAAAGCTGCAAACAGTGCAGAGGTTTCTTTATATATAGATAATAAAGATAAATTTTTCCCTATAAATGATGACACAGCAAAGATTACAAGAAAGCTTTATTCAAACGGAGAAAATGAATATCTGATTAATGACAGAAAAGCAAGACTGAAAGACATAAACGATATGTTTATGGATACAGGAGTGGGAAAATCTGCTTATTCTGTAATCGGGCAGGGAAAAGTTGAAAGAATTATTTCATCTTCAAAAAAAGAAGTGAAAGAGATAATTGAAGAGGCTGCAGGAGTAAAGAAATTTCAGCAGAGAAAAACAGAGTCTGAAAAGAAACTTGAAAACGTAAGCAGTGAAGTTGAAAAAATCGAGCTTATTCTTAATGAAACAGGAGAAAACAGAGCCAAAATAAAGAAACAGGCTGAAAGAGCCTTAGCTTTCTTAGAGATAAAAAACGAAAGAGATTCTGTAAACAAAGGGCTTGCTGTTTATGATTTGGAAAAAAACAAACAATTCTTACAGAGAACTAAAGAGAAGATAAATGAGATTATAGAAAAACTTTCTGAAACAGAAAGAAACAAAAAAGAAAACAGCAGAGAACTTGAACAGGTAAGCACTGACAGAGAGAACTTAAAAATCTCTATTGAAGAAAATCTTAATAAAAATGAGGAGCTGAAAAACACAATAAACAGCTTTGAAAGAGAGAAAGTAAAACTTACAGAGAGAAAAGAGGCATACACAAGGGACACTGCTGACAGAAAAGAAAGACTTGCTCTTGCAGAAAATAAAGATATAAGAAACAAAGAATATTTTGAAAAACTTACAGAGGAAAAAGAAAAGATAAACTCAAATATTGAATCCGGTGAAAAAGATTTTTCAAAATATGAAAAAGAGATAGAAGAAAAAGAGAAAATCAAGCAGGAAACAGAAAGAGATATTGAAGTTAAAAACAGACAGGTTCTTGACTTTGAAGTGGAAAAACTTCAGTTTTTAAATGATATAGAAAGTTCATCAAAAAGAGTTAAGGGAAGCAATTCAAAAATAAACTCTCTTAACCAAGAGATTGAGGAAACAGAAGATAAGATAAAAAGCAACAAAGAACTTCTTAATATAGCAGAGGAGAACAAAAAAATAAAAGAAAAACTTCTGGGAGAAACTGCTGAAAGACAAAAAAAATGTGAGCAGCAGATATCAGAGATAAGTATCAACTCAAACAAAGTATCTGAAATATTAAGAAGAGATGAAAATGAGGAAAACAGAAACAGAGTAAAATATGACAGCCTTATAAGATTTGAAGAGAATAACGATGGATTTTTTAAGGGCGTTAAAGAGATATTAAACTGCGGATTAAAAGGTGTAAACGGAGCTCTAATCTCCCTTATATCAATTCCGGAATATCTTGAAAAGGCTGTTGAATCTGCAATTCCCGGAAACCTTCAGGATATTGTTGTTGATGACAGCAGCACAGCAAAAAAATGTATTGAGATATTAAAAGAGAGAAAAGTGGGAAGAGCATCTTTTCTTGCTCTTGACACAATAAAAACTTTCTCAAGAAAAGAGATGCCTGAATATGAGGGAGTGGTAGGAAGAGCATCAGAACTTATCAGTTTTGACAAAAGATATCAAAAAGTTATTGATATGATTTTGGGAAATCTTCTTATAGTAAAAGATATTGATATAGCTGTTTCAATAACAAAGAAAAATCTTTATACAGGAAATATAGTTACTCTTAGCGGAGAGCTTATCAGCGGAAGCGGAAGAATAACAGGAGGGGAAAGCAGAAACTCAGCAATCACTCAGATGTTTGAAAGAAAAAAAGAGATGAAAAGATTGGAAACTTTCCTTGACGAGATTGTAAAAAGAATTGATGAAAACAGAAACAAACTTGATAATTACAGCAGAAAACTTGAAGAGCTGGAAAATGAAATTTATCATATTGATACACAGGAAGAAAGCCTTAGAAAGCAGATAAAACTTTATACAGAAGAGTATGAAACTTTAAAACAAAAAGAGGAAAAGCTGATTAAAAACAGAGATCAGTTTATTCTTGAAAAACAGGAAGAGGAACAATATGCAAAGGAATATGAAAAGCGTATTGCAAACTCAAGTCTTGGAAAAGAAAATATTGAAAAAGTTTCTAAAGAACTGAAAGAGAAAATACAGCAGGATACAGAAAAACTTCAAACTCTTAACAGCGAGATAAAGAGTTTAAATTAAGAGTTTTCTGATATCAAAATTAAATTCTTAAACAGTAAAGACAGACTTGTTCAGCTTGACAGCGAAATAGAAAAAAATATCTCTGAAAGAGAAGAGATAAAAGATGAGATTTCCATGATAAAATCAAGCATAAAAAGACTTGAAGAGGAAACAGCAAAAACAGAAGAACTTCTTAAGAAAACTGAGGAGAGCAGAGAGCAGAAACAGTTTGAATATGAAAAAGAGAACAGAGAACTTCAGATAGCAAAAGAAAAAGAGGCTCTTCTTGAGATAAGAGAGAAAGAACTTACAAGTATAATAAGAGATTTTGAAACTCAGGAATATAAAGAAAATGAAAAGCTGAAAGCTGAAAGAGAAAAAACAAACCAATTTGCAGATAAAATTCTTGTTCTTGAAGATAATCTGTCACAGCTTGAAAATATTGAGGCTAAAAAAGTTGAAGAGCTTAATTACAGAGAGGCAGCAGACAGAGTGAGAATTCTTAACAACAGACTTAAAGATTTTGAAACAGTAAATCTTCTGGCTGTTGAAGAGTTTAAAGAACTGGATAAAAAATATCAGTTTATAAAAGCTCAAAAAGAAGACTTGGAAAAGAGCAGACAATCTCTTTTAGAAATAATCGAAGAGATAGGGAAAGCAATAGAAGAAAGATTCTATGATGCTTATGAAAATATAAACAAAAACTTTAATCAGATGTGTATGGAAACTATCGATAACTCAGAGGGAAATCTGGTGCTTTCAAACGAAGAAAGCTACGAAAACTGTGGAGTGGAAATATATGTAAAATTCAAAAATAAAAAAAGACAATCTCTTACTCTTCTTTCAGGAGGAGAAAAGTCTATGGTTGCTATTGCATTTATTATGGCGATATTTATGTATAAACCAAGTCCGTTTACTTTCCTTGATGAGATAGAGGCTGCACTTGATGAAAAAAATACTAAAAAACTTATAAGCAAACTGAAAGAATTTACAGAAAAATCACAGTTTATTTTGATTACTCACAACAAAGAAACAATGAGATCTTCTGACACTTTATTTGGAGTAACAATGAACAAAAAGATTGGAATTTCTAAGATTGTTCCGGTTAAGTTATAAAAGTAAAAAAATAGTAAAAAAAATCTTTGATTTTTATTTGTATTAACTGTACAATAGTTAGGTAGAGATAAAATTATATTAAGAGGGAAAAATGAATATTTTAGCATATATATATTTTTGCGTAACCAGTTTGAGAAACTGGCTGTACGACAAAAAAATTTTAAAAATAAGAAAAATCGAAGATGTTTTTATAATCTGTATAGGAAATATTACAGTGGGAGGAACAGGGAAAACTCCTGCTGTACAATATTTTGCAAAAGAACTTCATAAACAGGGAAGAAAAGTTGCAGTGGTATCAAGAGGATACAGAGGAAAAAGAAAGATAGAGCCTCTTATTGTATCAGACGGAACAAATATTCTTGTAACGTCTAAGGAAAGCGGAGACGAGCCTTTCAGCCATGCTTTAAATCTGAAAGTTCCTGTGATAGTCGGGAAAGACAGATATAAAGCCTGTAAACTGGCAAAAGAAACTTTTGACGTGGACACAATTATTCTTGATGATGGTTTTCAGCACAGAAAGCTTTACAGAAACTGGGATATTGTCCTTATAGATGCAACAAATCCTTTTGGATGGGAGGCACTTCTTCCAAAGGGAACTCTTAGAGAGAGTTTTCATCCTGCAGCAAAAAGGGCATCTGAATTTATAATAACAAAATCAGATCTTGTTTCTGAAAGAGAAGTTGAAAAATTAAAAAGATTTTTAAAGAAAAAATACAAAAAGCCTGTATCTGCTGCCAAGCATGGAATCAGCTCCCTGTGTGATACAGACGGGAATGCAAAACCTCTTTTCTGGGTAAAGGGAAAAAGAGTTCTTCTGTTTTCAGGACTTGCCAATCCTCTTAATTTTGAGAAAACAGTTATCTCTCTTGACCCAAGTTATATTGAGAGAATAGACTTTTTGGATCATCACAGCTTTAAAGAAAAGGATATTGACCTGATAAAGAAAAGAGCAGAAGAGATGAGGGCATCATATATAATCACAACAGAAAAAGATATAGTTAAGCTGCCAAAACACATATACATAGAAAATTTATACGTACTAAAAATAGAATTTGATTTTTTAGAAAACAATACATTAAAATGTTTTAGAGGAGTGAAATAAAATAATGTTTATACTGGAAGATTTAAAAGACAATAAAAAAGAGATAATTGAAAAAATATTGTCAGAATCAGGAAGAGCAGGAGCAGTTTCTTTTTGTGCAGGAGTTTTAGACAAAAGAGCGTACTTTACTGTAGACATGAATGGGAATATAAAAAGAAAAAAAATGAATTATGTGATACCTGCGTCAGTATTTTTAAAAGAAGACAGTTCTTTTATCGATTATATTGCTGAAAACATAGATTTTGCAGAGAAAACTAAAATTGATAAAATTGAAAGAATGACTAATGCTGAAATACCTGATTTAAAGAAAAATATTTTTAAGCTTTTAGCAAAAGGAGATTATCATTTTGTATGTAAATATGGAAAAGAACTTTATTTTAAAAATAAAGATGAGTTCTTTAAAATGATATTTCAATTTGCTTTAATGGATAATTCAGCTTTTGAAAAATCTTTGGCAGTATATTCATTAAAAAAATATTTTGAAAAGTTTGATTATTCAGATGAGGCTTTTTATCTTACAATATCATATATTGCTAAGATGAGAGCTGATTTCTCTGATTATGAAAACGCAGAAACAGAAAATAAAAAAGTTTCTAAAGAGGAATTAAGAGAGAAATTCAGAAATAATATATATGGATATAAAACAGAAGAGGGATTAAAAATTTTAGGGTATTTACTTGGACTTCTTAGTTATGACTATGAAAATGAGGATAAATTTACAGTTCTTCTTCAGAGAGAAATGGAAGTATTAAAAGATAGTAAAGAACTTACAGGGGTTTCTGCTGAAATATTTGAGTGTCTTTCTAAGGAGGTATAGAAGTGATAAAGTATTTTAATAATAAGCAGATAACATATATAAAAGGGAAACATACTAAAGACGAGATACTTCAAATGCTTGTTGATTTTATGGAAAAAAACACAGATTTCATAGAAAATAAAGAAGAATTTTATACTCAGATAATAGAAAGAGAAAAAATAGGAAGTACAGGAATTGGAATGGGAGTGGCTATTCCTCATGCAAGAAGTGCAGGAGTGAAAGATGTTGTCATAGCTCTTGCTGTACTTGAATATCCTGTTGATTTCAACTCAATAGACGGTGAACTTATAAAAACAGTTGTTCTTGTGGGAGCACCAAAAGATAAGAGCAAAGAATATTTAAGCCTTCTTTCAATTTTATCGAAAATTTTTAGAGTAAAGAAAAACAGAGATTTAATAAAAACTGCCGGAGATCAGAAAGAGCTTATGGAGGCAGTTCTGGAAATAGAGGTTTAGAAGTGAGAATAGGAATTTATGGAGGGAGTTTTGATCCTCCTCATAAAGGACATAGAAATATAGCAGATTTTGTGATTAAAGAGCTTAATCTTGATAAACTGCTGATAGTTCCCATTGGTGTGGCATCTCATGGGAAAAATATCTTTACATCTGCTGAATACAGGCTTAAAATGTGTGAACTTACTTTTGGAAACATAGATAAAGCAGAGATATCAACAGTTGAAATTGATATGGAGGGGCTTTCATATACTTTTAAAACTTTGGAGGCTCTTATTGAAAAATATGGGGCTGAACATGAATATTTTGAGATAATAGGGGAAGATTCAGCAGCATATTTTGATAAATGGAGAGAGTATAAAAGAATACTTGAGCTTTCAACAGTGGTGGTTTTAAAAAGAAAAGGATATGAAAATATTGTAGATTCTCCAAAAATAAAGATTGTGGATAATCCATACTTTGATGTTTCTTCCACTGAGGTGAAAAGCAGAATAGAAAAAGATGAGGATATTTCAGAATTTTTGACAAAAGAAACTGTAGAATTTATAAAAGAAAAAAGATTGTATAAATAAAGGGATTACTGCTGCAGTAATCCCTTTTAAAAATTATCTATTTTTTCTTATTCATTAATATGTATTTTATTGCTTCCATTCCTGCTATTGTTCCATCGTTTACAGCTGTTGTAACCTGTCTTACTTTCTTGCTTCTTACATCTCCCGCTGCAAAAACTCCGTCAATATTTGTTTTCATTCCTTCATCAGTAATGATATATCCCTCTTCATCAAGAGAGGCAACTTCTCCATAAAGTTCTGCCAGATTCTTTGTTCCAAGATACATAAAAGCATACTGCACAGGATATTCTTTTATCTCATTTTCAACTTTCACAACAGCAAAATCAAGATATTCACTTCCCTTTAATTCTTGAATTTCAGCATTTGTAATTATCTTAACTTTTTCATTTTCTTTTAATGTTTTTAAAAGTTCAGGCTCACATAAAAGTTCATTGTCTTTTGTAAATATTAAAATCTCTTTTGAATATTTAGTAAGGAATAAAGCCTCTTCTGCAACTTCATCTCCCTGACCGAACAGAGAAACTGTCATATTTCTTGTGAAAGCTCCGTCACAAGTAGCACAGTAAGAAACCCCTTTTCCAAGAAATTCTTTTTCACCTGCTATTTTCTTGCCTCCGAACTTTCCTGTTCCTCCTGCTATTATTACAGATTTTGCCTTTATATTATTTTTATCTGTTTTAACAACTTTTGGATCAGAGTAGATATCCAGTCCTAAAAATGTTGCATCTAAAAACTCTGCATTAAATTTTAATGCCTGTTTTTTCATTTCCTCTTGAAGAGCCTTTCCTGTTATCCCCTCTGGAAATCCAGGATAGTTATCCACAAGGTGTGCCATATATAAACTTCCCATATTTTCTTTTTCTACTATTAAAACTGAAAGGTTAGATCTTCCTGCGTATATTGCTGATGTAAGTCCTGCAGGACCTCCTCCTATTATTACTAAATCATATATTTTTTCCATTTCAGCACCTCCTATTTTATGCTTAAATTACTCCTACACGAGTTAAAAATACTTTTTCCTCTCCTATTGTTGTAGGCTCTGTATGTCCGCTGTAAACCACTGTATCCTCAGGAAGTTTTGCACAAAGTTTTGCAAGGCTTGCAAACAGTTGATTTCCGCTTGCTGTTGGAAGGTCATATCTTCCAAAACTTCTTCTGAACATAGTATCTCCCGATATAAGCATTTTGCTCTCTTTATTATAGAAACATTTTGAACCTATTGTGTGTCCCGGAGTATCTATTACTGTAAATTCTCCTACTCTGTCGCCGTTTACAAAAGTTTTAAAACCTCCGTTATAGTGAAACTCTCTTCCGATTATATTTGGAGCAAGACTTAAATTGTTATTATCAAAAAATTCTTTTTCCTCTTCTCCAATATATACCACAGCATCAGGATACATTGATTTAAGTTTGTTAAGCCCGCAGATATGATCTCCATGCCCGTGAGTTAATATTATATATTTTAAATCCAATCCTTCGCTCTCTATTGTTTCTGCTGCTTTATCTAATCTTTCTCCTTCGCAGTCAAAAAAATATGCCTCTTTTTTATCATTCCATACAAGATAGCAGTTTGTTTGAAATGGTCCTGTATAAAATCTTTTTATATTCATTATTATTTCCTCCTGATTATTTTAAATCACATCTATAAATTAACATTTTTTACAAAAAAAATAAAGTATTATTATTGTGATTTCTCTAAAAAATATGATAAAATTATCTTTGTGAAATATTATTTTATATTTTAAGGAGGAAATAAAAATGAATATAGTTTTATATGAGCCTGAAATTCCTTATAATACAGGAAACATTGGACGTTCTTGTGTTCTTACAAATACAAAGCTTCATCTTATAAAACCTTTAGGATTTTCTATTGATGAAAAAGAAGTTAAAAGAGCCGGGCTTGACTACTGGCATCTTGTAGATTTAACTGTGTGGGAAAGTTTTGAGGATTTTGTTAAGGCTAACCCAGAGGGAAAATTTCATTTTGCTACAACAAAATGCAAAAACAGATATTCTGATGTGAAATATGAAGAGAATGATTTTATAATCTTCGGACCTGAATCAAGAGGACTTCCAAAAGAGATCCTTGAAAAATATGCAGACAACTGCATTACAATTCCTATGATTCCAATGGGACGTTCATTAAACCTTTCAAACTCTGCTGCAATTATTTTATATGAGGCACTAAGACAAACAGATTTTTCTTTTGCTGAATAATATATTAATGTATAACCTGCTTTTTTCAAGGTAGGTTTTTTATTTATGAAGAATTTTTAAAAATTTTTTATAAATATTCAAAAAAAGTCTTGTCAGATTAAAAAACATATGTTATATTACTACTGTTATTATTACATATGTTATTTTATCGGGGAGGATATTATAAAAATGAATTTAAGAAAATTTGGATTAATGACTTTAATAGCAGCTATGGGAACTACTGCATTTGGTGCTTCTATAGACCACATTCAAAACTATACTGCAGAATATAACGCAAACATGGCACAACAAGGAGCAATCAGTCCTACAACATCTGTTTACTACAACCCAGCAGGGCTTATGAGATTACAAAATGGAACATACTTCACTGGAGGAGTTCAAATTGCATTTGGAAAAGAAACAATGAAATATGACACTAAAGGAAACAAACTTGCTCCTTCTAGTTCAAATGATTATGATGCAGATTTATTAGCACCAATTCCTAACTTTGCTTTAATTAAAAAAGATGATGACAGAGCATATTTTTGGACATTTGGAGGAATTGCTGGTGGAGGAGAACTTGAATATAAAGATGGATTTGCAGGTTTAAAAGTATTAGAGGATGCTATCCCTGGTATGACTCATGGTCTTTTGAGTGCAAAAGATAATGGTTCTTCTGCAACAGGAGAAAATATGTATGGGCAGACTACTCTTGGTATGGCTTGGAAAGTAAATGATAAATTATCACTTTCTGCAGCAGGTAGAGTTGTATATGGTTGGAGAAATCTGAAAGCTGATTTAGATGCAACGTTAGATGGTAAAATTCCTGTACCTGGTCCTGATGGAAAGCCTACTGGAAAATTTATTGATATTTCTAATCAAAGAATTACTGCAAGTATTGACTCTGAAAGAACTGCATGGGGATTTGGAGGACAGTTTGGTTTAAACTATGCTCCAAATGATACATGGAACATTGGTATGAGATATGATACAAAAATAGAAATGGAATTTGAAGCCGATGCTACTTCTAGAAGAGTACAAACAGGAAAGCCATATTTTCCTTTTGAAGGTTTAGGTTTTGAACAATTTTTCCCTCAATATGCTGACGGAGCAAAATACAGAAGAGATCTTCCTGCTATCTTTGCAATAGGAGCATCTCAAAAAATTACAGACAGATGGACAATGTTCTATGGAGCAAACTATTATTTCAATGAATCTGCTAAAATAGATAAAGATGTTGTTTATGTAAATCCTGTGGGTGGAAAAAAAGAAACTGGACTTGAATATGACAACGGTTGGGAAATCTCTGTTGGTACAGAATATTGGTTAAACGAAAAATGGGCTGTACTTGGAGGAGTTAACTATGCTAAAACTGGAGCAAAAACTGAATCATACTCTGACGTAGAATTTGCTATTGACTCTATATTAGTAGGTATGGGGGTTAAATACAGACCTGATGAAGATACTGAATGGGTAGTATCAACAAGCCATTATTTCTATGAAGAAAGCGATGGAAACTTTGCAACTAAATATGCTGGAGCTAATACTCAAAGCTACGACAAAAATATTTCTTCTATCGGATTCAGCTATACTAAAAAATTCTAAGAATTTGTGATATAATATAAAACAAAAATAGTTTTATAACAATCGGAGGTAAACTTATATGCCTAAAAAAGCTGTCTTTTCAAAAGAACAAATATTTCAACAGGCATTTGCTCTTTTTGAAAATGAAGGTCTTGAAGTAATTACAGCAAGAAATGTAGGAAAAGCTCTTAATTCTTCTCCTGCACCAATATATGCTCACTATGCTTCTATCACAGATCTTAAAATGGAACTTATATCTGTAGCTAAAAACAGATTTCTTGAATATGTTCAAAAGCCTGTTACAGATATGATATATTTAAATATTGGAATTGGTATCTGTACTTTTGCCAGAGAAAACAAAAAACTTTTCTCATCTATTTTCTTAAGAGAGCAGTCGTTTTCTGACTTAATCAGAGAGTTCAGAGATGCTATCAGAGTAGAAATGGGAAAAGATAAAAGATTTGATCATCTTTCTGAAGAGTTTAAAGATATGCTGTTCTTTGACTGCTGGACTTATGCACACGGGTTAGCAACTCTGATTGCCACAGGTTTCTTTGCTCCTGATGACGAATATATAAAAGAAAGACTAATGGCAGGAGCTGCCACAATGCTTTACAAAAGACTTGAAGACTATAATAAAAAATAAAGCAGCCTAAAACAGCTGTAAATATAAACCTAAGAAAAATTATCGAGATTAAAAATATTTTTCTTAGGTTTTTTATTTTAACTTTAAAAATTTTTCTTAGGTTTTTATTTTAATAACAAAATATGCTGTTTTTCCCCTCTCTTTCCCTCTTCTTTTTAATTTTTTTCATATTTTTTTGATGAATTTTATATTTTATAACAATGTTATTTATCATAAATTAAATTGAACTTTTTTGAATTTCCATGTTTTTTAAAAAACATATGTAATTTTATTCTTTCTTTTATTTCATAACAGTGTTATAATACATATGTAATTATAATAAAGGGAGGTAGAAAAATGTTGAATATAAACGGATTAAAAATAAATATTCCTATCATTCAGGGAGGAATGGCTATCAGATGTTCTATGGCAAAACTTGCAGCAGCTGTAGCTAACGAAGGAGGAATTGGAGTTATTGCAGGGACTGCCCTTCCATTGGAAGAACTTAGAGCAGAGATAAGAAAAGCAAGAGAGCTTATTACAAACAAAGGAGGAGCTCTTGGTGTAAATATTATGTTTGCTGTCACTAACTTTGCAGACCTTGTTAATGTATGTATTGAAGAAAAAGTTGACGTTATTATCTGCGGAGCAGGTTTCTCAAGAGATATATTCTCTATGGTAAAAGGTACAGGAGTTAAACTTTTCCCTATTGTTTCATCTTTAAAACTTGCCAAAATTTCTGAAAAACTTGGTGCAGATGCCATTGTTGTTGAGGGAGGAAATGCAGGAGGACATCTTGGAACAGATCTTGATTCATGGGATATAATGGAAGAGATAACAAAAGGAGTCAACCTTCCTGTTTTCGGAGCAGGCGGAGTTATCACTCCTGAAGATGCAGAAAAAATGCTTTCACTTGGAACTGTGGGTGTACAGATGGGAAGTCGTTTTGTAGCCACTCATGAGTGCGATGTAAGCGATACATTTAAGAATATGTATGTTAACTGCAAGAAAGGTGACATAGTTAAAATTATGAGCTCTGTAGGGCTTCCTGCAAATGCTATTGTCAGCCCATATGTAAACAGACTTCTTGCTGAAGAAAATCTTACTCCAAAAACTTGTACAGGATGCTTAAAACACTGCAAAAGAAATTTCTGTGTAAGCGGAAGACTTATTGACGGACACAAAGGGGATTATGAAAATGGTATTTTCTTTGCAGGAAGAGATGCTTGGAAAATCAATGATATTGTAAGTGTGCATGAAATATTTGAAAGATTTGCTCCGGTTTTTCAAAAAAAAAGTTCTGAAGATAATCTAAAGCATACAGCATAAACATATTACTCTCAAAAAATTTTTTATCAATTATATAAAAAAATTTGAAAATTTGTTAAAAAATGATATAATACCACATATAGAGTTACTGAAAGCAATCACAAAAGAAACACCGCTTATTTTTGTACAGTTTCAGAATATGAAACTGTTAGTATTCCAGCCAATAATTTTATATTTTATATAATGGAGGAAAAAAATGGAGAAAGTTTATCAAGGAAAAACAAAGAATGTCTACAAATTAGAGAATGGAAATTTCTTACTTGAATTTAAAGACGACTGTACTGGTAAAGACGGGGTATTTGATCCAGGTGAAAACTCAGTTGGTCTTACAATTGAAGGTATTGGAAAAGCAAATCTTAAAATGTCTGAATATTTCTTTGAAATCCTTAACAATGAAGGTGTAAAAACTCATTACATTTCTGCTGACTTAGACAAAGGAACAATGGAAGTTGTGCCTGCAAAACCTTTTGGAAAAGGTTTAGAAGTAATCTGCCGTTTAAGAGCAGTAGGAAGTTTCTATCGTCGTTATGCTGATTATGTAGAGGAGGCAGCTGTTCTTCCTACATATGTAGAAACAACATTTAAAAATGACGAACTTTGTGATCCATTAGTAACAAAAGATGGTTTAGTAGTATTAGGTGTTATGACTGCTGAGCAATATGACTCTATGAAAGAAAGAACTCAAAAAATAACTGAGGTTGTAAGAAGAGAACTTGCTAAAAAAGGTCTTGACCTTTATGATATTAAATTTGAATTTGGTATCGACAATGATGGAGAAGTTATCTTAATAGATGAAATCGCATCTGGAAACATGAGAGTATACAAAGATGGTGTTTATGTAAGCCCTATGGACTTAACAGAAATGTTCTTTGCTTAATCAAATAAATAAAAAAATTAAAGCAGAAGTTTTTACGCTTCTGCTTTTTTATTACTCATATATCTTTCTGATTTTAGCCTCAAGTCTTGCAGGGATAACATAATTTTCATTAGAAATATATCTAAGAGCATTAAAAGGTTTATTTTTATAAGAAGTTCTCTCTCCGTGCCTGTCGTATATTTCCTCTTCAATATCATTTTCAGCCTCAATGCAGAATCCCAGAGAATCTTTTATCATTGAACGAATCTGTTTGTTTTTAAGGTTGGAATTTGCAATCTCCTCTTTTGTTCTCCATTTATGATTATCTTTATCATAGATAACTATATAAGGTATTTTATATAAATTTAAAAGCATAATAAACTGTGGTATGGTGCTTTTGCTTCCACATTCTATTATAGAATAATCATATTTAAATACTCCAAGAGCTTTTCCAAGAGCAGAGATAATAATTTTATCTGTCTGTCCCTCAACAAGAATTACTTTTTCAGCAAAGAACAGCTCGCCTCTGTCGGGATTTATCCAGTAGTTCATATTGAAAGCTTTTATAGCATCTCCTCTGAAAATATTATTTTTTGCCTGAACAACTCTCACGTTGTTGTTTATTTTTTTAATAACACATATAGACTTATATTGTTTCAATCCTAAGAAACTGCTTGAATATGTTTTCAGATATATTTTTGTTCCAAGCTTTGAAAGCTTGATAAAACAGTCGTACAGCTCTCTCCCTTTTTGCGGGTGAAGATAAAGCTCAGGATCTTCAAAAAGAATTACAGCATTTTTCAGTATAGATTCTTTCTTGGAAACAGAAACAAAAGCAATAACTTTTAAGAACTCAAATAAAAGGTTTCTGTACAGTTCAGGGTTTTTATATCCCTCATCAAGTTTTTCGTAAGCATCATAAATATAGTCTTTGATTCTCTGCTCATGCTCATGGTCTTTTGTAAGAATATTAAAAAGGCAGGAAAAAATATTTTTACATTGCCCCTGCATATCTCCTGAAACATAAAAAAAAGGAATTTGTGATATAAATTTTGTATATTCCTCTTTTGTTATAATTTTCCAGTTTTTAGAATTTCTCATATAATATCTGACTTCTCCCTCTGGTGAAGCAGTAATTTTTAATTTATATCTTGTGTTTCCCTTAAAAAATATCATTTTTAAAACAGCCATTTCTGTCTGATCATAAATATCTTCTCTTTCAAGTTCTTTTCCGTTAAAGATAAAAGCAAGGCAGGAGATAATATTATTTACTCCTTCTGAACTCTGCCCAAGAAAAAGCATAAGATTTTCAAAATACAAGTCCATGTTTTTTATCTCTCTCCAATTTTTTATAGATAAGAGTTTTAGTTCCATGAAAACGCTCCTTTCAATAAAGATCTCTTTATTTATTTTTCCATATATGTTAATATTACCTTATACGGAGAGAAAATTCAAAAAATTTTTTAGAAAGGAACATCAAAAGATGAGAAAAATATTAGCATCAGTTTTTTTAATGGTTTTATCTATATTATGTTACAGCAGTAATCTTCAGACAGAAAATTTTAGTGCAGAAAAAATATTTATGGAAAATATCCCTTTGGAAAAGCAGGAAACAACAATATCTGAAAGCCGCTATTTATTTCTTTACAATAATTTT
>OGZM01001084.1_pt1 | contig 25598 bp, 22 predicted proteins | sample 1576821 | NCBI WGS metagenome assembly OGZM01 (sample SAMEA3541491, study PRJEB24748) | human gut metagenome | biome: human gut; feature: human-associated habitat; material: faeces | place: China | collected 2012
ACAGAGATGAAGTATTAAAAAAACATTTTCCGGAAATTAATATGGAAAACAAGTTTACAGGTACTGTTTTTTCATATGAGAAAAATTTTGAAAATCTTCTTGAAATTTTGAATAAACAAGAGAAAGAAACTATACTTATATTAATGGGTGAAAAAACTCAAAAAAGTTTTTTTGAAATTTTACAAAAAAAATTAACAGAAAATTTTGGAAAAATAGTAAAGTATGGTAAAATAACTATGCTGAATGCAAATTTTTTATCTCAGGAAGAATATGAAGAGGTTATATCAGCTGTGGACTTTAATTTTACAAGAGGAGAGGATTCTTTTGTAAGAGGAATTATCCTTGGAAAACCTTTTATGTGGCACATATATCTTCAGGAAGAAAAAGCTCACATGGATAAGATAACAGCTTTTACTGAAAGATTTAAAGAAAGTGTTTATGACAATCTTTCTTATGATGAAAAAAAGATAATGACAGATTACTGCACTTTGTTGGAGGAGTATAACGACAGAGAGCAGAATTCATTGGAAATGGGAAAAGAAAATTTTGAAAGTTTCTTTAAGAATTTTGATGAAATTAATATTATCTGCCAAAAATATAGTGAATTTTTATTAGAGAAATGTAATCTGGTAAAAAAAATAAATAAATATATACAAGAATATTAAAGGGGGACAAAATGAAAATAGCTCAAGAATTAAGACAAGGAAGTACAATTAAAATAGGAAACGATCCATTTATTGTACTAAGAGCAGAGTACAACAAATCAGGAAGAAACGCTGCTGTAGTAAAATTAAAAATGAAAAACTTAATAGCTGGAAACATTGTGGATACAGTTGTTAAAGCTGATGAAAAAATGGACGACATCAGATTAGAAAAAGTTAAAGCAGTTTACTCTTACCACGATGGAACATCTTATGTATTCTCTAATCCTGAAACTTGGGATCAAGTAGAATTATCTGAAGAAGATTTAGGAGACGCTTTAAACTACTTAGAAGAAGAAATGGAAGTTGAAGTTGTTTACTATGAGTCTACTCCAGTTGCAGTAGAAATTCCTACTTTCGTTGAAAGACAAATCGAATATACTGAGCCAGGATTAAGAGGAGATACTTCTGGAAAAGTATTAAAACCAGCTAGATTAAACACTGGATTTGAAATTCAAGTACCTATCTTCGTTGAGCAAGGTGAATGGATTAAAATCGATACAAGAACTAACGACTACGTAGAAAGAATCAAAAAATAAGAGAAAAGAAAATGCCCGAGTAATATCGGGCTTTTTTATAATATTTCAAAATTGTACTAATACAATTTTCTATAAACTTCTAGTAAAAATATAAAAAAGTGTTATACTTTAACTATGTGATACTAAAGTTTATGGAGGGATAGATTATGTACAAACCAGATTATTTAATGATGACACCGGGTCCAAGTATAGTAAGAGAAAATGTTATGAAAAGAAGAGCAGAATTTTTCGGAAATTCAGATTTAGATGAGGATTTCTTCATTTTTTATGATAAGCTTGCAGAGAAAACAGCCAGAATTTTCGGTTGTAAAAAATCTAATATGGTTTTTATGAGCGGAGAAGGAATGGTTGGTCTTGACAGTGCATGTGCCTCTCTTACAGAGCCTGGAGACAGAGTTTTAATTATAGAAAACGGATTATTTGGAGCAGGTTTTGCAGATATGGTAAAACCATATGGAGGAATACCTGTTACATTAAGTTTTGATACAAAAAAAGAAATTGATGTTGAAAAAGTAAAAGAGTTTTTGGAGAAAGACAGCGATTTTAAATTTGCAACAGTAGTTCATTGTGACACACCTACAGGTGTTTTAAATAATGTAAAAGAGATCTGCCAGCTTTTAAAAGCAAAAGGAATTTTGACAGTTGTAGATACAGTGGCAGCCATAGGCGGAGAATATTTTAGTGCTGAGGAATTTGGAGCGGACATTGCTCTTGGAGGTTCACAAAAATGTTTTTCTGCACCTCCCGGAATAACAATGCTTTCAGTAAGTGATGATGCATGGAAAGCAATAAAAAACAGAAAAACACCAATTCCTTCTTTTTATTGTAATCTGTCTTACTGGGATAATTGTGTAGAAAACAGATTATTTCCGTATACAATGCCTTCAAGTGATTTAATGGGATTTGATACAGCAGTTGATAATATATTGGAAGAGGGAATTGAAAATCTTGTTAAAAGACACCACGAGACAGCAGAGTATTGCAGAGAGGAATTGAAAAAACTGGGATTAAAATTATACTTGGAAGATGGTTTTTCTTCAACAGCTACAGCTTTTTATGTTCCAGAAGGATTTACTGTTAAGGAATTTATAAAAAAATTAAAAGATGAATATAAAATATTTATTGGAGGCTCTTATGGTCCTTATGCTGACAAGCTTTTAAGAATAGGGCATATGGGAGAGAGTGCAAAAAAAGAATATATAGAAAAAACAATATCAGCTATTAAGGATATGCTGAAAAAATAAATTTTATATAAAAAATTAAGAATAAAATTAAAAATAAATAAAATTATGTATAATAATTCAAGAAGTATGAAACACAATTAAGTTTAGTATAAAGTTTCAAGGTCAGAATATCAGCCGTAATTTTTATTACGGTTGATATTTTTTTTGGTATTTATAAAATGAAAGTGAAATATTTTTGATTTTTACGAGTAAAAATGATATACTTATAAGATGTAGAATACTGTAGGTTGATATTTTTGAGTAAGTAGTAAGAGAAAAATTATAAAACAAGATTTTATAATTTCTCCCTTATTATTTACTAAAACCCTATAGTATTCAAAATAATATTTTAGGAGGAATTATTTAATGTTCAACGAAACAAAATTAGAATTAGAAATAGGTGGAAGAACGCTTTCTCTATCTACTGGTAAATTTGCCAGACAATCAAACGGAGCTGTAATGATACAGTATGGAGATACTGTAATGTTATGTACAGTAAACCGTAGCAAAGAGGGAAGACCTGGAATAGATTTTTTCCCATTAACTGTTGACTATATAGAAAAATTCTATGCAGCAGGAAAATTCCCTGGAGGATTTAATAAAAGAGAAGCAAGACCTGGAATAGATGCAACACTTACTTCAAGACTTACAGACAGACCAATAAGACCAATGTTCCCAGATGGATTTAACTATGAAGTTCAAATAGTTAATACTATTTTCTCTTATGACGGGAAAAATACACCTGACTACTTAGGAATTATCGGAGCATCATCAGCAATAATGATATCTGACATTCCATTCCTTGGACCAGTTGCCGGTGTAACAGTCGGAAGAAAAGATGGAGAGTTTATTTTAAACCCTACTCCTGAAGAACTTGAAACAAGTGAATTAAACTTAAAAGTAGCAGGAACAAAAGAAGCTGTAAACATGGTTGAAGCAGGAGCTGCTGAAATGGATGAAGAAACTATGTTACAAGCTATTATGTTTGCACATGAAAACATTAAAAAACTTTGTGCTTTCCAAGAAGAGTTTACAAAACTTGTAGGAAAAGAAAAAATAGAATTTGTTAAAGAAGAGCCTAACCCATTAGTAAAAGATTTTATTGATGCAAATGGTGAAGAGAGATTAAAACAGGCTGTTTTAACTACTGGAAAACAAGCAAGACAAGATGCAGTAGATGCTTTACATGATGAATTAAGAGAAAGATTTGTTGCTGAAAACTTTGCTGAGTTATCAGAAGAAGAACTTCCAGAAGATGTTATGACAGAATTTGATGTTTACTATGAAGAAATGATGAAAAAACTTGTAAGAGAAGTTATCATTTATCACAAACACAGAGTAGACGGAAGAAAAATTGATGAAATCAGACCTTTATATGCAGAAGTAGGAACATTACCAATGCCTCACGGTTCTGCAATGTTCACAAGAGGAGAAACTCAGGCTCTTGTAACTACAACTTTAGGATCAAAGGCAAACGAACAGTTAATAGATACATTAGATGAAGAATATTACAAAAAATTCTATCTTCACTATAACTTCCCAGCATATTCAGTTGGAGAAATAGGAAGAAACGGAGCTCCTGGAAGAAGAGAATTAGGACATGGATCACTTGCTGAAAGAGCATTATCATATGTAATTCCTTCTGAAGAGGAATTCCCTTACACAATAAGAGTTGTTTCTGATATTACAGAATCTAACGGATCATCTTCTCAAGCATCAATCTGCGGAGGATCACTTGCTCTTATGGATGCAGGAGTACCTATTAAAGAGCACGTTGCAGGAATAGCAATGGGACTTGTTAAAGAGGGAGAAGAATTTACAGTTCTTACAGATATAATGGGACTTGAAGACCACTTAGGAGATATGGACTTTAAAGTTGCAGGAACAAAATCAGGAATCACAGCTCTTCAAATGGATATTAAAATAACTGGTATTACAGAAGAGATAATGAGAATAGCTTTACACCAAGCTTTAAAAGCAAGACTTGAAATTCTTGAAGTTATGAACGAAGCTATCCCTGAGCCAAGACCTGAACTTGCACCAAATGCACCAAGAATAGTTCAAATGCAGATAAGTACAGATAAAATAGCAGGACTTATCGGACCAGCTGGTAAAAACATTAAGAAAATTATTGAAGAAACTGGAGCAACAGTTGATATTACTGATGACGGAAAAGTTTCTGTATTCTGTAATGACCTTGAGCAATTACAAAAAACTGTAAAAATGATAGAAGCTCACACTAAAGATGTTGAGGTTGGAGAAGTTTATACAGGAAAAGTTGTAAAAATTGCTAAATTTGGAGCATTTATGGAAATACTTCCTGGAAAAGAAGGACTTTTACACGTTTCTGAAATCTCTAAAGAGAGAGTAGCAAATGTGGAAGATGTTCTTAAAGAAGGAGACGTATTTGATGTAAAAGTAATCTCTATGGAAGGCGGAAAAATAAGCTTAAGCAAAAAGAGATTAATTGAAGGATAATCTTTATAATTAGAGAGAGGTATTATATTAAATGAAATTAGGATTAATAAGCCTTGGCTGCAGCAAAAACTTAGTTGACAGCGAAAATATACTGGGAGTTTTAATAAACAAAAGAGGTTTTGAATTAGTTGAAGATCTTACTGCAGCAGACATTATAGTTGTAAATACTTGTGCATTCATCGGAGATGCTAAAGAGGAATCTATACAGGCAATTCTTGAGGTGGCAGATTATAAGGCAGAGGGAAATCTGAAAAAAATAATTGTTGCCGGGTGTCTTTCTGAAAGATATGGAGAGGAACTTATCAAAGAAATTCCTGAAATAGATGCTGTTATGGGAACAGGGGACATTGATAAAATAAATGAAATAGTGGACAGTATTCTTGAAGATAAAAAAGAGGTTAAGGTTGGAAGTCAAGACTTCCTTCCTGACTCAAATACTGAAAGAGTAATTACTACTTACCCACATACAGCTTATTTAAAAATTTCTGAAGGGTGCGACAAGAGATGTACTTACTGCATAATTCCTTCTCTTAGAGGAGATTTAAGAAGCAGAAGTATTGAAGATATTGTGGAAGAGGCAGAGAAATTAGCAAAATCAGGAGTAAAAGAGCTTAATCTGTTAGCTCAGGAGTCAACAGAATACGGGCTTGACAACTATGGTGAAAAAGCTCTGGCAAAACTTTTAAAGGAGCTTGTAAAAGTTGAAGGGATAGAATGGATAAGAACATACTATATGTATCCAAACTCTATTACTGATGAACTTATAGAAGTTATGAAAAATGAGCCTAAGATATGCAAATATTTTGATGTGCCTATTCAGCATATATCTGATGAAATTTTACAAAAAATGGCAAGGGCAAAATCAGGAGATTATATAAGAAATATTTTAGGAAGAATAAGAGGTGCAATTCCTGATGCTGTTATCAGAACAACTGTTATAGTAGGATTCCCGGGAGAAACTGAAGAGCAGTTTGAAGAATTAAAAGATTTTATTGAAGAATTTAAATTTGACTATGTAGGTGTATTTAAATATTCAAGAGAAGAGGATACAGTAGCTTATAACCTTCCTAACCAGGTTCCTGAAGAGATAAAAGAAAAAAGATGGGCAGAACTTACAAATCTTCAAGGAGAGATTGCTGAAAGAAAAAATGAGCAGTTTATAGGGAAAGAGATAGAAGTTCTGATAGATGGTATATCTTCTGAAAGCGAATATATGCTTGAAGGAAGAACAAGAGGACAAGCACTTGAAATAGACGGTAAAGTTCTTACAAATGACGGGACAGCAAAAGCCGGAGACATTGTCAAAGTAAGAATAGAACAAAATTTTCAGTATGACTTTATTGGACCTATAATAGAGGAAGAATAATACAGGGAGAGATGAGATATGAATTTACCAAATAAACTAACTCTAACAAGACTTATATTAGCAGTACCTTTTATTTACGTTTTAGAAAATTCTCCCCAAGGAGGTTTTCCATACAGAATAATAGCTCTGGCTATTTTTGCCATAGCGTCAATAACAGATTTCTTTGATGGATATCTGGCAAGAAAACATAATCTGATAACAGATTTTGGAAAGATAATGGATCCTCTTGCAGATAAGATTTTAGTAATATCTGCACTTGTTGTTATGGTATATTTAAGATATATTCCTTCTTGGATGTCAATAGTTATAATTTTCAGAGAGTTTTTAATAAGCGGAATAAGAATGGTAGTTGCTGCCAAAGGAGAAGTTATTCCTGCAAGTAAATTAGGAAAATACAAAACTACATCACAAATGATAGTTATTATGCTTATGATTTTATTAGGAAATGAAAGCTACAGCTTTTTACCTAACCACTATAATTTCTATATGATGATGATACCTGTAATTCTTACTATATGGTCAGGTTGGGAATATGTTGAAAATACAAAACAATATTTCTTGGATATAGATTAAAAGGAGTAAAGCAAATATGTATTTATTAGCCAGTATAATAAATTATACAGTTTCTATATTAAATATTATTATTGTAATAAGGGTTATTTTATCGTGGCTGGCTCCATATACACATAATGATTTCACAGATGTGATATATGCAGTAACTGAGCCTATTTTAAAACCATTCAGAATGATTTTTCCAATGGGTTACAGCAGAATAGATATATCCCCTATACTTGCATATTTTGCAATAAATTTAATAAGAAAATTGTTGTTTTATATAATTTTTTAAAGAATAAAATTGCCCTGCATTAATTACGAAATATTTTTTGATGCAGGGATTGTTATTTAAATTAAACTCTAAAATTGGAGGATTGAATGGAAGATATAAAAAATACCTTTAGTGAATATCATATTCCGGTATTGTTTTATGAAACAATAGAACAGCTGATAATAAACAAAGACGGTATATATCTTGACTGTACTCTTGGAGGAGGAGGTCATTCAGAGGGAATATTAAAAAATATTTCTGAAAAAGGAAGAGTAATCTCTATAGACCAAGACCAGCAGGCAATAGATTTTGCCTCAAAAAGACTTGAGCCTTTTAAGGACAGATGGCAGGTATATAAAGAAAACTTTGAAAATCTTGATACAGTTCTTTATTGTGCAGGAGTAAATAAAATAGATGGTATTCTTATGGATATAGGGGTTTCATCAACACAGCTTGATGACGAAGAGAGAGGTTTCTCTTATCGTTTTGATACAAAACTTGATATGAGAATGGATAAAAACAACCCTGTATCAGCTTATGAAGTTGTTAACAACTATACAGAAGAGCAGCTTTCAAAAATTATATTTGAATATGGTGAAGAAAGATTTGCAAGAAAAATAGCAAAATTTATCTGTGAGGCAAGACAGGAAAAGAAAATAGAAACAACAGGAGAGCTGGTAAGCATAATAAGACGTGCTTATCCTGCAAGAAGTCAGAAACATCCTGCTAAAAAGACATTTCAGGCAATAAGAATAGAAGTTAACAGAGAGCTTGAAGTTTTAGAAAGAGCAATAGAAAAGGCTGTTAAATCTCTTAAGAAAGGCGGAAGACTTGCAATAATAACTTTCCACTCTTTAGAGGATAGAATTGTAAAAAATAAATTCAGAGAACTGGAAAAAGGATGTACTTGTCCTCCAGAACTTCCTGTATGTATGTGTGGGAAAAAGCCTCAAGTAAAAGTAGTTACAAGAAAGCCTATATGTGCCGGAGAAAATGAGCTTGAATATAATAACAGAGCTCACTCTGCTAAGCTTAGAGTTGTGGAAAAAATTTAGTTTTTAAAGTTTGCTGAATCTGAAAGGAAAAGATATGAAAGGATTATTTGTAGTAATAGGAATAACCATATCAATATGGCTGACACATAATAATTATTTAGTGAAAGTATCAAAACTGGAAAAAGTTATAATTCAAGAGAAAAAAAATGTTGAAACACTAAGAAAAGAACTTAATGAAAAGCAGCTTGAATATGAGAAAAAAGCAGATTTAAAAAAACTTGAGCTTGAAATGAGAGATAAAAAGCAGATGGAAACTTCAAAAGAAGTAAATTATTTTAAGATAAAAAAGTTGTAAGTACTCAGAATCAGGAGGAAAAATGTCAATATCAGTAGGAGATAAAGTAAAAATAGATATTGAAAAAATAGTCTATGGAGGAGAGGGACTTGGATTTGTAAATGATTTTGCAGTGTTTGTTCCTATGACTGTTCCGGGAGACTGTGTTGAAGCAGAAATTATTTCAAAGAAAAAAACTTATGCAAGAGGAATAATAACTAAACTTATAAGTGCAGGTGCAGAGAGAATAGCAGATAATGAGAAAATAAGCTTTGAAGATTTTCATGGATGTGATTTCGGAATGCTTAACTATGAATCTCAGCTGAAATATAAAACCGAACTTGTAAAAGACGTTATGGAAAAAATCGGCGGTGTAAAAGATGTTCCTGTTATGGATATAGTAGGTGCTGATGAGCAGGACAGACGTAATTACAGAAACAAAGTGATAGAGCCTTTTGCACTTGATAAAAACAGAAAGATAGTAACAGGTATGTTTAAGAGAAAATCTCACGAGGTTTTTGAGGTAGAGGAAAATATGCTTAGTTCAGTGTTGGCAAACAAAATTATCAATGATGTAAAGAAAATGCTGAATAAAATGAATATATCTGTTTACAATGAAAAAACACATAAAGGTTATTTAAGACATATTATGGTAAGAAGCAATTCTAAAAATGAGGCTATGCTTGTTCTTATTATAAATGCTAAAAAAGTTCCTAAAGAGATAGAGAATTTCCTTAAATACGTTTATGAAAGTATAGAAGAGGTAAAATCTGTATATGTTTCATTAAACAGTGAGATTACAAATGTAGCTTTAGGAAAAGAAAATATACATCTTTTTGGTGAAAAATATATAAAAGAGAGTATAAAAGGGATTAATTTCAATATATCTCCAAATTCTTTTTTTCAGATAAATGTAAATCAGACAAAAAAACTTTATGATATAGGGATAAGCTTTTTTGATAACATAGAAAATAAATATGTTGCAGATGCTTTTTCAGGAACAGGAACTATTGGAATGATACTTTCTAAGAATGCTAAAAAGGTTTATTCTATTGAAATTGTAAGAGCAGCTGTGAAAGATGGTATAAGAACAGCAGCAGAAAATAATATTCAAAATATGGAATTTATAACAGGAGATGTAAATAAAGAACTTTTAAATCTTATTGAAAATGGTAAGAGAGTAGATGCTGTTATTTTTGACCCTCCAAGAAAGGGGATTGACGGAGACAGTCTTATTAAGCTGGCAGGGCATAATATAGAGGAGATTGTATATATTTCATGCAATCCTTCAACTTTTGCAAGAGACAGTAAAATTCTTATTGAACATGGTTATAAATTAGAAAAAATACAACCAGTAGATATGTTCCCTCAGTTGTCGCATATTGAAGTTGTAGGGAAATTCAGACTGAATAAATAAAGAATTATAAAAAAAGAGGTAAACTGCTGATAATAGAGTTTACCTCTTTTATATATTTAATTTTTTAAAAAACAAATAAATCAGATTTTAATCTAATCTCATCTTTTATAGTAATATCATGAAAATATGCATCATTAAGAAATTTAAGAATCTTTTCTGAGATATCTTTTCCTTTTCCATAACGAAGAACAGCCTTTTCTAAAATCAGATTATAGTTTTCAGTCTGTCCTGTAAAAATTATAGCAATCTCAATATCCTGATTGATTTCGTTTATAAATTTTCCTCTTACATCTGTATAAAACTTCATGGCTTTAGTCTTTTCTTCGCTTGTTGTTCTGTCGTCAAAATTAAAATTATATTTTTTCTCAAGAGTTGTTCTTAAATTATCCAATGTTTTATTAAAAGATTTTGTTTTATAATAATTATCCAAAATATAAGAATGGTCTACCAGAATAACTTTTTCTGAACGGGAAAAAGCAGCAGCAGACATAATTAAAAAACATAAAAGTATTATTTTCTTCATAGCTGTCTCCTTTGTATATATAAAAAATTATATAATATTTCTTAAAATTTATCTACCTTTATTTAGACAGTAAAAAGAATAAAACAGTTTTTATAAAAAAAATAAAAATTTATTGATATATTTGGTATAATATAATAGCGATAATATTGAGTAGGAGAGTGCAGAATTGTTTAGCCTTAAAATAAAATTACTTATACTGATAATTGATATTGCATGTATGGGAGCAGGAATTTATTATAAAAAACACATTGCTGTAATTGGAGCAGGTGTTTTTCTTATATATTTTTTATGGATATTCAGAAAATGGAAACAGATAAATACAAAAAATAATTTTACTCTTCGTGCAAAAGCAGCAACAGATATCGTACTTTTTTTCATAATTGTTCTGTCTTTAAGATTGTATAATATTCAGGTAATAAACAATGAAAAATACAGAGCCTATGTAGAAAAACAGATTCAGGGAACATATGATTTAAAGGGAAACAGAGGAAAAATTCTTGACAGCTCAGGAAGAGAGCTTGCATATAATATAAATGTGTATAATGTTTTTGTAGATCCAGCAAGAGTTGCAGGAAACAGAAGAGCCATCAATGCTGTAAAAGAGATAATTGATGAAACAGAGATTCGTAAAGATTATAAAAAATTTATAGCTGAGGTAAAAAAAGAGGGAGCTGCCGGAAGAAGATACAAAGTATTTTCCAAAGAGGTAAGTGAGAGAGACCAAGAGAAAATATTAAAAATAAAGAAAAAATATAAGCTGATAAATAATGAGATATTCCTGCAGAAAGAAAGCAGAAGAAGATATTATAAAAAAGATGTATATCAGACTATTGTAGGAAGTGTCGGTTTTGTTGGAAAAGACACAGAGGCAACAGGAACTGTGGGAATAGAAAAAAGATACGAGTCTTATTTAAAAGGAAAACTTATAAAAAGAAAAAATATTTTTGCTAAAAACAGAAGTCTTATGCTGCCTACAGCAAAAGAAGAACTGCCTCTTGATTTAAACGGAAAAAATGTATATCTGACAATAGACAGAGATATTCAGTATATATTAAACGATGAGATGAAAAAGCACTATGAATTTACAAATTCAGAAGAGGCATATGCTGTTATAATGAACCCAAACACTGGAGAGATTCTTGCAGCATCTGTATTTAATAAAAAGAAAAACAGTTTCAGAAATCCTGTTTTCCAAAATCAGCTTGAACCGGGATCAATATTCAAGCCTATTATTGTGGCAGGAGCTTTGAAAGACGGTTATGTAAACAAAAACAGCACTTTTGATATAAAAGACGGGAAAATTCAAAAATATAATCACACAATAAAAGAGGCGAGTAAGTCAACAAAAGGTGTTCTTACTCTGGAGCAGGTTCTTGAAAAATCAAGTAACGTTTCAATGGTTATGATAAGTGACAGATTTGATAATAAAACTATGGAAAAGTACCTTGAAGACTTTGGATTTTACGACAGAACAGGTGTAGATTTTCCATATGAGATAAAGCCATATACAACAAGCAGCAGAAAATGGGACGGATTAAAAAAATATACAATATCTTTCGGACAGGGAATAGCTGTAACTCCGATTCAAATGGCAGCAGCTTTTTCAGCTATTGTAAACGGAGGAAAGCTGTATCAGCCATATCTTGTTGACAGAATAGAAAATGAAGAGGGAGTTGTAATCAGAAGAAATCTTCCAAAAATTAAAGGAAATCCAATAGATGAAAAAACTTCTGCAATGATGAGAGAGATGCTTGAAAATGTTGTTGAAAGAGGCGGAGGAAAACAGGCAAGACTTGAGGGATACAGAATTGGAGGAAAAACAGGAACAGCACAGATAAGCGGCGGTAAATCAGGATATATTAAAGATGATTACCTGACTTCCTTTGTTGGATTTTTCCCTGCTGACAAACCAAAATATCTTGGACTTATAATGTTCTATAAACCGCAGGTAAGCAACGAAGTAAGATATGGAGGACTTGTTGCAGCACCTGTATTCAAAGAGGTTATAAAGAGAATTACAATGAATAAGAGCATATTATCAAATGATATTGCTCAGATTGAAACACAGGTAAAGCAGAATAAAAAAGATTATGTAAAACAGGACAAAATTACAACAATGCCTGATCTCACAGGAAAATCTTTAAGAGAAGTTATGAATATATTTAAAAATGAAAATATTGATATAAAAATTGAGGGAATTGGAGTCGTGGAAAATCAGTATCCAAAACCAGATGAAACTCTTGAAAACGTTGAGAAGATAAAAATTTATTTAAAGTAGGTGAGAAAGATTAGATATTATAAATTATGTGTAGACAACACAAACTCTTTTTTCACTTATTGTGATGAAAATGATGAGTATAATATAGGGGACAGAGTTGCTGTAAACTTTCGTAATAAAGAGCACGGAGCTTTTATTATAGAGCCTGATGAAAGTACAGAGTTTGAATTTAAAGTTCTTCCAATAAAAAGAAAACTTGCAAATGAAATATCTCTTGATGAAAGCTATATCAAACTGCTTTTGTGGGTAAAGAACTATTATATGTGTAAATTTGAGCAGATAATAAAAGCAGCTATTCCCTCTGACTTAAAAATAAAATATGATGAGATTTATAAGCTGAGTGAAACAGGGAGGTTTGATTATGCAAACCCTGTTATAAATTATTTTCTTGAAAGGGAGCAGGTGACAAAGCCTGTTTTGAGAACTCACTTTTCAAATGAATTTATAAAATCCTGTATAGAACAAAATATTTTAACAGTAAACATGAATAAAAAAATATGCTATAATTTTAAGTCTGATATTTCTTTGGAAAATCCGGAGCATATTAAATTAAAGGAATATTTTACAAGAAAAAGCGAGATACTGAAAACAAGCCTTGAAAATAAATTTCCTAAGAAAAGTATTGAAAAACTTGTAAAAGAGGATAAACTTATTTTTATAAAAAGAGTTAAAGAGAAAGAGGAAAAAAATATTGTATCTGAAACAGATGAAAAAATATCTGTTAATGCAGTTCTCAACAATGAACAGCAGGAGATAAGAAATAAAATATTAAATTCTGACAAAAACTATTTTCTTATAAAAGGGATTACAGGCTCTGGAAAAACAGAGATATATATAAACCTTATAAGAGATGCTCTTTTAAAGGGAAAAGGCTCTATTTTTCTTGTTCCTGAAATATCTCTTACCCCTCAGATGGTTGAGAGATTTCAGAGAGAGTTCAGCCATGGAGTAGCTATTCTTCACAGCAGACTTACAGTAAAAGAGAGAGGAGAAGAATGGATTAAAATATATTCCGGAGAGAAAAAAGTGGTGCTGGGAGTTCGTTCTGCAATATTTGCTCCTGTTAAAAATCTTGAATATATAATTGTTGATGAAGAGCACGAGGGAAGTTACAAGCAGGATTCAAGCCCTATTTATAATGCAAAATTTATTGCACTGAAGAGAGGGCAGCTTGAAAACTGTAAAATTATTCTCGGTTCTGCAACCCCCTCTGTAGAAAGTTACTATTATGGTAAAACAGGAATGTTTGAGCTTATGACTCTTGAAACAAGATATAACAATGCACAGCTGCCGGAAGTTGAAATTGTGGATATGAAAGAGGAAGAGGACAGCTTTTTCAGCAGGGAGCTTTTGAAAAATATAAGAGAGACACTTCTTCGTAAAGAGCAGGTAATACTTCTTCTGAATAGAAAAGGTTATTCAACAATGGTTCAGTGCAAAGACTGCGGACATATAGAGGAATGTGAGCACTGCTCTATAAAAATGAGCTATTATCACAGCAGAAGAACCTTAAAATGCAACTACTGCGGAACAGAGAGAAAATTTGAAAACAAATGCAGCCAGTGCGGAAGTTCAAATCTTGATTTTGGAGGAAAAGGTGTTGAGCAGGTAGAGCACAAGCTGAAAGAGTATTTTGATGTTCCCATTGTGAGAATGGACTCAGAAAGTGCAAAAGAAAAAAATTTCTATAAAGAAACTTATGAAAAGTTTTTAAACAAAGAATATGATATAATGATAGGGACTCAGCTTATTGCAAAGGGACTTCACTTTCCTGATGTAACTCTTGTTGGAGTTATAAATGCAGATATGATTTTAAGCTTTCCGGATTTCAGAGCAGGAGAAAAAACATATCAGCTTATAACACAGGCAGCAGGAAGAGCAGGAAGAGGGGATAAAAAAGGAAAAGTTATAATTCAGACTTATCAGCCTGAAAATTATGTAATGGACAGAATTATGAAAAATGATTATGAGGGATTTTATAATTCTGAAATAGAGAGCAGAAAAATCCTTGAGTATCCTCCTTTTTCAAAAATAATAAATATAGGAATATCTTCAACAAAAGAGGATAAGCTGGAAAGAACTGCTGAAAAACTTTTTAATTTGATAAAAAAAGATTATATAGAGGCATATGGACCTAACAAATGTCTTGTATATAAAGTGAAAGACAGATACAGAGAAAATATATTTATCAAGGGAACAAAAAGAAATATAGATTATTATAAGAAAGAGCTTGAAAAAATTCTTTCTGAATTTAATGATGAGGGCTGCAGAATTGTAGTTGATATTGACCCTGTAAATCTTATATAATATAGAGTAGGAGGAATAAATAATGATATATGAAATAAAAAAATATGGAGAAGAGTGTCTTGGAAAAAAATCTCTTCCTGTTGAGGAGATAACAGAAGAAATACTTGAAATACTTAACAATATGATGGAAACTATGCACGATGCAAATGGTGTGGGACTTGCAGCACCACAGGTTGGAATCAACCAGAGATTTTTCGTTATAGATATTGGTGATGGTGTTGAAAGAAAAATAATCAACCCTGAAATATTAGAATATTCTGATGAGTATTCAGAAACAGATGAAGGATGTTTAAGTGTTCCGGGGATATACAGAAAAGTAAAAAGAGCTTTTACTATAAAAGTAAAATATATGAAAGAAACAGGTGAAATTGTTGAAGAAACTATGGAAGGTTTCCTTGCAAAAGCATTTCAGCATGAATTTGACCACCTTTCAGGAACTCTTTTTATAGAGAGAATATCACCTATGTCCAAAAAAATGATTGCTCAAAAGCTTAAGCATTTAAAGAGAGAAACAGAAAGAGAAAAGAAACAGAAAAACAGTTAATAAGGCAGGTCTGTTATGATTAACGGAAAAAGAATAGCAGCAGCGCTTTTTATAATTTTAAATCTTGCAAGTTTTGTACCAAGTATTTACAGGAGCCATATAAAAGTTGTAAAACTTGAAAATGAACTGTGTACTTTGAAAGAAACACAAAAAAATATAAAAGAAGAGATAGAAAATTATGAAAAGGAAACAGAAGCTTTAAAAGATATAAGCAACAGAGAAAAAATAGTTCGTAATAAACTTCAGATGGTAAAACCTGGAGAAATAATTTATAGAGTAGCAGAATAATAAGGAGGAAAATTTTAAATGGAAAGAGAATTAGCAATGGAATTCGCCAGAGTAACAGAGGCAGCAGCTCTTGCAGCACAAAAATGGGTAGGAAGAGGAGACAAAAACCTTGCAGACGGAGCAGCAGTTGAAGCGATGAGAAATGTGCTTAACAGAATTAAAATCGATGGTGAGATAGTAATAGGAGAGGGAGAAATTGACGAAGCTCCTATGCTTTATATCGGAGAAAAATTAGGTTTAAAATATAATCCTGAAACTGCAGAGGAGTATAAAAATATAGATTTATATGCTGTTGATATTGCTGTTGACCCTATCGAAGGAACAAGAATGACAGCACAAGGACAGCCAAATGCAATAGCCGTTCTTGCAGCAGCTAAAAAAGGATCACTTTTACAAGCTCCTGATATGTATATGGAAAAACTTGTTGTTGGTCCAGAAGGAAAAGGTGCTATTGACTTAGACAGATCTCTTGAAGATAATATCAGAAGTGTGGCAAAGGCATTAAATAAAGAAGTAAAAGATATGATGATAGTTGTTCTTGACAAACCAAGACATAAAAAAGCTATGGAGCAGATAAGAGAACTTGGAGCAAAACTTTATGCTCTTCCAGACGGGGACGTTGCAGGTTCAATCTTAACTTCAATAGTTGACTCTGATGTTGATATGCTTTATGGAATCGGAGGTGCTCCAGAGGGAGTTATTTCTGCTGCTATAATTAAAGTACTAGGCGGAGATATGCAGGGAAGACTTTTATTAAGAAGTGATGTTAAAGGGTCTGACGATAAAAATGATAAAATTTCTGCTGATGAAAAAAGAAGATGTGATGAGGCAGGAGTGGAAGTTGGAAAGAAAATTCTTTTAGATGAAATGGTGAGAACTGATGAGGTTGTTTTCTCTGCAACAGGAATTACTTCAGGAGATCTTCTTGAGGGTGTAAAGAGAAAAGGAAATATTGCAAGAACTCAGACTCTTGTAGTAAGAGGAAGCAGTAAAACAGTAAGATATATCAACTCTGTACACAATCTTGATTTCAAAGATTCTTATTTAGATGAATTATTAAAAGACTAAAATTTCAAATAAGAATAAAATTTTCTAAGAAAAAATATCAGCTATTTATATTGCTCGTTCCTCTAAAAACGATAAACTCGGCTAAAGCCTCAAACATATCGTTTTTTACGATGAACTCACTGCATAAATTACGCAGATATTTTTAAAATCGAAAATTTTATTCTTATTTACTATACGCGATAAGTTAATTTGGAGGTATAATGTTTTTTTATGATGATTTTCTGAAAAAGCTTGATAAAAACATTAAGGGAAGCGGAGTAGAAAAATTTGGTCTGGAGGCAAAAAGAACTGCTATGTGGCTTGGAACAGGAATTCCTTTTCTTGTGGCAGGAGTTTTAGAGCTTTATATAAGCTATGCTAAAAATTTTGCTGTAAACGACCTTATAGTCGGGGTTATTTTTTTTCTTTTTAGTTTAAGACATTTAAAGCTGTTTTTCAGTTATAAAATTATTTTAGATTTTAATGAAAGAAAATTAAAAAATAAAGATATAGTTTTTGATTTTGATAGTGTTAAAAGCTGTACTATAAGAGAGCAGGTTCTTGGAAAAAAGAAAAAACTGGAAGTTGTTCTTGATATAGTAACAAAAGACGGACAGGAAATAATTGTCCCTCTTATGATGAACAACAAAATAAGATTTGTAAGTCTTTTAAAAAATGAACTTGGAAAAAGATTTATAATAGAAAGATAAATAAGAAATCAAATAAAATCAGGCTGTTTTAATTATCAGCCTGATAAATTTTTTAAATTCATTTAAAGTCCTATAAAATAATTATAAATATTAAATTTTTTAATTATTAAAAAACTAACATTTTCACCTCAAAAAGTAAAGTAATTAAAAAAATTATACAAATAAAAAATAAGAATAAAATTCTTGAGATTAAAAATATCAAAGAATTTTATTCTTATTTGTAAATACTAAAGTTTTATTTTTCTAATCAAGCATATATCCTATGCTGAATTGATAAAGAACATCTCTGAAATCATTATTATGAGAAACAGAAAATTCAACAGGTCCAATAGGAGAAAGATATCCTATAGAAATTCCTGTTCCTAAATAATAATCTTCCCACATAGAATGTTCTTTCATCTCTTCATCACCGGTCATATCCCACTCTTTAAATGTAGCGAAATTTACAGCACCGGTTACAAAGAAGTTTGGCATAAATTCATACTGTACTCCAAGTTTTCCTGCAAAAAGATTTTTTAAATATTTCTGCTGCGGATTGTATCCAAGGAAAGAAAATTCTCTTCTCTTAGCATTATTTACAGAGCCTCCAAGTTTCAGATAACTGTCATAAGGAATGCTTGTTCCATTCATGCTTCCCCCGTATAATCTTGAATTGATAGTAATTTTTTTAGTTAAAGGATAAAAATATTCTGCTGAGAAGGCAACTCCGTAGAAATCAGAAGACTGCTTATCAATACTTCCTCCCCAGAAATATTCAATGCTGTTTTTAAATCCTTTTTTAGCATAATAAGGAGAATCAGCTTTGTCCCACATAAAGCTTAAGAAACCTTGTCCGTAATTATCAGTTTTCAGTCCGTCGAAATATGAACTTCCAAGACTGCTTATATCGTTTTTAACAGAGCCGTATTTAAGGGACATTCCATATGAAACAAGAATTTCATTCATATATTGAGTGAAGGCACCTAACTCAAGATTGATAGCTTTATTTTTAAATTTGGCAACTCTTTCATTTTGTCTGTAAAGATAAAGAGGATTTTCATCATAGTAAAGATTTACTCTGAAACCAAATTTATTTTCAACACCATAGTAGAAAAGACTGCTTGCTCCTGCTCCAAGATAATCTCCGCCTTTTACATAAATATTGGTAAAGTTTCCAAAAGTTCCGATAGTATTCAAATCAGTTGCAAGTTTTATAGCAGTGTAATAATCACTCTGATAATCAAAAGCAACTCCGATAGTATTTGAAGGAGATTCCTCCAAAGTTAAAAACAGAGTATCTTCACCATTTTGATAATAGACTTTACTTATAAAATCAAGTCCGTATAGTTTAAGTGAAAGTTCATTTAAATCAGCAGTAGTAACATTTTTATTTTCATATTGTGATGCTAAATTTCTTACAACTCTGGCTCTCTCTTCACTTCCTATTCCATCTATAACAACATTACTGAAAAAGAAAGTTTTTTCAGGAAGATTTTCATGAACTGCTTTTGTTTTTGGAAGTTTAGAGAGTTCGGCTGTTTTTAACTTAGCAGCTTTTTCTCCTGCTTTTACTATTAAAGCAACTTCGTCATAGTCAACACTTTTAAAATCTTTTAAATCAGGTTCGATTAAAATATTTGTAAGCTTTCGCTGAAAATCAGTTGTTGAGGCACTCTGAATTGCAAGAAGCTGTTCAGCAGTTGTAAAAATATTATATGTTGAAGAGATATGCTTAGTCAGATCTGCTCCAACGTTTACACCGATTATTATATTTGCTCCCATATCAATAGCATCTTCAACAGGGAAATTTCTTGAAACCATTCCGTCAAGATAGTGATGTTCATCAATTTTCACAGGGTCAAATATAGATGGCAGAGCTGTACTTGCAGTAACTATTTTTGCAAGGTCTCCGTTTTTGAAAACAGTGGGTTTTCCTGTATCAAGGTTTGTTGCCACAATTCTTAAAGGAATAGGCAGTTCGTCAAAATTTGTAATTCCCTCTGCCCTTGAAAGAAGATCTTTTAAATACAGATATCCTTTCTGGCTGTTCTTTAAACTTTTTGGCAGATAAAAATTAAAATTTGAATCATATTTTATAGAAAAGGCATATTGGTCATTTGATAGTCTTTTTTCAAGAGGTATGTCTGTTCTGTTTGGGTTGTCTTTTAAAGAATCATCAAGATCAAGTTCTTTCATAAAACCTTCAATTTCATCAGGAGTATACCCCACAGAATAAAGAGCACCAATAACAGCACCAATACTGTTTCCCACAATACAGTCAATTTTCACATTATTTTTTTCAAGCTCACGAAGAACACCAATATGGGCAAACCCTTTTGCTCCTCCTCCGCTTAAAACAAGAGCCACTTTTTTTTCTGAAGGGCTTTCTTTTATTTTTTTATGTTTCTCGTTTTTTAAAGCAGAAACTTTTCCCTGAAGAACTTTAATCTGTTCTTCAAGTTTTAAAATTTCAACATCTTCTTTATACACAGGAGTCAGACTGTCCATATGTGGTTCTTGAGAAAAAATCGGTACAGTTACAAAAGCTGCAGCAAGAAAAGTTATAAATTTGTTCACGGACACCTCCTAATATATTTTTTCTATTTCATTATAAAAAGCAGGGAATGTTTTGGAAACACAGCTTGGATTTAAAATATTTATATCTGAAATTTTAAGCCCTGCTGTTGTGAAACTCATAGCAATTCTATGGTCATTATATGTTTCAATATCACAACCCTTATATTCATTTAAAGATTTGGGTATTATTTTAAACCCGTCTTGATATTCAATTATATTACCATTTAATTTTTTTATCTCTGTACACACAGCAGAAATTCTGTCACACTCTTTTACTCTTAAACTTTCTACATCTCTGATTTCAGAAGGTGTTTCTGCAAAAAGAGCTGCAGCAGCAAGAGTGGGAACAATATCAGGAGTATCATTCAGCCTTAAATTAAAACCTGAATATTTTTCTGTTCCTGAAACAGTAATTGAAACCTCTTTTTGTTCAATTACCTTTAGTCCGATATTTTTCAAAATATCTAAAAGTTTGTAATCTCCCTGAATGCTTTGAGCAAAAAAATTATTTATTTTTATTGTGCTGTTTGTCATAAGAGCACAGGCTAAAAAATATGATGCTGAGGACATATCTCCCTCAACAAGATACTCAGAAATTTTATCATATTTTTTATGATAAATTTTATAACCTTGAGAAGTTGTTTCTATGTATGCTCCAAACTGCTCAATCATTTTTAATGTCATTGTTACATATGGTTTTGAAATTATATTATCATCAATAACTATCTCTACATCATTGTTAAAATATGATGCAGAAAGAAGAATTGATGAAAGATACTGACTGCTGTTTTTCCCTGAAACTTTAACAGAACTTTTAAAAATTCCCTCAGCATTAATTTTTATTGGAGGGTATCCCTCTTCTCCAAGATATTCAATAGAAACACCAAGTTCTTTCATGCTTTCAACCAATTCTTTTATTGGCCTTTCATTCATTCTTGAATTCCCTTCCAGAACAACAGTTCCTTTACCGGAGGCAATATATGAAACTAAAAATCTCATAACTGTCCCGGCATTTCCCACAAAAATTTTCTGGTTTCCAAACTCTCTTGTTTTGTTTCCACGAATTTTTATCTGGGTCTTGTCTTGAGAAATCTCTATATCATTTCCAAGTTTTTTTAAAGCTGCTATCATATAGACAGTATCGTCACTGAAAAGAGGATTTTTTATAACAACATCTTTTTCAGAAAGCGAGGCAAGGATAAGAGCTCTGTTTGTAATAGATTTTGAACCGGGAATATTAATTTCTGCATAGAAATTTTCAGCTCTTTTTACCTTATATTTCTCCATTGGATTTAAGCTCCTCCATTAATATCTTAATAATTTCATCTTTAGAAGGCTCTTCCATATCAAGCTGTATAAGAAAACATCTTTCAATATATTTTCCCATAGAAGCATTTTCTTCAAAACCTGCTGCTAAAAGATCACTACCAGATATTATAGCATTTTTACTACGCAAGTCAAATATGAACCTTTTTAATTTTTTCTTGTCGCTTTTATACATAAAGAAAAGGTATAAAATTTTGAAAGGTGTTACATTAATAAGCAGCTTATAAATTTCAGAATCTTTTTTTCTTGTTGCAAGTCTTCTGGCTAATCTTTCTCCCTGTCCGTCATTAAAAAGAATATTATCAATATTTTTTTCAGAAAGTTCAAATGTTTTTAAAACCTCTCTTTTCTCTTTGTACGAAAGCTCTCTGATTAAAAACAGAAGAATAAAATTTCCTTTTGAGATTTTATGGTCAAATTTCATTTTTCTGAAGAAAGGCTGATTAATCATTTCTTCTAATTTTTCAATATCTTCATCAGATGGATTTGGGAAATTTAAAAATTCAAAAATACCATATTCTCTGAAATACTTAAGTATTCCTGCAAGATTTTTTTCAGCAAGGAGCATGTAAATCTCATTTTTTAATCTCATATTTGAAATTGAAGCAAGAAATCTGTTTTCCATAGCCTCATTTAAAAGTCTTTTTGTATTTTCATCAAAAGTAAAATTGTATCTTGCTGCAAACTTTATAGCACGGAAAATTCTTGTAGGGTCATCTTCAAAACTTTTGTCGTGAATAACTCTTACAATTTTATCTTCCAAATCTTTCAATCCGTTTAAAGGGTCATAAAGTTTTGCCTCTTTATCAAAAGAGATATACATAGAGTTAATTGTAAAATCCCGTCTCATATAGTCGTTTTCCATTGAAGAGGGAACAACATTTGGAAGTGCTCCGGGATATTCATATGTTTCCTCCCGGAAAGATGCAATATCTATATTTGTTCCTGTTTTTGTAAAAATATTATATGTAAGAAATCTTTCAGTATATCTGTGTTTTGATACTTTAAATTTATCAAGAATGGAAAGAGCAAATGCCTGTGAATCACCCTTAAGAACCAAATCAACATCTCCGCTGTTCTTTCCTAAAAAGATATCTCTTACAATTCCTCCAACAAGAAAAATTTGTTCCTCTTTATTCAGAGAAATATTGTATAATATATTAAGAGTGTTTTTTAGACTGTTTGAAAATATTTTTTCAATATCGTTGTTATATTTTTCAAGAAATGTTAAGAAATTTTCCATATTTTTAAACTACCGCCTTTTTTTATCGTATGGAATAATTATAACATTTTTAATCTGTAAATAAAAATGAATTTATTAGGAGGAGAAAATGGATAATATAGAGAGATTAGCTGAAATTATAAAAAGCAGCAGTTATGTTGTATTTTTTACAGGAGCTGGTGCATCCACAGATTCCGGCTTAAAAGATTTCAGAGGAAGAAACGGATTATATAATGAAAGAAATTACATGGGATATGAACCTGAAGAAATTTTGAGCCATGATTTTTTATTTGAACACAGAGATATTTTTGATAAATATTTAGTGGAAAAATTATCTGTAAATGATATCAAACCAAATGCAGGACACAAGGCTATAGCTGAACTGGAAAAAATGGGAAAAGTAAAAGCAGTTATTACGCAGAATATAGATAATCTTCACCAAGACGGAGGAAGCAAGAAAGTTTTGGAACTTCACGGAAGTTTGAAAAGATGGTACTGCTTAAGCTGCGGCAAAAAATCAGATAAAAATTTTAAATGTGAGTGCGGCGGAATTACAAGACCGGATGTTACTCTTTATGGAGAAATGCTTGATGAAGATGTAACAGCTCAAGCTGTAAGAGAGATTAAAAAAGCTGATACTTTAATTATTGTGGGAACAAGTCTGACAGTTTATCCTGCTGCATATTATCTAAACTATTTTATAGGAAAAAATCTTATAATTATAAATGAAACTCCTACATCACAGGACGGCAGAGCAGAACTTGTAATAAGAACCGGTTTTGCTGAAACAATGACAAAAGTTATGGAAATTTTATAAAATTGTGATATAATTAGTCAACAAACAAAATTTCAGGAGGTAACCAATGGAAAAGTTAAAAAATCTTTTTGTAGATGACAGAGAAGTATACGATGCGATTGAAGCAGAGAGAAAAAGACAAAACGAAGGAATAGAGTTAATAGCCTCTGAAAATTTTGTTTCCCAGTCAGTTCTTGAAGCAGCAGGAAGCGTGATGACAAACAAATATGCAGAGGGATATCCTGACAAGAGATATTACGGTGGCTGTGAATGTGTTGATATAGTTGAAAAGCTGGCAATAGAAAGAGCCAAAAAAATATTTGATGTAAAATATGTAAATGTTCAGCCCCATTCAGGTTCACAAGCAAATATGGGAGTATATAAAGCTCTTTTAAATCTTGGAGATGTAGTTCTTGGAATGAGATTAGATCATGGAGGACATCTTACACACGGAAAAAATGTAAACTTTTCAGGAAAAGATTACAAAGTATATTCTTACAGCGTGAGAAAAGATAATGAATATATTGATTATGATGAAGTTGAAAAACTTGCTATGGAAATAAAACCAAAACTTATAATTGCCGGTGCAAGTGCATATCCAAGAGTAATAGATTTTAAAAAATTCAGAGAGATTGCAGATAAAGCAGGAGCATTATTAATGGTGGATATGGCTCACATTGCAGGACTTGTTGCAGCAGGTGAGCATCCTAGTCCGATTCCTTATGCTCATGTTGTTACAACTACAACTCATAAAACTTTAAGAGGTCCAAGAGGCGGAGTTATAATGACAAATGACGAAGAGATAGCTAAAAAAATTGATAAAGCTATTTTTCCTGGAATTCAAGGAGGACCTTTAATGCATATAATAGCTGCAAAAGCTGTAGCATTTAAACAGGCTCTTTCTCCTGAATTTAAAGAATATCAGCATCAGATTATAAAAAATGCAAAAGTTCTGGCTGAAGTTCTGGAAAAAGGCGGATTAAGAATAGTAAGCGGAGGAACAGACAATCATATGATTCTGATTGATGTAAAATCTTCTAAGGGACTTACTGGAGCAGAAGTTGAAACTGCTCTTGGAAAAGCAGGAATTACAGTTAATAAAAACGGAATACCTTACGATACTGAAAAACCTATGGTAACAAGCGGAATAAGAATTGGATCTCCGGCAGTTACAACAAGAGGAATGAAAGAAAAAGAGATGGAAGAAATCGGAAAATTCATTCTTGAAACTATTGAGAATGTGCATAATGAAGAGAAACTTGCGGAGATAAAAGAAAAAGTTAAAGAACTTTGTCTGAAATTCCCTCTTTATGAGTAATAAAAATATTGAATAAATATTTTTGTACTGTTGTCAAAATAACAGGAGGAGATCTCATGAAATTAAAAATAGTTTTAAGTATTGTGCTGTTAGCTGTACTGTCTTTGGGAACTTATATTTATCAAAATAGATATTCGCTTTTTAAGTATCTCCCTGCCATTGAGAATGAGGAACAGTTAAAAAACTTAAATGGAAAAATATATGATAAAAATGGAAAGCCTTTTACTGGAAGAATGAAAGAAATTAATGAAGAATATATGGAGATATATTCTTACAAAGACGGAGAATTACATGGACTGGATGTTATTTATTATAATAATCATGTAAAAGAAATAGGACACTGGAAAAATGGAAAACAAAATGGACTTTTTCAGATGTTTACAGAAACTGGAATTCTTGTGGATAATGCTTTATTTAAAAATGGTGAAAGAGACGGACTTACTGAACAGTTTTATAGTGACAATGGAAAATTAAGAATATCTGTAAATTATAAAAATGGGGTTCTTCATGGAGAATATAAACAATTTTATGAAAATGGGAATATTTATGCAGAAACTTACTATAATGAAGGAGTAATAAATGGTAATTTTAAAGATTACTATGAAAATGGTGTTTTAAGATTTGCAGGAGAATATAAAAATGGACTGCAGGATGGAACATGGAAATATTATACAGAAAATAAAATTTTAAAATCTATTATAGAATACCAAAATGGGGAGTTCATAGAGCAACAAAATTTTGATGAAGAAGAAAATTAATTTTTGGATAGAAGAACCCATATTTCGGATGAAATATTTTGATTAA
>OGZM01001101.1_pt1 | contig 25198 bp, 25 predicted proteins | sample 1576821 | NCBI WGS metagenome assembly OGZM01 (sample SAMEA3541491, study PRJEB24748) | human gut metagenome | biome: human gut; feature: human-associated habitat; material: faeces | place: China | collected 2012
CTTCGTAAAAATATCTGCTATTTATATTGCTTATTCATCTAAAAACGATAAACTCAGCATAGCTTCAGACATATCGTTTTTTACGATGAATTCGTTGCATAGACTACGCAGATATTTTTAATAGAGAATTTTATCTTTATTTTACTATTTCATAGTGAAGACAGTGTCACACCAAATTTTTCTGCTGCTTCTTTATTAATAGTCAATTCTGATTTCTCTACTATTTCGTAAGGAATATTTTCAATTTTTTCTCCATTTAAATATCTTACAACCTGTTCACCAGTCTGATATCCAACTTGATAATCTGAAATTCCCTCTGCTGCCAAAGCTCCCTGCTCAGCAAAACTTTTTGTTGCTCCAATAATAGGTTTTCCTGCTTTGTTAGATTTTTCTACAATCAAAGGATATGCAGATGCAAGCATATTGTCTATTGAAGTATAAAGAACATCTACTTCTGGTAAAAGAGTATCAAGAGCTGATGCCATCTCATTAACAGTAGTAATTCCTCTAACTACAATTTTGAACCCTTTTTTCTCAGCTGCTTTTGTAAATTCTTCTGTCAGATAAAAAGAGTTCTGCTCACTTGTATTATAAACAATTCCTATCTTCTTTGCATCTGGAAGAAGTCTTTGAATAAGGGCTGCTTGTTTTTCAACAGGAGATTTATCACTTACTCCTGTAACATTTTTTTCAAGAACTCCTGCTGTTTCAGGATTTGTTATAGCAGCAAAAAATATAGGTTTTTCTTTAATATTATTTACAGCTGCCTGTGCACTTGGAGTTGATATTGCTACTGTAATATCACTTTTAGTATTGAATTCCTGTGCTATTATCTGTGCTGCAGCAAAATCTCCCTGAGCATTTCTGTATGTAATATTTATTCTGTCTTCACCATAGTTGTTATCTCTTAAAGCATCTATCACACCTTTTCTTACATCATCTAAAGATGGGTGTTCAACTATCTGAGTTATCCCTATCTCTATTTTTTTCTCGTTGTTTTGCCCGCAAGCTGCAAATAATAAAACTAATAATAATACAAATATTTTTTTCATTGTAATACCTCCATAAAATTTAATTAAAATAAAAAATCCCGCTGAAAAAGCAGGATTTTGAAAACAAGAAAATAAAATAAAAAAGCCTATTCTCAGGAACAGGCTTAAAACTCTAATCTAAAATAAATAGATTCTTAGTATATTTAAAAATGAACATTCCATGACAAAACCTGATCCACCTGCTGATTATTAAATTTGTGCATTCTGTTTTGCCACCACCAAGTAAATCTGTTTCTCATTATGTTCACCTCCATTTTTTTAATTATTTTTATCTTGTACTAAGAATACTACAATTATTTTCAAATGTCAAATTATTTTTTTCTTTTTTAGTTCTTTTCTTATTAAAAAATATAAAAAAAATAGTTTTATAATTATTACAAATATGCTATAATATAAATATAAAAATAGTATTTTAAAAAATAACAAGTTACACATTAAGGAGGGTAATTATGAATAAAGAATTAGATCAAAAATTAAATTATCTATTATTAGGTGAAGAAAAATATACTGAGTGTCCTCACATTGTAACATTTTCAACAGATGAAAACGGAATAACAGTTACTGATGACTGCGGAGATGAAAAAGCTGTTAAAATATCATATCTTGATATAGTAAACAGAGTTTTAGACCATGAAACAGGAAAAGAAATTGTTTCTGATTTCATAAAAGAGGCCGTATTCAAAAACAGATAATTATAAAAAATATACAGAATATAAAAAAAGAGAGAATTTATTTTCTCTCTTCTTTATTTTTATCTCTTATTTTTACAAAGGAATGAGCTGAGGTTATTCTATTCTTCCATTTTTATAAACACAATCTTTAACTATATTTCCTGCCTCATCGTATTCTTTATATATACCATCAAGAACACCACCGTCTATATAGTTTGCCCATATATAAATTTGTCCGTTTGGATAATATTCTTTATACGAACCAAAAGGTTTTCCATCTTTATAATTCATATCACATTGAACTTTTCCATCAGGATAGAATTTAATATTTACTGTTGTTGTCCAGTTATTTACATGTTCTGCTAGTTTTTTAGTTTGCCCATTTGGATAGAAAGATTCATATTTCCCTATAATCTCACCGTTGATTAGATGATAAACAGTATCTTTTGCTCCATTTGACAAGAAAGTTTCATAAAGCCCATGAAGATTTCCGTTTTTATAGTGTTTTTTAGTTTCAATATTTCCATTAGGATAGTAACATTTGTACTCTCCCTCTCTAACACCATTTACATAATTTTTTTCTTCTTTTACAGCCCCGCTTTCGTAATACTTAACCCATAAACCTTCTTTTTTTCCATTTGCATTGTATTGATTGGCCATTTGTGTTACCTCCCTCATTGCTTTGTATTATTATTATGTTTTATGTATCTAAAAAACTTTGCTTACAAAATTTAATTGAAAATATTAACTTCTTCGCCGTTAGTCAGCTTGATAATATACCATGTAAGAGCAGGGTACATTGGACTTAGTCCATTGTCCTCTATATCATCGGCAAATTCACATGCTCTTATCTCTTCAAGCTGTTCATCTGTAACTGCATGTCCGTTAAATTCTTTAAGTTCTTCTAATGTCATTATGCTATCTCCTGTTTATTTGTTGTTACCTTAATTATACCCCAGATTTTGTGAAAAGCAAGAGGTAAATAGAAAATTATTATAAAAACTTTCTTTTTCAATATTTTTTTGATATAATTTTGTTAATTATTTTATATTTCATATTATATTACATATATATTTGTGGGACGGTGATAAAAAATGAGTTTGGAAAGTGTAAAAAAATATTTTGAAGAGAATAATCTTCCATTGGAAGTAACAGAAACAAATGAGATAACAGACACAGTTGCAAATGCAGCTAAAGCTTTTGGTATACAGGAAGATGAAATTGCTAAGACAATGGGATTTCAATTAAAAAGCGGAGAATGTATTTTAATACTTACTAAAGGAACTGCAAAAATAGATAATCAGAAATTTAAAGGAATGTTCCACGAAAAAGCTGTTATGATAAAAGATATTACTGAGGCAACAAGCCACGAGCCCGGAGGACTTTGCCCTTTCGGATTAAAAACACCATTAAAAATATATCTTGATAAAACACTGAAAGAATTTGAAATTGTTTATCCAGCAGGAGGAACTCCACATTCTGCTGTAAAAATCTCTGTTGATCTTTTAGAAAAAGTTACTCAGGGAGAATGGATAGATATTTGCAAATAATTTAAAAGTATGCTATAATAAAAATACGAATAAGGTAGATAATTTAAATTAAACTTTTTAAGAAAATTTATCGTCTTATAACTAGAAGCAATAAAAAAATACTTTATAAATTTTGATGGAGGTGCTTTTTAATATGAAAAAATGGGTATGTGGACCTTGTGGATACGAATATGATCCTGCTGTAGGAGATCCTGATGGAGGAATAGCTCCAGGAACAGCTTTTGAAGATATTCCTGCTGATTGGGTTTGTCCAATCTGTGGTGTAGGAAAAGAAGAATTTACTGAAATGTAAAAAATCAGAGGTGTCATTCAATAAAAATGGCACCTTTTTTATTTCATTTTTATAGACATATTATTATGCCTGTGATACCATAAAATAGTAAGTAAAATATATTTTAGGAGTAATTTGTATGAAATATAAGAGAGAATATATAGAAGATTTATTAAAAAGTTTTTTTGAAAAAAAGACTCTTGTAAAGGGTGTAATTTCTAATATGAAAGGAGATTACCCTTATTCAAAAATAATTATAAAACCTCTAATGCTGAAAAATAATTTTTTCTTTCAATTTGAACAGTTCCAAAATAACAAAGCTTATCACTCAAATCTTACTTTAGAAGAAAGCGTAGAAAAAATAAACGTTATCCTAAACAATTTCAAACAGCTTGTTATTTTTACAACTGAAGGAGATTACCAGATATTAAAAGGAAAAAATGATTTTAATGTTAAAGTTACTAAAACTTCAAGAGAGATAAAATCACTGGAACACAACAAAGTTAAAAATTATCTTCTTGAAGAAGGAACCCCTATTCCATTTTTAATTAAGCTTGGAGTCATGGGAGAAAACGGAGAGGTTTTCAAAGACAGTTATAATAAATTCAGACAGATTAATAAATATCTTGAATTTATAGATGAAACTATAAAAGAATTGAAAAACAAAAAACTTATATCAAATCATGTTAAAGTAGTAGATTTTGGATGCGGAAAATCTTATCTGACATTTGCTCTTCATCATTATTTGAAAAATATAAAAAACATGACATTTACAATAATCGGACTTGACTTGAAAAAAGATGTTATGGATTACTGCAACAAAACTGCAAAAGAATTAAATTGTGAAAATCTTGAATTTCTTACAGGAGATATAAAAGATTTTGATAAACTTAAAGATGTTGATATTATTTTCTCTCTTCATGCCTGCAACAATGCAACAGATTATGCTCTGCTGAAAGGGCTTGAACTTAATGCAAAAGCTATTCTGGCTGTTCCATGCTGTCAGCATGAATTTAATCAGAAAATGAGTTCAAACAAAAACAGTGAATTTTTTGCTAAAGAATCAACTATTGGAAAACATGGTATTCTCTTAGAAAAATTTACCTCTGTGGCAACTGATGCTTTCAGAGCACAAGCTCTTGAACTTTGTGGTTTTAGAACTCAGGTAATGGAATTTATTGATATGGAGCACACACCAAAAAATATTCTTATCAGAGGAATAAAAGATAATGTCAAACCGGAAAATTTACAAAAAAATTAATAGAATATGAAACATTTAAAAATTTCTTAGGAATAGATCCTATTCTTGATGAATTATTAAAACCATACTTTATTATTAAATAAACAGGAGGCATTTTATGGGTTACAAAGCAGATGAAAAAAGATATGATAATATGAAATTTAAAAAATGCGGAAAAACAGGGCTTTATCTTCCTGCTGTATCTCTGGGATTATGGCAGAATTTTGGAGAAGAAACTCCTCTTGACCTTCAAAAGAAAAAAATCTTTAAAGCTTTTGACTTGGGGATAACTCATTTTGACTTAGCCAATAACTACGGAAGACCTGCTGATGGATCAGCAGAAGAAAATTTTGGGAGAATATTAAAATCTGATTTAATGGGATACAGAGATGAAATGATTATATCTTCCAAAGCCGGTTATGATATGTGGCCCGGACCATATGGTGACGGAGGTTCAAGAAAATATCTAATGGCAAGCCTTGATCAAAGTTTAAAAAGAATGGGACTTGATTATGTAGATATTTTTTATCATCACAGACCAGACCCTGACACTCCATTGGAAGAAACAATGACAGCTCTTGCTGATATGGTTAAACAGGGTAAGGCTCTTTATGTTGGGATTTCAAATTATAAAAAAGAAGAGGCTGAAAAAGCTGTTGCCCTTTTAAAAGAACTTAAAACTCCATGTCTGATTAATCAGATAAGATATAATATGCTTGAAAGATGGCCTGAAGACGGGCTTCTTCAATTACTGGAAGAAAATGGTGCAGGATGCATATGCTACAGTCCTTTAGCTCAAGGTGCATTATCAAACAAATATTTAAAAGATATCCCTGTTGATTCGAGAGCTGCTCATTCAGGAACTACTGTTGCTGAACGTTATCTTTCAGAGGAAAAAATCAAAAAAATAAGAGAGCTTAACAAAATAGCAGAAGAGAGAGGACAATCTCTGGCACAAATGGCTCTTGCATGGGTTCTTAGAAGAAAAGAGATTACAAGCGTCCTTATTGGTGCAAGCAAAGTTGAACAGATTATAGATAATGTTAATACATTAAATAATCTTTATTTTTCTGATGAAGAGCTTAGAAGAATTGATGAAATATTAGCTGAATAATTTTTGTAACTAATGGAGAGAGATATGAGAAATTTAAAAATAGCAATAGCACAAATTAAATCTTTTCATGGAGAGTGTGAAAAAAATTTAAATAAAGCTTTAGAAATTATAGAAGAAGTTTCAAAAAATGGAGCTGATATTATTGCTTTTCCTGAACTTTTTTATACAGGTTATTTTAACAGAAGAAAAACTTTTCATGAACTTGCAGAATTTTCAAACGGATATTTATATACTAAACTTAAAGAAGCAGCTGTAAAATATAATATCTCTATCATCATGGGATATTGTGAAAAAAAAGAAGATTTTCCAAATGAAATTTTCAATAGTATTATGTTCATAGATAATAAAGGAAAACTCTTATGCAGTTATAATAAAATTTATTGTTGGAAAGAAGAAAAAAGAACTTTCAGGCAGGGAGATAAACTTTTTGTGTGTGAAACTGAATTTGGAAAAATTGGTTTATTAAATTGCTATGATATTGAATTTCCAGAACTTTTTAGAATGCTTCATTTTAAAGGAGCTGACCTGGTTATATGTCCTGCTGTATGGAGTAATTGGATAGGGCATAGATGGCATTCAAGTCTTATGGCAGGAGCTATTAATAATTTATTTTTTGTTGCTGGAGTAAATACATCAGGAGAAACTCCTGCAGGAAAAAAATTATGCGGTGACAGTAAAGTTATCTCTCCTTTTGGAGATATTGTTGCAAATGCTTCTGCTGATAATGAAGAAATTTTATATTCAATAATTAATTTAGATGATGTTATAAAAATAAGAGAGGAATATCCAATTTGGGAAGACTATCATTATGATATGTTTGATAAAAATCTATTAAAAAAATACTAATCTAGGAGGTGGTTCCTTTGTTAAGTGAAATGCAGTACATATATATTATTTACCAAGAAAGAAGTTTTTCAAAAGCAGCAAAAAAATTATATATCTCTCAGCCAGCTTTAAGTGCTATGGTAAAAAAAGTTGAACAAAAAATCGGGCATTTAATTTTTGACAGAAATACCATTCCTCTATCTGTTACTAAAGAAGGAAAGTATTATATAAAATGTATTGAAAATATTTTGGAAATAGAAAGAAATATGCAGGATTACTTTGATGATTTAGGTAAGCTTAATTCAGGAAACATTGTTATCGGCGGTTCTTCTTTTTTCTGTGCTTTTATTCTTCCTAAAATGATTGAAAAATTTAATATTAAATATCCAAAAGTTAAAATAGAAGTAATCGAAGGAAATATAAAAGAACTTAAAGAAGGACTTTTGAATAATTCCATTGATATAATTATAGAAACTGCTATTTCAGAAAAAGATGAAAAATTAAAAACCTACTTTTATAAAAATGAGCATATTCTTCTTGCTGTTCCTAAAAAATGGGATATCAACGACGAATTAAAAGAATATCAGCTTACTTGTGAAGATATAAAGCATAGTAAATATTTAAATAATGATATAAAAGAAGTATCCTTAGAGAAATTTAAAAATTTTCCTTTTATAACAATGAAAAAAGGAAATGACCAATATATCAGAGGACTGGCTTTATGCAAAAAAGCTGGTTTTACTCCAAAATCTATTTACAAAATAGATCAAATACTTACAGGTTATCATATTGCCGTTTCTACTTTAAGTGCAGTTCTTTTTGTCAGAGATTTACTTATAACTAATGAGCAGGAAACTGAAAAACTTGTTTATTATAAATTGGATAAAGAACTGTCTACAAGAAAAATATATTTTGCAGTTAAAGAAAGCAGTTATACATCTAATGCAGTTAAAGAGTTTATAAAAATGGCATGTCCTAATATAAAATTTTAAAATTCAAAAAGTAAAAGAGTTCCTAAGACTAAAGCTATAGGAACTCTTTTTTTGAGTGGAATTTTTTATTTTATGATTCTTCGATAGAACTGTTAAATACTTCTCTGTCTAATTCTCCTTCCATTGCAGCAACACAAACAGATGTTACTAAGTCACCAGAAGAGTTTGTAGAAGTATGAGCTTGGTCAATTATTCTATATATTCCTGCTACAAGTGCTGTTGCTTCTAGCGGAAGTCCCATTTGAGTAAGAAGAGTTATAGAAATTACAAGTCCAATTTGTGGAGTTGCTGCACATCCAACACTTAAAAATGTTGCCTGAATAACTAATAAAATCTGCTGCTGAATTGATAAATCTATTCCATATAACTGACTGGCAAATAAAACTATAATACCAAAATATATACAAGTCCCATTCATATTTGCTGTAGCTCCTAAAGGAAGTACAAAGTTTGAAACTTCTTTTGATACTCCAAGTTTTGGAGCAACTTCCATTGATACAGGAAGAGCTGCTGATGAAGTACATGTACTGAAAGCTATTACCCAAGGCTGCATAGCTTTTTTCCAAAATTTAATTGGGCTTACTTTTGCTATAGTAATAAGCAGTATACTATAAAGACCTATTACAACAATTGCATTTGCTAAATAGTCTGTAAGTATAAATTTTAATACTGGTCCAAAAATTGCGGTTCCGTATCTTGCCATTGCTACTGACATAAGACCAAATACACCATATGGAATTATAGAAATAATTAATCCTATTATATTGAACATTGCTTCAGCAAGATTATTAATTATTCCAGCTAAAGGTTTTCCTTTTTCTCCCATAATTATGATAGCAAATCCTAAAAGAAGAGAGAATACAATTATAGGCATCATATCACCGCTTGATAAAGATTGGAATGGATTGTTTGGCAATAAATCCAAAATTGTTTTATATATTCCCGGAAGTTCTTTTACAGTAACTTCTCCCATTCCACTACTTAAAAGAACTCCTTTTCCCGGTTTTATAATATTAGCTAAAATAAGACCGACAGAGGCTGCAACTGCAGAAGTTCCTAAGAAAAATACTACTGTTTTTAATCCAACATTACGTAATTTTTTTATATCTCCAAGTGATAACGCAGCATCTGTTACTGAGAAAAATACTAATGGAACTATAACCATTTTTATTGCTTTAATAAAGAAATCTCCAAGAAATTGTAAAAAAGGTAATATATGATTATTTATGATTGGATTTTCTGTTCCACCCATAAAGTTTAAAACATATCCTGTAAATATTCCTAAAAACAATGCTATAAATATTTTTATATGCAAAGGCAGTTTTTTAGCTTTTATACCCATTTGTTACCTCCCTATTAAATTTATAATTTTTTGAAATTTGCTTTAAAGCTAAGTTCTTATACCTAAATTATACTGAATAGAGAAAAAAATATAAAATTATATAAAAAATTCTTATAGCTCTATAATTTTTGCTTATATTTTTTTATTACACTTCTTGAAGAATTAAATACTTTTAGAACATAATCAATAGATATTTTATTTGTTCAAATTTTATAAAAAATTTTTTAGATTATTTTTTATAAAAATGTATTATTTTTATTTAAATATAGTTTTTTATAAACTTTTTATCCAAAAAAAGAATAGCATAAAAATATTTTATTTAGCACAGTTTTTTCTATTTTTTTATTATATCACGTGTATAAAATTCTTTCCTATTCTTTCTAATATACATTTTTTACAATATATACATTTATAAAATTAATTCTCAACATATAAAAAAATATTATAGCCTTATATATCTTTTTGTATAACCTTTGTAAAACTGTTTTATTTAAGTTATCATTGTGTTATCAAGAAACAAAACAAAAAAGAGGAGTGATGAAAGATGGAAGATAACAGAATAATTGAATGTATGGAAAGAGCTGACTATTTAATAAGTAAATGTATGGCAGTAAAACCTGGAGAAGAAGTTTTAATTGCTATTGACCCTCAAACAGATATGAGAATGGCTAATGCAATAGCAGCAGCAGCTTTAAAATGCGGAGCTGAATACAATATTTCTATGATGCCTATAAGAGGTAAAGACAAAGCAACTATTTTCCCAAAAACTCTTGAACTTGCAATGGAAGCATGTGATGTATTTATTGGAATGACTACTGCTTCAGGAGCAGCAATTTACAATAACAGATTAAAAGAACTTATGAATGAAAAAAGATTAAGAGAATGTTCTATCGTTTTAAGAAACATTGATAACTTTACTCGTGGCGGAGCACAAGCAGATTATGAAAAAGTTTATGCTGATGGAGTTAAACTTCAATCAGTTTGGAGAGGAAAGAAAAAAGCTCATATAACTACTCCAGCAGGAACAGACCTATATATGGATATGAACCAAATGGAACCTATTATTGAGTGTGGAATTGCCAGAAATCCTGGAGATGCAATGGCATGGTCAGACGGTGAAGTTTCATTAGGACCTGTTATCGGAACTACTCATGGAAAATTAGTAATAGATGGTCCAATCTGCTACTATGGATGTCCAACTAGCCCTGTTGAATTAAGAATAGAAAACGGACGTATTGTAGAAGTTGTTGGCGGAGATCCAAAAATCTGTACTGAAATACGTAGACAGATTGCTGAAGTAAAAGACAGTGACAATATAGCTGAAATTGGAATTGGATTAAACAGAAACTGCTTATTCAACGGAGATTTTGAAGAAGAGAAAAAAGCATACGGAACTTGCCACATTGCAATGGGTAACGGATTCTATTATGGACAGCCTGCAAGATCTACTGTTCACATTGATATGGTACAATACAATCCTACAATAGAGATGGATGGAGAAATTATAGTAAAAGACGGTAAAGTTCTTTGCGTAGAAGATTAATAAAAAAATAACGAAATGATAAGACTCCTAAAAAAAGGGACAGCACATCTGTGTTGTCTCTTTTTTTTATAAGAATATTATTTTTAAACCTCTTTATAAAGATTTACTTCTGATGGTCCTTCTCTTAATTCAGCAAGCATTGCCACATATTTTTTAAAATGCTCTGTATTATTGTGAAGTTCTATAGCATCTGCATCTTTCCATTCTTCTATAAAAGTCATAACATTTTCATTTTTAATATCCTCACAAAGAGCATAAGAGATATTTCCCTCTTCCTCTCTGCTTAATCTTATAAGCTCTTTTGCTGTTTCAATATATTCAGCTTTTTTACCCTCTTTAACAATACTTTTTGCAACTATTTTTATCATATAAAATCATCTCCTTAAATTTTATAATATTTCCCCATAAAATAATTTTACCACATAAAGCCTTTTTTCTGCTATAATAATTATGAATATTTTAAATACAACAGGAAGGTAAATTTTAATGAAACAAAGAATAAAAGAAATTATTGTGGTAGAGGGAAGAGATGATATAACAGCTGTAAAAGCTGCTGTTGATGCAGAAGTAATTGCTGTGCATGGATTTTCTGTAGGAAGAAATATAGAAAGAATAAAAGGTGCTTATGAAAGAACAGGGATAATCGTTCTTACTGACCCTGATTTTGCAGGAACTAAAATAAGAGAATATATCCAGAAAAGATATCCTAAAGCTAAACATGCTTATATTAACAGAGCAGAGGGAACAAAAAATGGAGATATTGGTGTAGAAAATGCAAGCCCTGAAGCTATTATAAAAGCTCTTGAAAAAGCAAGATGTGAAACTGCAGAAGTAAAAGAGATTTTCTCTTCTGACATACTTTTTGAATATCATTTGATTGGACATTCCAATTCAGCATTTTTAAGAGAAAAACTTGGGGAAAAATTAGGTTTAGGATATTCAAATGGAAAACAACTTCTTTCAAAATTAAACCGTTATAATATTACTATGGAAGAATTTGAAAAAGCTATAAATGAAGTTGTAGAAGAAACCAAGAAGAAAATTTAATGTATCTATGTAAAAATTATCATACTCAAACACATAGTTCATATGAAATAATATAGCAACAAAATTATAGATAGAAGATTTTAAAGTATTAAAAGTCAAGTAAGATGTCTAAGTTGTGGAGGATTTATGGTTCGTAAAAAAGGACCATATGGAGAATTTTATGGTTGTTCAAATTATCCTATATAAAATTACTTGAGTCTATTTCATATATAATACCTACATCTTTTATTTCCATTATTCTAATTCTCCTTTTTTACTTTATTTTATATTAAAATAAATTAATAGAGCATTGACAAATATAATATTAAATTTAAATATATTGACTTTTGTTTAAAAAAAATTATATAATATTTATGCCATTCACATAAGGTGAATTGGGAGATGTTATTCTTATTTTAGATGCTAGCTAATATGATAAAGTAGCAAAAGGTTAAGGACGCCACTAAAGCACAGTTTGCTACTCAAAACCAAAACCGTAGCAAACTGCTTACGGTTGTTATATTTCTCCTTATATTTATTGATTAATGAGAATATTTCTAGTTAATGTTAAATTAAGAATTACAATTTTAAGCAAAAAAAGGTAATTGGGATTATTTAATCTTAAGTAATTGTAAAGTAAAGCCTAATAGTAGGAGATATTACCCTCATTCTATTAGGCTTTTGCTTTATAAACATATGGAGACAATTATGGAATATTTTGAAAAATGGAAAGAAAAAAATAAATATTCTAAATCATATGCACATTTTGATAATAGACGTAATTTAGAAAATGTAGAAAAATTAATATACAATAGAAACTTTGTAGCAAAACATGGTTTCTATCCATTTATTTATCAAAGAAAATTCTTTAATAAATTTAAAAGTGGAAAATTAATAAAAAAATATAAATTTAGAGATTTGTATTATGCAGCACATATTGATAGATATATATACTCTTATTACGGATACTTAATAAACAGAGAATATAATATATTTACAGAAAAATATGATATTGATGATGTAGCTGTTGCATATAGAAATAATTCAGGAAAATGTAATATTGATTTTGCAAAACAAGCTTTTGAGTTTATAAAAAATAATCAAAATAAAACATTAAATATATTTATTGGTGATTTTTCCAATTTTTTTGATATGTTAGAGCACAAATATTTAAAAAATAATTTATTAAGAATTCTTAGAACTAGAAAAATGCCTGATGATTTCTATAATGTTTTTAAAAATATAACTAAATTTTCGTACTTTAAATTAGAAAAACTATTAAATTTAAATCATTTAGGTAATTCAGAAATAGATTTGGCATCATTAAATTCAATGCAAAAAGTTTTGACTTTAAAACAATTTAAAGAGAACAAACATATTATTGAAAAGAATAAATATAATTGTGGAATACCACAAGGCTCTCCGATTAGTGCTGTTTTATCAAATGTATATATGATTGATTTTGATATAAAAATGAAAAAATATATAAAATCATTAAATGGTTTATACATAAGATATTCTGACGATTTTATAATTATATTACAAGAACAGGAAGAAGATATAAATGGTATTTATAAAAATATTTTTCAAATTATATATTCAATACCTTTGTTAAGACTTCAAAGAGAAAAAACAAAAACATTCAAAATTAAAAACAGTATAATTACTCCAACATATATACCAGATATTTCTGATTTTAGTAATAAAAAAAATAAAATAGAATTTTTAGGCTTTGAATACGATGGAAAAAGCATATATCTAAGAGAAAGATCTATTACAAAATATTATTCAAGATTGTATGCAAAAATAAATACTATATTAAAATATAAAGGGATAACAAAAACTGGAAAGAGAATATCTTGCAAAGAATTATATAAAAAATATTCTATAAAAGGAACGAAAAATATATTTGTTGATAATAAATATAGTTCTAACTTTTTTACATATGTAAATAATTCAAATAAAATTTTTTATGTATTTAAAAAAAATAATAAAATAAGATTAAAAACAAAAAGACATCTTATAAAAATAAGAAGAAAATTAGATTTACTTTCAGAAACTCAAGAAATAGACAATAAAATTTATAAAGAAATTATTTATAAAATATGGGAAATATAGAAAGAAAATTTTATGAGGTATTATATGACAACAAAAAAACAATTAGATTATCGGATGTATTACCTGAATCATTTAAAAAAATGCAAGAAGAAGAAAGAAGACTTATTAAAAAACAAAATGAAGAATTAGGAATAACATGTAATAGATTATTAAGTGAAACAGAAGTTTGGAAACTGGAAAGACAGAAAATAATATATGAAAGAAATAAAAATTATTTTAAATTTGGACTTTTATCTTTAGGTAGTGCTATGCTATTTGACCATTTATTTGATACTAATATATCAGAAGATGTATCAACAGGATTATGGATTGGACAAGAAATACTAAATAAAACTAATTCAATAGCATGTAATATGGAAGAATCAAATACTAATAAGTTTACAGAACAAAGTGTTGAAGACATAATAAATGAAATGTTTGCACAAGCAGAAGAAAAATATAAAAATGAAAATAAAGAGGTAAAAAACAAATGAAAAAAATAATTATATTTATAACAATACTATTTATGTCTTTTAATTCATTTTCAAAAGAAAAATACGAGTTTGCAAAAAATGGTCGTATCATAGATAAAGACTTCAGAGAATTTAGTAAAATACCAACACCTGAAAGATATCCTGATTTACCTATCATAGAATATCCTACAAGACGTATTGATTGGCAAGAAGATAATGGAGATATCAGAAAAGAAGAATGGTTTGAACTATTCGAAGATGTTCTTTACAATATGAAAAAATATATAGAATTTAATAAAAAACATCTTGAAAAATATGGAAAAGATTTTATTTTAAAAGAAACTCATGACTTAGAAGATGAAACTTCTGAATTTTATGCTTTATTTCTTAATTATCAATTAGTTGAAATTTATTCAAGTTTTAACATGAACGAAAAAAATAAGGAAATAAGGGGAAGCCATATAGTTATAGAAAAATTTGTTAACAGTAAAAAAGAATTAAAACATTTAACTATTGAATATAATGATTATAAAGAATACTATGCAAAAGATGATTATTGGTATCCAGAAAAAAACACTAATGGAACAATAGTAATATTTAAAAAAACATCACCAGAAACAGTTATAATAGATGGTAAAAAAATAATTTTATATGAATATAAAAAACAAAAAAATATAATAGGAAAATATTATGATTGTATAAAAGATGATTTTTCTTATACAAACAAAAGAACTGGTTCTACCAGTTCTTTTTTAATTATAATTCATTTTCTTAATTCCTAAATAAATAGGTATATGGTCGCTTATTGTTAATCTATCTTTCTCTGGATAAGAAAATACTTTTACTCCAACTCTTTTATTAATATTGTTACTTAGAAGAACATTATCATATTGATTTCCGTTTAAATATCCATATTGTCCTAAAGTAGTAGCTGTATTTTTTATCTGTGCTGTGCTGACTTCCTCTTTCTTTTTTTCTTAGAGAATTTTTTATTTTTATTTCGATAATTCTGTTTTTACTGGTATCTGAATCTCTGTTATAAATTCATTTTCATCTTCTGTTATATGTATCTCTATATGATAAATTTCATGTATGTCCCCTGTAACTTCAAGATTATTTTCCTTGATATACTCTTTTAAAATTTCATAATATTTATAGCTTTCCTTATAGCTCCCTTTAAAAACTATTGTTAAAAAATATCCGGCATTAATAATTTCTCCTTTTACATCATTAATTATAAATGTTTCAGAAAAAGTGCCATACTCTCCTTTAATAAAATTTTCCTTTGAAAGAGTAGCTCCAATCTCATTGTTTGTCAAAATAAAATCGCTGTCATACTCTGTCTTTTCGTTTAATATTCTCAATTCAAAATCAATTTCCCAGTCCTGTTTAAAATTTCCTTTTGAACGAAGGAATTTTCTTTTTGGAATATATTTTAAAAGAGGTTTGTTAAAATTTTGAAATGTTTTAAAAAATTCAATATTTTCAAGTTTGCTTGCAAGTTCTTCCCTTAGTTCCATAAGTTTTTTTATTTTTTCTTCCACTTTCTCCAGCTGAAATTCAAGAATATTATTGGCAGAATTAATATTTCTTTCATCTAAAAACTCTTTTATATCCTCAAGTCCCATTCCTATATTTCTTAAATTTCTAATATTATTCAGTTTCCAAATCTGCTTTTTAGAATAATATCTGTAACCGTTTTCTCCTGTGTAGTCAGGGGAAACTAATCCAATTTTATCATAGTATCTAAGTATATCTGTGCTTATCTTATAAAGTCTGCTTATTTCACCTATTTTATAATATTTTTCTCTTGGTGATTTGCTGTTCATAATTCCTCCTGAAAATAATTTGTTAATTTTATTTTATCATAATTTGTATAAAAGTGATATAATATAGCGGTAAATCAAATAAACTCTATTTTGGGAGATGATAAATGAATCAAATTTTAAAAAGAAATCTTTATATTTTTGCTGCTTTTTCGCTCATTATACTTGGAAAAATAGTTCCTGTCCCCACAGGAATGACACCTGCCGGAGCGGAAATTATTGGAATTTTTTTAGGAAGTCTTTTATTGTGGCTGACGGTTGCCATTGACTGGCCAAGCCTTTTATGTATTATGGCTGTGGCAATGATTCCGCAGATAGGCTTTAAGGGAGTTTTTCAAAGTTCCTTTGGAAATGAAATCTTTCCTTTTTTAATGTGTACTTTCCTATGTACTCACGTTTTAGCACAAACACCTTTTTTAAAAAGATGTGCTCTGTATTTCATAACGAGTCCTGCTGCTAAAAAAGGTCCGTGGTGGTTTATTGTATCTTTCTTTACAGCTGTTGCTCTTATAGGATGTTTTGTTTCTCCAACAGTGCTTTTCGTTGTTTTTCTTCCTATACTGGAAAAAATCCACGAACTTCTGGGAATTAAAAAAGGAGAAAAAATCGGGAAAGTTTTAATGACAGGACTTGCTTTCACAGTATCAATTTCTTCAGGAATGACTCCTATTGCACACATATTCAGTATTATGGCAATGGGATTTTATCACACTGCTACAGGACTTACAATAAGTTATGCTCACTATATGGCTTTTGCTGTTCCTGTTGGAATTCTTTCCCTTATTTTTATGATTTTGATTTTCAGATTTATATTAAATCCTGATGTTTCAGAAATTAAAAATATTGATATGAGTTCTATGGCAGCAGATATGACTCCTATGGATAAAAAAGAAAAAACAGCAGTAGCAGTATTCTGTCTGGTAATTGCTCTTTGGGTTTTCCCAAGTCTTGTAAAAAATATCTTCCCTGCTGTAACAAAAATAAGCAAAATGGGAACTGCTATGCCTCCTATGCTTGGAGTAATTCTTTATTCTATTATATCTTTTGACGGAAAACCTATGCTGAATTTTGCAGAGGGAATGAAAAAAGGTGTTCAATGGTCAAGCCTTATTATGGCAGCAGGAACTCTTACAATAGGAAGTGCAATGACTCATCCAAATGTTGGTTTGTCTACTTATATTATTGAAACATTAAATCCTCTTTTAAGAGATATAAATCCTATGCTCCTTATAACAGCATTTACTCTGTGGGCATGTATTCAGACAAATTTCTCATCAAATATGGTAACTGTAACAGTGGTTACTACTGTAGCAATACCAATTATACAGGCAGCAGGCGGAATTGTTTCATGTCCTGCTATTGTATCTATGATAGGAATGATGGGATCTTTTGCTTTTGCAACACCTCCTGCAATGCCTCATATAGCTATGGCAATCGGTTCTGAATGGACTGATGCAAAATCTGTATTGATATATGGATTTATCTTGATGGCAGCAAGTACAATTTTTTCTGTAGTTGTAGGATATCCTATTGCATCTTCATTGATGATATATTAACTAATATTTTAAAAGCAGCCCGAAATTTTCAGGCTGCTTTTAAGTATAAAAACAAATATATATAGAGAGTGTTTAACTGTTAAATAATCCCATTTTTTCAAGAGTGTTAGTTATAAATCTTCCCTCTTCCACTCCTTCAAGTATTTTTCTGGCTCTTACGCTGTCCCCAATATTTACCACAGGAATGTTCTTCTCTGAAAAATACTCTTCTATTTCAGCAAGAGCAGGCTTGTTGCTTACCATTCCAAGACAAACAAATCCGTAATCAAAGTTTAATTCAACTACCTCTTTATTTTCTAATTCAACAACAAATCTGTCAGCTTTTACTTCCATTAAAGAAGTATTAGTGTATACTTTTACATTTTTTCTCTTAATGATGTCCATCATAGCAAGTCTTGTGATTACATCTAAATCTTTTCCAAGAAGAGGAAGTCTTTCAACTATTGAAACTTTTGCTCCGTGTTCTGCAAAGAACTCAACTACGTCAAGTCCAACAGCTCCTCCTCCAACTATAACAATCTCTTTTCCTTCAAATTCAAAGTTTTTAAGATTTTTTATAGCTCCAAGTATAGAAAATACATTTGAACCTTCTTTATCAGCAAAATCTTTAAGCCCTTTTATAGGAGGCATTAAAGGTTTAGAACCTGTAGCGTTTACTATTAAATCAGGTTTTAAATTTTCTATATTTTTTATATCTCCCCTAGTATTTGTAAATGTGATAAGATTTTTCAGATTAGCTGCTCTCTGCTCAAGATATTCTGGGAAGAAAGCTATTCTGTTCTTAGCAGGGAATTTAGCTATCTCTCTTGCAAGTCCTCCAAGCTGAGCTTTTTCTTCTAATAAGAAAGTTGAACATCCAACTTCAGCTAAAGTACATGCAGCCTCAAGCCCTGCTGTTCCTCCACCTATAACAACAGCATTTACATGTTTGTTAACTTTTCTGTTTTTATAATTTCCTTCATTTATTAAGTCAGGATTTACTGTACATCTTATTGGTCTGTTAAGTCCTATTCTGTGTCCTGCACAACCAATATTGCAAGAAATACATTTTCTTAATTCATTTTCTCTTCCAGACTGAACTTTTTCAACCCAGCAAGGTTCAGCAATAAGTCCACGTCCCATTCCTATTATATCAGCTTTTCCAGATACTAAAATCTCCTCTGCTATTTTAGGATCTCTGATATTTCCCATTGTGATAACAGGTTTTCCAAATTTCTTTTTAACTGTTTCTGCCATGTTTGCTCTCCATCCATCAGCAAAATACATAGCATCTATTTGATAATAAAGCGAATCATTTAATGCACATGAAACATTATAAATATCTACACCCTTATCTAAATATTCTAATATTTCAAGTGTATCTTCAAGAGTATTTCCTCCTTCAAGAAGTTCATCTGCACTTATTCTTAAAATAACAGGGAACATCTCCCCTACTTCCCTTCTTATTTTATCAATTATCATTCTGCAGAATCTTGCTCTGTTTTCAGGAGTTCCTCCAAATTCATCTTCCCTTTTATTATATAAAGGTGATAAGAACTGGCAGATTAAGTAAGAGTGCCCAGCATGAATTTCTACTGCGTCAAATCCTGCTGTCTGAGCTCTTTTTGCTGCTAAAGCATATTTTTCTGCAATCTCTTCAATCTCTTGAACAGTTAAAGGTCTTGGAACTGCTCCTCCTGTTTTTGAAGGAACATTTGAAGATGATACAGGCTGTCCTCCAATTCTTGAAGGAACTGCAGATGCTCCTGCATGATTAATCTGTATTGCTGCACAAGCTCCCTGTCTGTGAAGTCTTGTTGTAAGATTATATAAAGCAGGAATAAATCTGTCCTCATTTAATCTTATTTGAGTTGTTCCGTTTGAACCAAGAGGGAAGTCAACACAGGCATTTTCTACTATAATAAGTCCTGTTCCACCTTTTGCTCTTTGCTCATAATATTTTATGTGATCTTCCAAAAATTCACCATTCTGCCCACCAAAATTTGTACCCATCGGCATCATAGCCGTTCTATTTTTAATAGTCATATTTTTAACAGTAATAGAACTGAATAAATTTTCATATTTTTTCATAGTTTTAACCCCTTACAATAAAAAATTTAAAGTTTTGAACACAAAGTAATTTTAAGTTTTATACACTCTGTTTTGCTAAGATGTTATATCTGAAATTAACTATTACAGAAAGAAGTATTCCCACTGCTGTTACAGCTCCTGCAAAAACAAGAGTATATTCTATTCCAAAAATATTTGTAATATATCCTGCAAGAGCAGTCACTGTGAAAGTTGCCACGCTTGATGAAAGCATTATCATACTTGTAATTTTTCCCTTTGATACCGGGAATAAATCTGCCATTGTTGACACTGCCAGCTGAAGAACTCCTCCTGCTGCACTGAATCCGATAATAAATCCACCTGCAAGAGCCATCATCTCAGTTCTTATTAAAAACATTCCTGCTAATGTAATAAATGATATAAGCGGATAGATAAATAAAAATCTTACAGGCTTAATCATTTTCTTTACAAGAAAGGCTGTTATAACTACTGCAAGGATAGAACCCATAGCATAATTTGACTGAATTCTTCCTGCTGCTGATTCAGAAAGTCCTACAATATCTGTTCCAAAAGCTTTGTTTATATTAAGGAAAATCTGGAAAGTTGCTGTTGAAGTATATCCAATTACTATAAGAGCTATTCCCTCTATAAAGAAATTTGATTTTACAACAGGAGCAGCATTTTCTCCTTTTACTTCACTTTTCTTTGTTCCGCTCTGATCTGGGAAAGGAAGTTTTAATAAAAATAACCCATTAATAACTAAAAGAATTATACAGAAGATAAATGAATATCCAAAGTATAAGTTGTTCCCTGCTAAAAATCCTACCATCATAGGAAGAAGAAACTGTCCTATTGAGATGAAAAGTTTAGTAAGGATACTTGCAAATCCTGTAGAATTTACCAAAATCTCCATAGCTGCAGGAATACATCCTGAATCTAAGAAAGAGTTTGCTATTCCTGCAAGAAGAGCAACAAAGAATCCGATTTTTGAATTTGGAGTAATAAATATAAGTCCGAAGAACAGAGCATAAAATATCATTCCGATTATAATTGTTATTCTTCTGCCAAGTTTATCTGATATCACCCCTGAGAAAGGAAGAGCTATAAATCTTCCTATTCCCAAAGCTGATATGACATATAAAACAGCAGCGTGATTAGTATTCCAAAGTGCTTGGAAAGATTTTGTATTTTGAGCAAGTATTGAAGCACCGATACCGTGTATAAAAAAGTTTATATAGATACAGAATACTGTTACATATAATATATTAAATTTTTTCTCTTTAGCCATGTCTATATATCACCCGTAAATATTAGTATTTAATATCTAATATTTCTTTCATGTAATCTATCGGCATTTGTTTTCCAGTCCACATTTCAAAAGCTGCAGCTCCTTGGAAAAGCATCATTCCAAGTCCGTTTAATGTTCTGCATCCTGCTGATTTAGCAAGTTTTAAAAGAGCAGTTTCTCTTGGAGCATAAACGATATCAAGAACTACAAGTTCAGGTCTGAAGAAAGATGTATCAGGAATATAAGTTATTCCCTCTAATGGTTTCATTCCAACACCTGTTGCATTAATTAAAAGAACACTTGATGCTATTTCTTCTTTTAATTTTGCTAAATCATCTAAATCATAAAGTGAAACTTTACAGTTAGTTTTAGAATTTAATTTCTCAACAGTTTTTTCTGCATTTTCAAAGAATTTATCTTTTTTATTGAAAATAGATATTTCTGCTACTCCGTCTAAAGCTGCCTGTACTTGAATAGCTGTTGCAGCTCCTCCGGCTCCTACTATTGTGATTTTTTTACCAATGATATCTACTCCTGCGTCTTTTAAAGCACTCATACATCCGATTCCGTCTGTGATGTGTCCTGTTAAAACTCCGTCGTCGTTAACTATTGTGTTTACTGCTCCGCAAAGTTCAGCTGCTGGAGATAATTTATCAAGATATTTGTGAACAACAGTTTTGTTAGGCATTGAAACGTTGCTTCCACGAACTTTCATTGCTCTGAAACCTTTTATTGTATCTTCAAGGTCTTCTGTTCCTACTTCAAATGCTAAATAAGCATAGTCAAGTCCTAATTTTGCAAATGCTTCATTATGCATTGTAGGTGAACTTGAGTGTCTTATTGGTGTTGCTATAAGTCCTATTAATTCTGTGTGTCCTGTAATTCTTTCTGCCATTTTATATAATCCTCCAAATTTTATTTAATTATTTTGCATTGTGTAAAACATTAAGCATAGATACTAAGCTGTCAACATCAACCTGTCCAGGTGCAGATGCTTTTCCTGCTGCTCCGAAAGTAAGAGCAGAACCAAAAGTTTCTCCTGCAATACGGCTTATAACACCAAGTCCTCCCATTGACATTGTTATAATAGGTGTTTCAGCATATTTTGTAACCATATCATTTGTTGCTTGAAGAAGTTTTAATACATCTCCTGCTGATTTTGGCATTACTGCAATTTTAGGAAGATCAGCATTAAGCTCCTGCATTTTACAAAGTCTTCTTACTATCTCTTCTCTTTCTGGAGTTTTGTTAAAATCGTGGTTTGACATAACAATTTTTACTCCTGCTTTGTGAACTTCATCAACGATTTCTTTTACAATTTCGTCTCCTGTGAAAAGTTCCACGTCAACTAAATCAACTAATCCGGTTCTTGCTGTTTCAATGTTTAAAGTTTTGTAATACTCAGTTGATACTTCTTTTTCTCCACCTTCTTTTAAACTTCTGAATGTGAAAAGAATTGGAGTTTCTTTTAAAACTTCTCTTAACTCTTTTACAAGTTCTTTTACAGCTTCAATGTTTTCCACATCATTAAAGTGATCTATTCTCACTTCAACAAGATCAAGTTTTACTTCATGAAGAGCTTCAGCTGATTTTAAAAACTCTTCTTTTGTTTTTGCTACAAGTGGTACACATATTTTAGGGATTCCCTCTCCTAACCTTATGTTTCTGATTTCTACGACATTTTGCATGATTTACCTCTCAATTTTTTTTGAATTTAATAATACGAATTTAATTTTTACCTAAGACACTCACATTATAAATTCATATATAAAATAAGTCTAATACTAATTTTTTTTAAATTGATAGATTTTGTTTATCAATTCATGTTATAATATTTCATAAACAGGATACTAAGCTTTAAATTTTATTGACGGAGTGATTTCAATGAACTTAAACCAGCTTTATTATTTTAAAACTATTGCTGAGCTTGAACATTTCAGACTTACAGCAGAAAAACTTAATGTGGCACAACCCAGTTTAAGTGCGTCTATGGCAAATCTTGAGGCAGAACTTTCTGCCACCCTTTTTGAAAAACAGGGAAGAAATATAAAACTTACAAAAGAGGGAAAAATTTTTTTAGAGTATGTTGAGAAATCCTTAAAAATTTTGGAAGAGGGAATTGAAAAAGTAAAAAAGTTAAATAAAGCAAATATAAATCTTGCATATGTTTTTCCACTTTCAGGAGAATATATTCCCAAAACAATTAAAGATTTTCTGGATAAAAACAAAAATGCTGATATCTCTTTTACTCTGAAACAGGATTTTACTTCTGAAATTATAAACGGATTAAAAAACAACAAGTATGATATAGGTTTCTGCTCTGTTGATGAAAAGGAAAAAAATATTGTATTTGAGCCTGTTATTGAGCAGGAAATCATAGTTATAACTCCTAAAAATCATATTCTGGCAGAAAAAAAAGAGATTGATCTGCAGGAAATAGAAAATTATGATTTGGTTTCATATTTCAAAGACAGCGGACTTGGGCAGTTCTTGGGAAAAGTATTTTCTGAAATGAATATCTCTCCAAGCATAAAATTTGAGGCAGAAAATGAACAGGGAATAGCAGGGCTTGTATCTCAAAACTTTGGAATAGCCGTTGTGGGAAGAACTCCTCTTCTTGAAAATCAAAATATCGCTCAGATTAAAATTAAAAATCTTAAGCAGAAAAGATATATCTATCTGGCTTATCTGAAAAACAAGCAGCAAAAACCCTATATAAAAAAATTTTTGAACTATATTAAATCCACAAGTATTGTATAATTAAAGCTGTTAAAAATCTTCTTGAACTTATTTTGATATTGACAAATAATATTTTTTTAATGTATTATTTATCACAGATTATCAAAATTCAGAACAAGGAGATTTTTTTATGCTAAAAACTAAAACTCAAAAACATTTTTCGCTGGCACTGAAAATGGGAGCAGCTCTGTTTTTTGGAATTGTTTTCGGAAGTGCTTTTCTTTTTCTGAGAGAATATCTCTTAAAAAACGGATATGAACATATATGGAATATAATTGATACACTTCTTTTTAAAGATATTACTCTTCCTGAAAATACAAAGGCTGTGGGACTGCTTTTTATTCTGGGACAGCTCTTCATAAACTGTCTTCAGTTTATAATTGTGCCTCTTATTTTTTCTTCAATAGTTCTTTCTATCTGTAAAATAAAAGATACAAAAAAATTTGGAAGAATAGCTGCACAGACTATTTCAAATTTCATGTCTATGTATTTTATAGCTCTTATTCTTGCATCAGTTGTAGGATTTGCAGCATATAAAACAGGAATTTTTAAAAGTGTTATTACAGGTTCGTCAGAAAAAATAGTATCTCAAAGTATTAACCCTTTGATAATAGTTTTGCAGTGTATTCCTAATAATGTTTTTAATGTTTTCTCAACAAACTCACAGATTTTATCAATAGTCTTTCTTGCTGTTGTTACTGGAATATGTCTTAATGCTTTGGATACTGAAGAAAGTATTGTATATAGATTTTTGTCTGAGGTAAATAGAATTGTTTCTGTATTTTTAAGTTTTGTTATAGATAAATTCAGTGCCCCTGCAATATTTTGTTTGATAACAAGAACATTTGCAATTTACGGAATAGACCATTTGAAACCTGTTATTGCATATTTGTGGGTAACAGCAGCAGCTCTTATTATCTTTCTGCTTTTGGGATATCCCTCTTATGTATTTTTTAAGACAAGGCTTAATCCATTAATTTTTATGAAAAAGATAAGCAAAGCTGCTCTTCTTGGAACATCAGCTGCATCTTCAGCAGCGGCACTTTCTCTTAATGAAAAAATATGCAGAGAGGAACTTGGAATAGATGATGAGGTAGTATCTTTTGTTATTCCTTTGGGAATGACAATCAATATGAACGGGACAACAATAATGCAGATAATCGGAACAATTTTCATTGCATCTTCGGCAGGATATGAGCTGACTATACCAAGTTTTGTTTCCATAGCTTTTCTGGCTTTGATTGGTTCTATCGGGACACCGTCAATTCCAAGTTCATCTACAATAATTTTATTTTCTATTCTTAACGGAATGGGTTACAACAACGAGGGAGTTTTTATTATTTATTCTCTTATAGTGGCTGTAAACAGACCACTTGATATGCTGGCAACAGCACTTAATGTTACAGGAGATGCAGCAGCAGCCCTTGTAATTTCAGAAAAAGAAGAAATTTTGGAAAAAGATATATATAATACAAAGTTTTAACAAACTAAATAGTCTAAAAATATAAAACAAAATTATCTAAATTAAAAATATCAGCGTAATT
>OGZM01001103.1_pt1 | contig 25137 bp, 18 predicted proteins | sample 1576821 | NCBI WGS metagenome assembly OGZM01 (sample SAMEA3541491, study PRJEB24748) | human gut metagenome | biome: human gut; feature: human-associated habitat; material: faeces | place: China | collected 2012
GTCGGTAGAGCAGGGGACTGAAAATCCCCGTGTCGGTGGTTCGATTCCGCCTCTGAGCACCATACACAACTTAATTTAGGAGGGCGATGTCGCCAAGTGGTAAGGCAGAGGTCTGCAAAATCTCCACCACCAGTTCGAATCTGGTCGTCGCCTCCAATGTATGAAATCTTCCTAGAAGGAAGTTATGAACCGTTCAGAAATGAGCGGTTTTTTATTTTTTGCATTTGTGGTATACTATTATCATAGGTTGTGAAAATAAAATATTGAAAACCTATAAAAAATGGTGGATATATGGTATAATCGAATGAAATACGTTGTGTGATTACATTGAAATTAAGGGGTATCTTTTATGAAGAAAAAAATGTATCTGCTTCTGGCATTGATGCTTATAGGCATGAAAGCATTGTCTGAAGAACAAATGATTACAAATGAATCAGATAAAAGTAAAGAAACGGAAATAGAAGTAAGTTTAGACAACGAAACTGTAACTTCAACCAACGGTATAGATGTTGTTTATGGTCAAAACAGATTTAAAGTTTTTGATATCAGAAGAGATACGGCCAAAAACAGAATGTATATAGATGGAGATTTTACTCTTGATTCTTATCAGCCTACAGGAGATATAAGAATAGAGTCTAAAAATGGAGTTGCTCTTCTTGATGGAAGTAAAGCTGTATTTGACACGACTTTTGGATATATGCAGGTTGGAAAAGTAACAGGAGCAGAAGCTCCTAATGAAAAAATTTATTTTGGAGGAGAAAAAGCCAAGTTTGATAATGGAGTAGTGCTGTTAAAAAATGCCTGGTTTACAACTGACCCCAAAGTAAATACCAACAGAGATCTGACGGGACTTGGATATTATATTCAAAGTGATAAGATAAAAATAGAACCTGATAAACAAGTAACCTTAACAGGTTCTGATTTGTTTATTCAGGATATTGATGTGATGCCTTTTACATTCCCATGGTACAGATTTAATATAAGACAGGGATCTCAAGTGCCATTATTCCCAATGTGGGGAGATGAAGAGGACTATGGATGGACAATCTCAACCGGAATGCTTTATGAAAGCAAAGACGGAAAATATAAAGGAGGTTTTGCACCTAAGTTCGGAGATCAAATGGGACTTCTTGTGGGAAGAATGGAAAATTGGTATGACACAGGAACCTATGGAGAATCAAGATTAAACATTACAGATCTTTTGCTTTATAAAAAAGATAAAAATCAAATAAATTCTGAAACGGGAAGACCGGAAGCAAGCAGTGATGACAGATGGGATATAAAATATACCCATAAGTATGACGGAGATTATGGTCACTTTGATTTTGGAGTGCAGAGCATGACCTATAATATGAATGATACTTTAAAAGATATTATAGAAGATTATGATGCAGCAGGTAAGTTTAATCATAAAGATAAAAATGGAAATCCAGTTAAAGGAGATTTAGGAGAAATCCCAAGCATGGGAGATTATTCTAATTTCTATACACTTGATACATCACTGACGGGACTTGGAGAAAGAAAAGACATAACTATTGATGCAAAAGTAAAACTTACTGATGATAAAAAAGCTTATCAATATATAGTAAATGATCAGATAGATGATTTGGGATATGATTCACAGGTTGACAATGATCTTTTCTCAAATGTATCTCTTGTGAAAGATAATGAAGATTATAAAATAAGCGGTTATTATAACTATTTATATGATATGGATCCACGTTCTAATGTAAATGATTTACAATCAAGAGCAGAAGATTTTGGATTTGGATTTGAAGATAAGAACCGTAAAATTTCATTAAGTTATGATGAGAAAAACGGTGACTTATACAGAAGACTTAATTCTTGGGAAAGAAATCCGGATTTAAGCAAATTAAAAACAACAGACAAATATGGACTTAAAGCTGACTATGTTCCATGGACTGTGGCTATGTATGATGTTTATGACAGCCGTAATTTTTCAGCAGCTTTTGGAGAATATGATTTAACAAAAAATATATCTTTTAAAACAGGATATGATTATACTTTCTCTGAAAAGAAATTAAATTTACAAGAAGACCCAATGAGAGCAGGAAAGGATAATAATCCTGGAATATTTGAAAAAGGCAATAGATGGAATCAATATAACAGATATGAAAATATCACATATGAAAAAATAGAAGAACAGAGAGCCTTTGTTGATTTGTATACGGGACTTTTAAACTTCACATTTGCAGGTGGTAGAAGAGAGGAAACAATCCACAGCAGAGAGGGAATAGACAGTTCTGATTTAAGTTCAAGAATCTTTAAAAATGAATCTGATTTCTATGAATTTGGAATTAATAAAAACAACATAGGACTTGGATATCTTGGAGAGATTGATATTTTTGGAAATATCAGACAGGATAAATTTAAATCCGGAATAAATAATGGTCTTGAAACAGATGATAATGATAAAACAACGAGATATCAGGCTGGTTTAAATCACAGAATTACACTTCTTGATAACTCAGGAAATGCAGACAGATGGGCTGATATAGGATTAAACAACGAATTTAAGTTCTTCTATCAAAATTATAAATACGACGGAAATTCTAATCAAGAACATGGAAGACTAATCAACAAAGACAATACATACACTTATGGAGATACAGTAAGCTTTGAATTTGGAAATACAGAAACAGTTTATACTGGTGAGTATACTCTGAAAGAAAGACCTGAGAATGATGAAAAATCAGGAGAGATTTTCAAAAACAAAGTTGACTTCCTGATTGACGGAGATAAAGCTTTATCAGCATACTATAATACAGATGACAGATATTCAGATGATTATGATTCAGTATTTGGAAACAGATATAATAATGATTTAGGATATAAAGATTATGGAGCAAATATTTATGTTGGTAATCATGAGTTTTACTATAAAAACCAAAGCATAGATTTTTCTGATGACTTCTTTAAGGGAATAACAGAAAAAGGACTTAGCGAAGAAATTAGAGAAAATGTATTCGGATATACTTACAGCTTTGGAGAAAACAGATTAAACTTTGAATATACTCAAGGTACAGATGAAGCAAGAGTAGGAAATGCAGATGTACTTGATATAGACAACAGAACATATGCTGTAACATATATTAACGGAGGAGAGATAGAACATTCTTACTCTGTAAAATATGAAGATTATCAAGGAAACTATAAGCCTTACAATGCTTATAGCGGAGATTTCAATACAGGTTACAACTCTAATGTAATAACTCTTAGATATGGATTTAAAGATAAGAGATTATCAGAAGAGGAACTTTCAAAATATGCTGAAAGAGAATATGGAAAAGACAGAAATGATTTAACATCTCAAGATATTAATAATATCAGAAGTATACTGGAAAACAGAAATTCTACTGCATTTAACTTAAACAGCGTAATGAATAACAGAGTATATTTTGGTGATTACAGAAGAAGCTTTGATGCAAGACTTACTTTAGAAAGCAGTGACGACAGAAGAGATCAGGAAAGTTACTGGGATTCACTTTCTAAAATAGAGGCAGCTGTATTCTATTCTCAAAACAGAATAGGATTAGGATATACTTTCACACAAGAGGCTGATTATGCAGGAAGACATGATAATCCTGATAACTGGAAAGTAACTGAAAGAGATCATGAATTTAGTTTCCATGCAAAAATTGGAAAACCAAGTGAGGGATGGAGATTAAGAACATATGTTCAGTTCTATGATAATATTGATGTAAATTACGGAGATGGAAGCGGAAGAAGATTCTTCGATGAGGCTGGTGTGGAAATCGGTAAAGAGATGGGATACTATGAGTGGTCTCTTGCTTATGTAAGAGAGTACAGTATTTCTACCCGTGACTACGAATGGAAAACAGCACTGCAGTTTACACTTCTAACATTCCCAGACAAGAGATTATTTGGAATTGGAGCTAAAGGGGACAGTGGAAACGACAGTAAAGTAAAACCAGACGTTCATGTATTCAGCGGTTTAAAAGTAGAAGACCAGCTTGGCGACGACTAAAAATAAAAAATAAAGTTTAAAAACGTTAAGGAGAGGATATATATGAAAATAGAATTAATGGATGGAAACATAAAAGAATTTGAAAATGCAGAAAATATGTTTGTAATCGCTAAAAGCGTAAGCAACTCACTTGCAAAAAAATCAGTAGCAGCTAAAGTAGACGGAGAATTAAAAGATATGTCTTATATTTTAGACAGAGATGCAAAAGTAGAATTTATCCCTGCTGATTCTGAAGAGGGAGAACATATAATAAGACACTCTGCAGCTCACTTAATGGCTCAGGCTGTTATAAGATTATTCCCAGGAACAAAAGTTGCAATAGGTCCTGCTATTGAAAACGGATTCTATTATGATTTTGACCCTGAAGTTCAATTTGTTCCTGAAGATTTAGAAAAAATTGAAGCAGAAATGAAAAAATTATCTAAAGAAGATATAAAAATTGAAAGAATAGAAATGACAAGAGAAGATGCAATAAAACATTTTGAAGCTCTTGGAGAAAACTATAAAGTAGAAATAATAAAAGAGATTGCTCAGGGAGAAATGCTTTCTTTCTATAAACAGGGAGAATTTATGGATCTTTGCAGAGGACCTCACGTTCCTTCAACTTCTTACATAAAGGCAGTTAAATTAAAATCACTTGCAGGAGCATATTGGAGAGGAGACTCTAACAATAAAATGCTTCAAAGAATTTACGGACTTGCTTTTGCTGATGAAAAGAGATTAAAAGATTATCTTCATTTCTTAGAAGAAGCTGAAAAAAGAGACCACAGAAGATTAGGAAAAGAACTTGAGTTATTCTTTGTAAGTGAATATGGACCAGGATTCCCATTCTTCATGCCAAAAGGAATGGTGTTAAAAAATACTCTTATCGACTTATGGAGAAAAGAGCACAGAAAAGCAGGATATGTAGAAATCCAGACTCCTACAATATTAAACAGAGAACTTTGGGAAACTTCAGGACACTGGTTCAACTATAGAGAAAATATGTATACAACTTCAATAGATGAAACAGATTTTGCTATTAAACCAATGAACTGTCCAGGAGGAATTTTAAACTATAAAAATAAGATTCACTCATACAAAGATTTACCAGAAAGAGTTGGAGAATTAGGACACGTTCACAGACATGAGTTCTCAGGAGCTTTACACGGACTTATGAGAGTTAGAGCATTTACTCAGGACGACGCTCATATATTTATGACTCCAGAGCAGATTGAAGAAGAAATCATAGGAGTAACAGAATTAATAGACAAATTCTATAAAGGAATTTTCGGATTTGACTATAGCATAGAGTTATCAACAAGACCTGAAAAAGCAATCGGAAGCAGAGAAATCTGGGATAAAGCAGAAGCAGGACTTGAGGGAGCTTTAAAGAAAATGGGAAGAGATTACAAACTTAACCCAGGTGACGGAGCATTCTATGGTCCAAAGCTAGATTTCAAAATTAAAGATGCTATTGGAAGAACTTGGCAGTGCGGAACAATTCAATTAGACTTCAACCTTCCTGAAAGATTTGATATAAGCTATATCGGTGAGGACGGAGAAAAACACAGACCAGTAATGATTCACAGAGTTGTTTACGGTTCTATTGAAAGATTTATAGGAATATTAATAGAACACTATGCAGGTGCATTCCCTATGTGGCTTGCTCCTACTCAAATCAAACTTCTAACTATCAGTGAAGAAGTAGTTCCTTATGCTAAAGAATTAAAACAAATGCTTGAAGATATGGATTTAAGAGTAGAGCTTGACGACAGAGCAGAGTCAATCGGATATAAAATCAGAGAGGCTAATGGAAAATATAAAGTTCCTATGCAGTTAATAATTGGTAAAAACGAAGTTGAAAACAGAGAAGTTAACGTAAGAAGATTTGGTTCAACTGAGCAGGTATCAATGAAACTTGACGATTTCTTAAAATATGTAGTTGAAGAAGCAAAAGTAAAAATAAACAAATAAATAAAAAATAAGTTATAAAAAATAAAAAGCTGTCTGAGATTTTCAGACAGTTTTTTTTGATTTTTTGACACTATATAAATAAACGAGTAAGAGAAAAAAATCATCAAAAAAGATACATAAAAGATATTTTGGTAAGATATAATATAAAAAATATTTGTTTTTCAAAATGATAAAAATATGTTTTCAAAATGAAAAAAATTTTCGTTTTGAAAATACGAAGAAAACAAAATTACATTTTAATGTAAAATAATATATAAAAATGAAAAAAGTATAACAATTTAATATGTTTATAATGAAAAAATAAGAAAAAGTTTTTAGTTTTTAAATTCACTATAATAAAAAAATTAAGAAAAAAATATAAAAATATAGTAAAATATTATGTGGCATAAAAATTGCTTATAAATAATATGTGAAATTTAAATGTAATATTTTTCGGAATAAAATCCAGATATAAATGATTGTGTATGAAAAAAGTTAAAAAAGTATATAATCATGGAATCTATTTTAAGAAAATATCTGTAAAATAAACTTTAGGAGGGAATATGAAGATAATAATTGTAGGCGGAGTTGCAGCGGGAATGTCAGCAGCAGCAAAAGCCAGCAGATTAAACAAAGAAGCAGAAATAGTCATTTATGAAAAAACAGAGATTGTTTCTTGGGGAGCATGCGGACTTCCTTATTATGTAGGAAATTTCTATGAAGACCCAAACAACATGATTGCAAGACCTGTTCATAAATTTATTGAAGCAGGAATGAATATCAAAATAAAGCATGAGGTAATCGGAGTAGATACTGAAAAGAAAGAGATTACAGTTAAAAATCTTGTAACAGGAGAGATTTTTAAGGACAGCTACGATAAACTTATGATTTCAACAGGAGCACATGCAATAATGCCTCCTATCAAAAATTTAGAAACTAAAGGGGTTTATACTCTTAAAGACTATACAGACGGAATAGTTTTAAAAGAAGAGATGATGAAAGAGGAAAATCAGGAAATCATTATAGTTGGAGCAGGATATATTGGTATAGAAGTTGTTGAGGCAGCAAAGCATTTAGGAAAAAGAAATGTAAGACTTATCCAGCTTGGAGAAAGAGTATTAATGGAAAGTTTCGACAAAGAAATTACTGATGTGATGGAAGAAGAAATAAGAAGTCACCAAGGTGTGGAGCTGCATCTGGAAGAGAGTGTTCTTGAAATTATTGAAGAGAATGGAAAAGTTTCAGGAGTAAAAACAAATAAAGGTGAATACAAAGCAGATTTAGTAGTTATTGCAACAGGAGTAAGACCAAATACAGCTTTCTTAAAAGAAACAGGAATAGAGATGCTTAAAAACGGAGCTTTAGTAATAGATGAGCATGGAAAAACAAGCATAGATTCTATCTATTCTGCCGGGGACTGTGCAACAGTTTATCATCTAGTGAGAAAGGAAAATGTATTTATTCCTCTGGCAACAACAGCAAACAAAATAGGAAGAGTTGTAGGAGAAAATCTTGCAGGTGTTGACACTGTATTTAAAGGAACTTTAGGGTCTGCAGCAGTAAAAGTTATGGATTTAGAGGCTGGAAGAACAGGAATTACTGAAAGAGAAGCAGCTAATATGGGAATCAATTACAAGGTTGTATTTGTAAAAGATAAGAATCAGACTAATTATTATCCCGGACAGGAAGATATCTATATTAAATTAATATATAACGGAGATACAAGAGTTCTTTTAGGAGCACAGATAGCCGGAAAAAAAGGAGCAGTATTAAGAGTAGATGCTCTTGCAGCAGCAATATACTCTGAACTTACAGTTGATGAAATAGGAATGATGGACTTCTGCTATGCACCGCCTTTTGCAAGAACTTGGGATGTAATGAACGTAGCAGGAAATGTGGCTAAATAGATAATAAATAAACTAAAAAGTTTAAATAAAAAATAAAAAGGGGACAAAAAATGAATAATGTATTTTTCAAAGAATTTTTAATGGTTAGTGATGTAAAAACTATCATTTTCTTAGCAGTTCTTGTGGTAATTCTTATGATACTTAACAAACTGCCTAAAAAGAAATTCAGCTTTTCAGCGAAAGTAATGATAGCAACAGTTGTAGGATTATTTTTAGGACTAGGGATTCAGCTTACAGCAGGATTTCCGGCAGATCCAATGAAACTTGATTTCATTAGAGAAACAACTTTATGGTACAGCCTTCTTGGTGGAGGATTTATCTCTTTAATCAGAATGCTTGTAATTCCTTTAGTAATGGTATCTATTATTCACGTTATTATCAACATGAAAGAAGATGCAAAACTTGGTGAATTAGTGCAAAGAACTTTAGTTATAACTTTAGTGATGGTTGCAGTATCTGTTGCTTTAGGACTTTTCCTAGGAAATTTATTCAATGTTGGACACGTTGAACAGGCAGCAGTTGTTGAAGGGGCAAATAAGATAAGAGAAGTTAAGAACATTGTAGAAACTTTAAAAGCTCTTATTCCTGCAAACCCAGTTGAAGCTATGGTTAAATTAAACATTGTTGGTCTTGTAATTTTCTCAGCAATTGTTGGTGTGGCAGCAAAAAGAATGTCTAAAAAATATATGGACGTTGTAAAACCATTCTTCGATTTAATAAACGCTATGCAGAAAATAATCGTTTCTATGGCTATGAGTATTATTAAATGGATGCCTTTAGCAGTAGTTCCATTACTTGCAAATACAATTGCACAAAAAGGAATCGGAGCTATTGTAGAAGTAAGTAAATTCATATTAGTATTATATCTTGCAGTAGCAATTATGTTTGTTCTTCAAATGGCAGCAGTATCTTTATTCGGATTAAATCCATTTACTTATGTAAAAAAATGTGTTTCTCTTGCAATACTTGCTTTCACTTCAAGATCAAGTGTTGGATGTCTTCCAGTTACAATTTCAACATTAACTCATAAACTTGGAGTAACTGAATCAACAGCAAGTTTTGTTGGAAGTTTTGGAACAACAGCAGGAATGCAGGGATGTGCAGGTATATTCCCGGCTTTAACAATAGTTTTCGTAACTAATATGAGCGGACAGACAGTTGATTTAACATTAATAGTTATGTCAATAATCGTTGTTTCAATCGGTTCACTTGGAATTGCAGGAATCCCTGGAACAGCAACAATGGCAGCATCAGTTGGATTATCGGGAACAGGGCTTGCAGGATTATTCCCATTAGTTAACCCAATCTTAGCTATTGACCCAATTATTGATATGCCAAGAACAATGTTAAACGTTATCGGTTCTGTAACAAATGCTTTAATGGTTGATAAAAGTTTAGGATTAATTAATATGGAAGTATATAATGATCCTAAAGCAGGAAATGAAGCAGCTGCAGCTGAAGAGTTTGAATAATAAAAATTTAATATGATAAAGTAAAAAAAGGCTATTGGTGTGAATAGCCTTTTTTTTTGGATTATTAATAATATCCTCTTGAGTGAATATATTATATATAATTTTTTATTTATTTTCAATCTTTTTATTTCTTAGATTTCAGAGTTGAATAAAGAACAGTTCCAAGAATTATAATTCCTCCTACAATTACTTTGAAGTCAGGGATTTCATGGATTAAAATTGCTGCAAGGATAATACCATATAATGGTTCAAGACATGTTATAATTCCTGCAGTCTGAGTTTTAACATATTTCATTCCGCCGATAAAAAGTGTATGAGGCAGAGCTGTAAAAAGTGTTCCAAGCAGAATTGTAAGGAAAAGATTGGAAACAGATATTACAGGCTGACTTACAAAATAGAAAGGCAGAAGAAGAAAAGATGCTACTCCCTGTTCATAAAATGCAATCATTGCACCGCTGTAATCTTTAGTGAATTTTCTGTTTAATACAGAAAGAAAAGCATAAGTAAATCCTGAAAGAATACCCATAAGAGCACCTATTGTCATTTCATTTCCAAATTCAAATTCAGGAACAACGAAAAATATACCTATAAAAGTGACAACAGCAGTTATAATATCAGAAATCTGTAATTTTTCCTTAAAGAAATAAGGTTCTATGAAAGTAACAAACACAGGGAATGTAGAAAAAGTCAGAAGCCCGATAGCTACTGTAGAAAGTTTTATTGATTCATAGAAAGTAGTCCAGTGCACTGCAAGAAGTACTCCAAGGAAAATAAATGAAAGATAATGTTTTTTATCTTTTAGTCTGGTATCCTGTTTTTTTATTTTCATAAAAGCTAAAATAGACAGAGATGAGAAAACAACTCTTCCTAAAACAAGAATAATACTTGGAAGTGTAATAAGTTTTCCGAAAACTCCAGTAAGACCAAAAAGAAGTACAGCAAAGTGTATCTGTAAAAGACTTTTGTTTTTGTTAAGCATAAAAATTTCTCCCCTAAAATAAAATTATATAACTACTCGATAAATAGAATTTTATATCAGAAAGCTTTGGAAGTCAATAAAAATTGGAAAAGAAAATAGATTTATTGCATAAAACTGTAATATTAGTTATAATTTTAAATATGCGTGATATTTTGGAAAGGGGTAAAAATGCTGACAAGTAAATCTATAGAATTGCTAAAATATTTATTAAACAGAAAAGAAAAAATACAGCTGAAAGAACTGGCTGAGCATTTTAAGCTTAGTGAAAGAAGTATCAGATATGAAATTGAAAAGATAGAAAAGGAAACAGAAAAAGAAAAATTCAATCTGAGTTTAAATAAGGGAGAATGCTGGATTGAAAATTATGAAAATCTTGAGAAATTTCTGGAAAAAAATAACGGATATGTTCTTTCTCCAAAAGAAAGAGAATTATATATTTTTCTGAAAATATGTTTTGAGAGAGTAATAAATCAAACAATAATTTCTGATGAGGTAGAAATCAGCAAAAGTACTATAAAAACCCATTTGAGAGATATAAGGAAGATGCTTGAAATTTATAATCTTGAATTGGAACTCCTTCCTAAAAAAGGACTTATAATAAAAGGAGATGAAGAACAGCTTCGTCAGTGTACATTAAAAGCTGTTTATCTTTCTAAAAAACAAAAAAGCAGATTTTTAGATGAAGTAATAAAAGGTTATCTGAAAAATATTAATGAAGAGGGAGTAAAGCTTTTTATTAATTATTGCCAGAAACTTATGGACAAGATAATATCAGATGAAGCTTATGAAATTATTTTAAGATATTTAATAATTGTAATTTATTTTAATAGAAAAGGGTATACTATAAATTCTATTAAAAATGAAAACTTTTTGAAAAGCATAAAAGAATACGAGGCTGTACAAACTTCAAAGGCTCTTCTTGAAGGATTTTATGAGATTGAGCTTTCAGAGGCAGAATATCTGAAAATAACAGATTATTTTTTAGGAAGCCACACATATAATATATCTTATTCTTATTACGAAAACTGGGTTGAGATAGAAATTATAGTAAGAAACTTTATAGAAAAGGTAAATAACGAACTTGATGTTGATATTTCAAATGATGAAACTCTTATTCTTGGTCTGGTAAATCATATTAAACCTACGATATACAGAATAAAAAATGGAATTGAACTTGAAAATACAATTTATGAAGAGGTAGCAGAAAGTTATCCTAAATTGTTTTCTCTTGTAAAAAGCAGTGTAGATGAACTTGAAAAGTTTATAAACAGTGAATTTACAAATGATGAAATAGCTTTTATAACAATTCATTTTAAAGCAGCTATTGACAGAAATGTAAAAAAGAAAAGAGAGAAACTTAAAGTTTTAATAGTATGCGGTTCAGGATATGGAAGCTCAAAACTTCTGGCTCAGCAGGTAAAAGATATTTACAGAGTAGAAATAATCGATACAATTCCAAGATATCTTTTAGAGAAAGTTGATAAGAGAAAAGATATTGATCTGATTCTTACAACAGTGCCTATTGAAAACTTTACTTCTGAAAGAGAGATAATAAAAGTAAGTCCTCTTCTGACTAAAGAGGACATGCAGAAACTTGATAATTATCCGATTCCGAGAGATAATAAAAAAATAATTTTTTCAGAATTAATAAATGTTATAGAAAAAAGTACAGGGCAGAAAGCAGATGATAAACTAATAACAGGCTTAAAAGATTTTTTAGACAGCAAACTTATAGACGATATTTTTCATAAAAAGATTACAATTTTTGACCTGTTGTCAGAGCAGAGAATAAAAATTAAGGGAAAAGCAAAAAATTGGAAAGAAGCTATAATAGAGGCAGGAGATCTTTTGTTAAAAGATGACTGTATAGAAGAGGGATATATTAATGATATGATAAAAGTAGTTGAAGAGTTTGGAAACTACATTATGCTTGTTCCTGATATAATTTTTCCACATGCAAAGGCAAAAGAAAAGGTTAAAAAGACAGCTTTTTCAATAGTTTTATATGATGAAAAAATAGATTTTATAGACGGGCAGAAGATAAGCATGGTAATAGCTTTCTGCTCAAAAAATAAAAATGATCATCTTGACGGGCTGATAAAAATCATCGATAAGATTGAAGAAAATAACCTCAAAGAGAAAATATTGAAGAGCAAAAACAGCAGAGAAGTAATGAAAAATTTTATAGACTAAAAAAGAGAGTTGAAAAACTCTCTTTTTTTGTGAATAAAATAGAATCTTTCGCATTTTTCTTATGTGAAATATAATAAAGATGAAGATAGTGAAAGGGAGATGGAAACGATGTTAAAAAAATCATTAGAAAACAGAGTTAATATAGTAGACAGAGTTAAAGACTGGGAAGATGCTATAAGAGTTGCAGCCAAACCTTTAACAGCAGATAAATCAGTGGCAGTTTCTTATATAGATGCAATGATAAATAATGTTAAAAAATTTGGAACATATATTGTTGTAGCACCAAAAGTGGCTATGCCTCATTCAAGACCTGAAGACGGAGTCAATAAAAACTGTCTTGCTCTTTTAAAAATAAATGAAGGAGTAATATTCGGCGGCGGAGAAGAAGAGGAAAAAGTATATCTTATCTTTGTACTTGGAGCAGTTGATAACAATTCTCATATAAATACTCTTACAGAACTTATGGATATAATAGATGATGAAGAGAAAGTAGATGCTTTGTCAGAAGCAGAAACAATTTCAGAAATAATGGATTTAATATAGCAGAAAATAAAATTAATAAAATAGAGGAAAAACAGGAGGAAGAAAATGGTAAAAATTTTAACAGTATGTGGAAACGGAATAGGAAGCAGCTTAATGTGTGCAATGAAAATTGAAGAAATCTGTAAAGAAGAGGGAATTGAGGCAGAAGTAGCATCATCAGATTTCAACTCAGTAGCAGGAAAAGGAGCGGATTTAATTGTTACTGTAAAACAGCTTGCAGATCAATTAAAAGATTACAATGTTGCAGAAATAAGAAGCTACACAAATAAGAAAAAAATTAAAGAAGATGTATTAGACAGAATCAAAGAATTAGCAAAATAATTATTTTATTTAAAACGGAACTATATATTTTTATTTAAATTTAAGGAGGAAAAAATGAACTTTTTAAGAATAATTGCTAACGATATTTTAACTAGCCCGGCTTTTTTACTTGGTCTTATGTCACTTATAGGACTTCTAGCTTTAAAAAAACCTTTCAATAAATTAATAACAGGAACTTTAAAACCAATTTTAGGTTATATTATGCTTGGAGCAGGAGCAAGTTTTATTGTATCAAACCTTGATCCGTTGGGAAAAATGATTGAAAAAGGATTTGGAATTACAGGGGTTGTACCAAACAACGAAGCTATCACTTCAATAGCTCAAAACCTTCTTGGTAAAGAAACAATGTTTATTCTTGTAACTGGTTTGGTAATCAATATTATAATTGCAAGAGTAACTAAATTTAAATATATATTCTTAACAGGACACCACAGTTTCTTTATGGCTTGTATGTTCTCAGCAGTTTTATCAACATCAGGATTAAAAGGAACAGCGCTTGTTTTAATAGGTGGAATATTATTAGGAGCATGGTCAGCAATTTCTCCAAGCATAGGACAAAAATATACAGATCTTGTAACAGATGATGATGGAATAGCTATGGGACACTTTGGTTCTTTAGGATATTATTTATCAGCTTTCATAGGTTCAAAGGTTGGAAATAAAGAAGACAGTACAGAAGATATAGTAATTCCTGAAAAAGTAAACTTCTTAAGAGACAGTACAATTTCTACTGCAATCACAATGATAGTTTTCTATTTAGTGGCAGCAATAGCAGCAGGACCTGAATATGTTCAGACTAATCTTTCAAATGGAACTAACTATATTGTATTTGCTTTAACTTCAGCATTAAGCTTTGCTGTTGGAGTAACAATTGTTTACAATGGTGTTAGAATGATATTATCAGAACTTATTCCAGCATTCCAAGGAGTATCTCAAAAACTTATCCCTAATGCAATTCCGGCAGTTGACTGTGCAGTATTTTTTACATATGCACCAAATGCAGTTTTAATTGGATTTATCTCTTCATTTATTGGTGGAGTAATAGGAATGTTAATTCTTGGAGCGGCAGGAGCTGTACTTATTATACCTGGTCTTGTTCCTCACTTCTTCTGTGGAGCAACAGCAGGAATTTATGGAAATGCAACTGGTGGTAAAAGAGGAGCAGTTATTGGTTCATTCATTAACGGACTTTTCTTAGCTTTCCTTCCAGCAGCACTTCTTCCAGTATTAGGAAGTATTGGATTCCAAAACACAACATTTGGAGATTTTGACTTTGCAGTATTAGGAATTTTAATAGGTAAAGCAGTAGAAAATATAGGAGAAATAGGAGTATACGGAATAGTTGCAATTCTTTTAGTAATCTTAATTGTTCCTAACTTCATAAAAACAAAATCTCATGTTATCAATGCTAAAGATGAATATTAAAATTTAAAAATTAAGAACTGATGTTAATTCAGAAAGGAAGAATTATGAAAAAAATACTTTGTGTAGGACATTCAGCATATGATATAACTTATCTTCTTCCAAATTTTCCTGTAGAAAATAAAAAATATAAGGCTCAGGACAGAATAATGGTAAGCGGCGGACCGGCAGGGAACGCCTCTTATCTTCTTGGAAAATATGGAGAAGAGGTTTCATACATAACAACTCTTGGTAATGATGTATATGGAAGAGAGATTTTAAATGATCTTAAGGCTGTGGGAGTTGATACTAAAAATATAATTGTAAGAGATGAATTTGTTACTCCATGCAGTATTATAATTACTAATGGAAGCAATGGTTCGAGAACAATTATAAATTACAGAGAAGAAAGAAAAATTGATGGAGTAGAGTTTCAATACAAAAACTCTCCTGAAATAATTCTTTTTGATGGACATGAGCTTAAACTTGCTTTAATGGCTGTGGAAAAATTTCCAAATGCAGTAAAAGTTTTAGATGCAGGAACATATAAAGAGGGAACAAAGGTTCTTGGAGCTCTTGTTGATTATTTAGTATGCTCAGAGGATTTTGCAAAAGATTACTGTGGAGTTGAAAAAATAGAAGAGGAAGATTTCCTTAATGTTTTATTAAAATTAAAAGAACTTAATAAAAAAACTGTTATAGTAACTTTAGGTGAAAGAGGTTCTATAATGGAAAAAGACGGCAAGGTAGTAAAATTTAAAGCATTTAAAACAAAAGCTGTAGACACAACAGGTGCAGGAGATATATTTCACGGGGCATTTGTATATGGTTTAAGCAATAATTTTTCTATTGAAAAGAACATAGAATTTGCTTCTGCATGTGCTTCACTTTCTGTGGAGAAACTTGGAGGAAGAAATTCAATTCCTGAGATAGAGCAGGTACTAGAAAGAATAAAAAGAGGTTAAAAATGAAAAAATATAGTTTTGAAGAATTAGGATTAGAAAACACAAGAGAGATGTTTAAAAGAGCAAATGAAAATGGATATTCAGTTCCAGCTTTCAATTTCTGTAATATGGAGCAGCTTCAGGCAATTCTTTCAGCCTGTGCAGAGGCAGAAAGTGATGTTATACTTCAAATTTCTGCAAGTGCAAGAAAATATATTGGAAAAGAAACTCTTCCTTTAATGGTTAAAGGAGCAGTGAAAGAGATAAGGGAGCAGGGATCAAAAATATCTGTAGCTCTTAATCTTGATCATGGAAAAGAAATTGATATGATAAAAGACTGCCTTGATTATGGTTTTTCATCAGTAATGATAGATGCTTCAAAATATGATTTTGAAAAAAATATAGAGATTACTAAATCAGTAGTTGAAATGGCAAAAGAATATGGAGCGTCAGTAGAGGGAGAAATTGGAGTAATCAGCGGAACAGAAGATGAACATAAAGCTGATGAAAGTCTTTTTACAAAACCTGAAGAGGCAATTGAATTTATTCAAAAAACAGGAGTAGATTCTCTTGCAATAGCAATAGGAACAGCTCATGGAGCTCATAAATTTAAACCTGGTGAAGATCCAAAATTAAGACTTGATATTTTAGAAGAAATAAGAGAAAAAATAGGAAGTTTTCCTATTGTTCTTCATGGTTCTTCTTCAGTGCCACAAGACTTTATAAAAAGATTTAAAGAGTTCGGCGGAGTTGTTAAAGATGCAATAGGAATTCCTGATGAAGAGTTAAGAAAAGGATCAAAATCAATAGTTACAAAAATTAATGTTGATACAGACGGAAGACTTGTTTTTGTAAGCAGCCTTAGAAAAAATCTTACTGAAAATCCAAAAGAGATGGATTTGAAAAAAGTTTTTGAATATCCTAGAGAAGAGATGAAAGAATTTTATAAGAAAAAAATAAATTCAGTTTTTAAAGTTAAATAAAAAATAGATAAAAAGCTCTCTTAATTAATGCAGAGAGCTTTTTATTTATATAGATATTTTTATATTTTTATTTCCAGTCTATAGATTTTTCAATAACTTCTAAAAGTTTTTTAATATCTTCAGGATAAACCTCTCCAATATTTCCAATTCTGAAACTTTCCACTTCTGTTACTTTTCCTGGATATATTACAAATCCTTCTTTTTTCAGATTCTGATAAAATCTTTCAAAATTGTATTTTTCAGATTCTGGAGCAATAAAAGATGTAATGATAGGAGACTGATATTCATCAGAGATAAGAGTTTCAAAACCAAGTTTTTTCATTCCATCTCTAAGAACTTTGTTATTTTCAGTATATCTTTTTTCTCTGGCTTTTATTCCTCCCTCTTCTTTCAGTTCTGCAAGAGCCTGATAAAATGCTCTCACTGTATGAGTTGGAGAAGTGAAACGCCATTTTCCGTGATTTTCTTCCATAGTTTTCCATTGGCTGTATAAGTCAAGAGCAAGAGAACGAGCTTGTCCTGCACAGTTTTTCAAAACGTCTTTTTTACAGATGATAAATGAAAATCCTGGAACTCCCTGAATACATTTATTTGATGAGCTGATTATAAAATCTGCACCAAGTTTTACTAAATCTATATCTACTCCGCCGAAACTTGACATAGCATCAACTATATAAATCTTTCCAAACTCTTTTACTATTTTTCCAATTTCAAATACAGGGTTTAAAATTCCGCTTGTTGTTTCACTGTGAACTACAGAAACATGAGTTATATCCGGATTGTTTTCTAAAAGCTCTCTCACTTTTTCAGGTGTAACTGCTGTTTTATCACCAAATTTTTCTATAACATAGTCTATTCCCAAAACAGATGCAATCTCTCCCATTCTGTTTCCATATGCTCCATTTGCAAGAACAAGCAGTTTTCCATTATTTTTTGGAACAGCAGTTCCTATTACTGATTCAACTCCAAAGGAACCACTTCCCTGCATAAGAACAGTTGTATATTTATCTCTGTTTTCTTCATCTACACATAAACCAACAAGCTGTGCTCTTATATCTTCAACTATATTGTTATAATCCTTATCCCATGTACACCAGTCTTTAAGCATTGCTGTTCTCACTCCTGCACTTGTGCTTAATGGTCCCGGAGTAAGTAAAAGATAAGGTCTTTTTAAACATTCATCTAATCTATCCATTTTTTATATTTCTCCTCTTTATATATTTGTTATCTCTGAGCTAGGCTCTTTCCCCTGCTGCTAATTTATTGTTTATAATTTCTATTGCCATAGGAACTTTTGAAATATCTTCAATTACCATGTGAGCTCCTGCTGAAAGCATTTTTGCCTCAACTTCTGCCATTTTTGTTTTTAATTCTTCTTGAGAAAGTTCTTTTACTTCATCTTCAGAAAGCCCAAGTTCGCTGCTTCCTTTTAAAACTCCGATTGTCCATACTTTTGCATTTCTTCCCTCTTTGATGTCAGAAATTGTATCTCCTATTTTTAAAACACAGTCTAAATCTCCAACTTTTAATTCATTCATATTTTTAAATATCATATATGGGAAAGGTCTTCCGGCAGAAACAGATGAAGGAGTTACATAAAAATCAGGTGAATATCCTTTTTCTGCTGCTTTAGGAACAACAATATCCATCATTTCTTGAGTATATCCTGTTGTTGAACCTATTTTTATTCCATTGTTTCTTAAAACTGCCATTGTTTCAAGGCAGTGTGGAACAGGTGTTGTATACTCAGCAAGAATTTTAAAAAGTTTTTCTTCAAATCTGCTGTACATATCTTTAACATCATTCATATTCCATTCTCTTCCATATTTTTTATTCCATAAATCTGCCACTCTCTCACCTGAAAGCATTGCTTTAATATGGTCTATTTTTAAAAGTCCCATAGGAGCTCTTGCCTCTTCAAGAGTAACCTCAATTTCCTTTTCTTTAAATACTTCAAGAAATACTTTTACAGGAGCAAAACATCCATAATCAACTGTTGTTCCTGCCCAGTCAAAGACTGCTAATTCAATTTTTTTCATTCTTTCATCTCCTAATTATCTTTATTTTTAATTTTTTTATTTTTCACTATTTTTAAAATTATCTGATAAATTATTTTTATAATTATATTTGTTCCCAAAATCACAATAGACATTGCTGCTGCTTTGGCTGTTTCTCCTGCATCATCAAGGTTGATTACTGCCACTGCCAGAAGATTAAGGTTTGATGTATAAAGAAAAACAAGTGCTGAAATAGTTACCATTGAGTTTATGAAATAGTAGAAGAATATTTCAAGAACTGCATCAAGGCACATAGGCAGTGTTACATGAGCAAATGTTTTGTACCACGGAATTCCTATTGAAAGAGAAACTCTTTCAAACTCTTTATCCAGTTTCTTTAAAGCTGTATTTGCTGTTAAAAAAGAGATTGAATAAAAGTGAATTACATTGGCAAGAACCATAATCCACATTGTTTTATACAGAAAGTGAAATGGATTTCCAATGTTCATATTTGTAAAAGGTATTCCGAAAGATGTTTTGTTAAAGAAAAATATAAATGAAATACCTATAACCATTCCTGGCAGAGCAAGAGGAACTATTGAAAGAAAGTAAATCATCTTATCAATAATTGTTTTCTTTTCTTTCTTTTCAATAAGATATGCACTCATAAATGTAAGAACAGTTCCCACAATTCCTGAAAGCAGTGCCAGAATAAAAGAATTTTTAAAGAACAGAGCCACTCCTCCGTTATAGTCATAAAATTTAAAGTTTTTCAAACTTAAACTTAAATCATAAGGCCATAATTTTGAAAAAGCAGAAATAAAAATTGTGATAAAAACTGAAATGATACAGATACATATTGCTGTCATATAGATGTAATAAAATGTATCTCTTATTCTGTCTTTTTTTGGAGTGTATGCTTTTGATTTTGCATTAAACACCACACTTTGTTTTTTCTGAACTTTCTGGTCTATAATAAAAGCTATTACAGAAGGAATAAGAAGAATAATGCTTACTACTGCTCCCATTGCCATATTATTCTGTCCCACAACTTTTATATACACATCTGTTGCAAGAACGCTGTAGTTTCCTCCCACAACTTTTGGTGCTCCAAAATCTGTGAAAGTAAGAATAAATGCAATAATAAATGATGAAATAAATCCATATTTTATATTAGGCAGTGTTATTGTGAAAAATTTTCTCAGACTGCTTGTTCCAAGCATATCTGCTGCTTCATACAATCTGTAATCTGTTACAGAAAGAGCTATGTTAAGAACTAAGAAAACCTGCGGGAATATATAAAGAACTTCTGCAATAATTATTCCTGTTGGCCCGTAAAGATTTATATCCCATGCAAGAGCAGGAAATCTTTCTAAAAATCCGGTTGTTATTACTCCTTTTCTTCCAAACATATACACAAGAGCTATTCCGTGCATCATTGTAGGTGCGAAAAGAGGCAGCATTCCAATATATTTAAAAGTTTCTTTAAATTTAATTGTTGTTCTCTGTATTCCATAAGCAAATGTAAAAGCCAGAACTATTGAAACGATACTTGAAATTATAGAAATAAACAGAGTATTTTTCAGAGAGATTATTGTATTTCTGTTTGTAAAATATTCATAGAAATTTTTTAATCCTATAAATTCCCCTGCATTATTTTGAAAAGATTTTGCTATAAGAAGTCCCAAAGGACAAATAATAATCACAGCAAGAAATGCAAGTATAAACAGAGTGAGAATTTCTTTAATTACTTCGTCTTTTGTTTTTTCCATGATTACACCCTGTTCTCAAAAGACATATAATAATTTTCATCAAATTCTAAAAGAAACTTGCTTCCCACTTGAAGATTTTTTTCATCAACCATATCACATGGAACTTCAACTTTCAGCATATTCTTATTGTTCTTGAAGAATAATCTGTATGAAGGTCCAAGATATTCCCAGCCTTCAACCTCTCTCATAATAGTTTTGTTCGGGCTTTCTGTATTAACTTCTGAAACTACTTTTATATGTTCAGGACGAATTGAAGTTCCGTCACTTAAGAAATTAATTTTTCCGATAAAGTCTGCCACAAAAAGTGATTGAGGTTTTTCATAAATCTCTCTTGGAGTTCCTACCTGCATAACAACTCCAGACTGCATAACCATTATTTTATCTGACACAGAAAGAGCTTCCTCCTGATCATGTGTTACCATTATTGTTGTAAGTCCCAGTTTCTTTTGCAGCATTTTAATATCATTTCTCAGTTTCTCTCTTACTTTTGCATCAAGAGCTGATAAAGGTTCATCAAGAAGAAGTACATCCGGTTCAAGAGCTATTGCCCTTGCAAGAGCAACTCTCTGCTGCTGTCCTCCGCTCATCTCATTTGGATATTTTCCGCTTATTCCGGCTAAACCTACCATTTCAAGAACTTCCAAAACTTTATTTTTTATAACATCTTTAGGCATTTTTTTATTTTCAAGTCCGTAAGCTATATTTTCCCATACAGTCATATTTGGAAAAAGTGCATAAGACTGGAAAACTATTGAGAAGTTTCTTTTTGAAGGATGAAGATTTGATATATCTTTTCCCTTTAAAAATATATGCCCTGAATTAAGTTCTTCAAGCCCTGATATAACTCTTAAAAGAGTTGTTTTTCCACAACCTGACGGTCCAAGAAAAGAGATAAATTCTCCCTGTTCAATAGTCAGGTTTATATCTTTTAATGCATGAAATTTTCCATAAAATTTATCAACATTTTTTATTTCTAAATAACTCATTATTTCCTCCGTTATTGAAAGCACAGCAGAACTTATTTTTGTTCTGCTTTTGCTCCAAATTTGTCACTCCATTTATCAAGAATTTCATCTTTGTGTGCTGCAAGCCAGTTAAAATCATTTTTTACAAGATGAGATACAGGGTCTTTAGGATATCCTTCTGGGATTGGATTGTTGATATCAACACTTGTTATTGCATATTGAGTTCCGTATAACTTCATCATCTCTTCTGAAATAGCCCAGTCTAAGAATATTTTTGCCTCTGGTTTAATATTATCTTTTTTAATAAGAGCATTTGCCTCAGAATCCCATCCTGAACCTGCTGCAGGGAAAACAACTTCAATAGGATTTCCCTCATTCATAAGTTTTACGCAAGGATAGTCATAAGATATTCCAATGGATATTCTCCGTTTGCTGCCTGTTTAGCAGGTTTTGAACCTGAGTGAGTATATACTCCCATATTTTCATGAAGTTTTTCCATATACTCCCAAGCTTTATCCTCTCCCATTATCTGCATAAATCCTGCTACTGCTAAAAATCCTGTTCCTGATGATGCTGGATGAGGCATTGAAATAAGCCCTTTGTATTCTGGTTTTAACAGATCTTCGTATGTTTGAGGTACAGGAAGATTTAATCTTTCCATCTCTTTTGTATTTACTGCAAATGTTGCCATCCATGCATTATTTCCTACCCATACAGGAACAGGAGCTGCATCTTTAAATTTAGGATCAACTTTTTCTACTCCTTTTGGTGCATATGGCTCTAATAATCCTGCATTGTCAAGCATTAAAAGTCCTGATGCTGCTGTTCCCCATACTACGTCAGCCTGCGGATTTTCTTTTTCAGCCAGCACTTTTGTAATTACAACTCCTGTAGAGTCTCTTGTAATGTTAACCTTAATATCTGGATAATGTTTTTGGAAATTTTCAAGGAACATTGGTATTTGTTCATTTTCCAGTGCTGTATATACATTTATCTCTTTTACAGGTGTACTGCTTTTTTCTGCTCCGCACCCTGTAATCATAAGTCCTGCCAATAAAACTGCTGCTAATTTTTTCATAATATTTCCCTCCGTATACTTTACTTTATTAATTATCTGTACCAATTTTAATATAAGTCTGTAAAGCAGGTTTCAATTTAAAGTAAAAAAAATGTAATTAATGTTAACCTTTCTGTATATAAAAATATACATTTCTATATATTAAATTATAAAATGTTCTTAAAAAACAGGAGGAACAAAAGTGGATATTAGAAAATATATAGAAACAGACATCACCAAAGAAGAGGCTTTAAGCCTTTATAATTTAAAAGGAAGCAGACTTATGGAGCTTTTTGTTGCTGCAAATGAAATAAGAGAGAAATACTGCGGAGATATTATTGAAACATGTACAATTACAAATGCCAAATCCGGAAAATGCAGTGAAAACTGTAAATTCTGTGCTCAGTCTGCTGTATATAACACAAATATTGAAAGCTATCCTTTAAAAAATATAGATATTTTAAGACAAGAGTATGCTGAGGCTGAAAAACATAAAAGCAACAGATTTGGAATTGTTACCAGCGGAAAAGGAATGAGAGAGGGAACAGAGGACTTTAACAGCCTTTTAACTTTTATAAAAGAGGCAACAGAAAAAAATAAAGATATGGAAATCTGCTGCTCTTTAGGTATTCTTTCTGAGAGTGAAATGGAAGCACTAAAAAATGCAGGAGCAAAAAGATATCACTGTAATCTTCAAACTTCTCCTGAAAAATATGGAGAGTTTGCTGCCACTACCCACTCTGTACAGGACAGAATAGATACAATAAAAAATGCTAAGAAAGCAGGACTTGATGTGTGTGCCGGAGGAATAATCGGAATGGGAGAAACATGGGAAGACAGAATTGATCTGGCTTTTGCTTTAAAAGAGCTTGATGTTGAAGGTGTGCCTATTAATATTTTAAATCCTATAAAAGGAACTCCACATGGAATAAGAGAAATTCTTGATATTGATGAGGTTTTAAAAACTATTGCTGTTTACAGACTGATTCTTAAAGATAAAAATATAAAGATTGCTGCTGGAAGAGAGAATATTTTTAAAGACTTTATGGGAAGCGGATATCTTGCAGGAGCAAACGGAATGCTTGTTGGAGGATATCTTACTGTTAAGGGAAGAGATATCCAGGATGATTTTAATTTTATAAAAAATATTCAAAAAATATGGAAAAAATAGACAGTTTCTCTTTTTAATATGATATAATTAAATCATATTAATCTTTTAGGAGTAACAAACTATGAAAATTGCATTAATCGGAGCTCCCGATTCTGTAGAAAAAATATTAAATATACTTTCAAAACTATATACAGATATTGAGTTTATACCTCTTGCTACTGAAAAAATACAGGATATGATGAAACTTGCCTTTGAGGTTGAGGACAAAGTACAGGGAATCTATCTTGGAGGAATAGGAATATATTCTGCTGTTAAGGATAAAATAAAAATACCAGTTTCTTTTGTAAAAAGAGAGGGCAGCGGAATTATAAAACCTTTCTGGGAACTGAAAAACAGCAGCACTATGGATATAGAAAAACTTAAATTGGGAATTGACATTATAGATGAAAGGGAATTTATAGAAACATTAAATGAATTTGATATTAAGATAGACAGCTATTATCTTCAAAAATATGATTCTGAAAAAGAAGAAACAGACTATCTTGATGTTTACATGAAACAGATAGAAAAAAATGAAATTAACTGTATTTTTACATCTTTTGGTTATATATATTATTTTTTCAAAAACAGGGATTTTCCTATTTACAGAATACAGGCTGCAGCATCTGAAATAAAAGAGGGATTTAAAAATCTTCTTAATATTATAGAAGTAAATAATGCTGAAAAAAGTCAGATAGGAATTGAAATTATAAAAATAATAAAAGAGGATGCTCTTTCAAACAGTGTCCTTTCTTATAAAATGGAATTTGAAAAGGAACTTCTTGCTTATTCCCGTGAAGTAGAGGGAAATATTCAGGCTGTTGATGAAAATGAGTATCTTATTCTTTCTAATAAAGGACTTTTAAATAATCCTGAAAATGTTCAGACTTTAATATCTCTTATCAAAAGTAAAAATTACAGCAGATTCTGCATTGGTGTGGGAATAGGAGAAGGAAGTACTATTGTTCAGTCAGAAAAAAATGCAAGACTTGCTCTTAAATTGAGTATCAATGAGGGAAAAAATAATATATTTTTCTCTAACGGGCAGGAAATAAAGGGTCCTCTTATGAGTTCTAAAGAGATAGAATATAAAAACTCATTTGATAAAGAGATTGTTAAAATTTCCAAAACTGCAGAGGTAAGTTCTCTTTACTTGGAAAAAATAAAATCTATTATGAGAAAACAGGAGAAAAACACTTTCACCAGCAGAGAACTTTCAGAATTTTTAAGTATCAGTGAAAGAAGTGTAAACAGAATTATTAAAAAGCTTATTGAAAAAGGTTATGCAGAAGAGGCTGAGTTTGAAAGTTCAGCGGGAGCAGGACGCCCAAGAAGAAAAATAAAATTTATATTTTAATTGATCAAAAGCGCTGGAAAGAACGCTTCTTCCAGCATTTTTTCATAAAAAAATTTCTGCAAACTTTTCAGCAGGAAATTTTCTCCTGCTCTCACCTTTAAAGAGAATGGGACAGCATACCTCGTTTATTCTGTCCCTTATTCTTTTACCAA
>OGZM01001106.1_pt1 | contig 24989 bp, 21 predicted proteins | sample 1576821 | NCBI WGS metagenome assembly OGZM01 (sample SAMEA3541491, study PRJEB24748) | human gut metagenome | biome: human gut; feature: human-associated habitat; material: faeces | place: China | collected 2012
AAATCAAAATTAAATTTTCTTAAAATTTATCTTGACTTTTCATAGTTGGTCTCCTTAAATTAAATTATAATAACTTAATTTTAAACTTTAGGGTAACTGAAAGGTCAAGAGTTTTTTATAGAAATTTTAAAAATTTTTACAAAAGGATTATATTTTTTAGAAAACATATAGGTACTTGGATCCTCTATAAAAAGATCTCCATCTATAACAAATCCATTTTTCTCTATCCATTTTAAGAGTTTTGTGATACTTATAGAGTATTCCTCAACTTCGTCAGTGTAAAGTATAGCATAGAGAGAGTCTTTTAAAATATAGTTTTCTGCCCCTTCAACAGTTGTAGAGATAAAAAATTTATCTGGGTTAAACTCTTTTAAAAACAGATTAGCTTTGGGAATTATTACTCCAAAATTATATTTTTCTGTCCAGATAACATTATCAAAGATATCATCAACTTTTTTCATATTTGCAACCCAATCTTTTAATTCAAAGGTTTTTTGTGGGAAAAAACAACCTCTAATCTCTTTTTCATGAGATATAAAAGGGGTATTTTTCCTAATTTCAATCTCTTTTAATCTTTTTAAAGAGTTTATCCCCTCTTTTAATTGCTTTTCCTTTAAAAGAAGTTTCTCAATTTCCTTAGAGTTTTTTAATAATTGTTTTTCCATTTTTTCAATAGCTTCACCATAATTATTTTTATCAATATACTCTTTTATCTCTGAAATTGAAAAACCTAATTCTCTAAGATAGAGAATGTTTTTAAATTTGGCTAACTGTTCACCAGAATAATAGCGATACCCATTTTCTCCACGAAATACAGGGGCGACTATATTTTCATTTTCATAGTGTAAGAGGGTATGTCTAGTGACTTTTAGTAATTTAGCTATCTCACTTATTGTACAATAACTATCTATTAAATATTTCATATCTACCACCTAAAAAAGATTTAAAAGTTTTTCTATAACAATATCCTTACTTCCCTTTTTCCAAAAAGCAAAAATATCAATATACTCATTTTGTCCCAATAGAGGGATAAAAATTAAATTAGAAAGTGAGTTAAGCATCTGTTTAGTATACTCTGGAAGAATGGAGATTCCAGCTCCAGTAGCTATCATTATTAACATAGTCTCGATATCAGAAGATTTATACACAATATTTGGAATAAATCCTAACTTTATATAGTTATCTAAAATCTTTTCTGTTCCATCATTTTTAAGGGAATTAATTCTATTAAGTACAAAGGATTCATCCTTTAACTCCTCTCTCAAAAGAAACTTTCTATGTGCAAGAGGGTGATCTTTATAGAGAACAGCTACCAATGGTATACGTTCAATAAATCTTTTCTCAAAGTTAGGGTAGTTATCTCTAGCAAAGTCAAAATTAAAAACAATATCATATTTGTTCTGCTCTAAATTTTCATATAAAGGGATGGGATCCTTTCTCTTTAAAGAGAGGTTGATATTTTTATTAAAAGATTTAAAAAATATGATTTTTTCTGGGAAAGTTGAGTGTTCATATCCCTTTATAAAGCCAACATTTAAATCTCCTAAAAATCCTGTTGCAGTAGCTTGAGTTCTATTAACTGCCTCTTTCATTACGTTTATAATATTTTTTGCCTCTTCAATAAAAACTATACCAGCTTGAGTAAGCTCCACATGCCTTTTTGTTCTATTAAAAAGTTTTACCCCAAGTTGTTCCTCTAAAGATTTTATCTGTTGAGTGATAGCAGTTTGAGAAATATAGTATTTTTCAGCAGCTCTCGTAAAATTAAGAAACTTTGCAACAGCTAAAAAATACTCTAATTGTTGAATATTCATATTATACTCCTTTTATTAATAAGCTTTTACTTATTATAATCCTTTGATTTTGAATTGGCAATTAAGAAAAAAATTTTTTATAATAAATTTAAAGAAAGTGAGAAGAACCGATAAAGAGGAGGATTAAAAATATGGTTAAACTTACAGAAGAAGAGAGACAATTGAGATATGTTAAATATTTTTATGATAAATTAGCTGAGATTCCAGAGGAGAAAATAGCTATAAGTGAGGGAAAGGTTTTAGATCCAGCTCTTGTTTTAGATATTAAAGAAAAAAATAAGTTTTTAGAAACTCAAATGAAAGATGAGGAGATAGGATTTGCAATAAATGAAGATGGAACAGGTTATGTTTCTAATAAAACTTTTATGAAAAATGTTAAAAGTGAGATGATAGATTGGTGGTTTGCTTGGCATTGTATAGGTAGTGATTTAAGATATAAATTATGGGATCACGATGATCATTACTATGCTAGAGCAGATAAAGTGGAGTATATTTTAGATAAGAGTGTTCCATTAAATCAAAAAACTTGGGGAGTGACTCATAGGATATTAGAGGATATTGGATTTGGACCATCTCAATTAACTCTTGCTTTTAAAAGACCATCAGATTTTGGATATGATGAAAAATTATTAGGAAGTGAATATTGTAATTCAATGGTTTGTGCTATTGGAATAGGTGATACCCCTGCTTTTATGACACATAAATATTATGAGGTAGAGGGAGGAGTTGTATTTGAATCTAAGTTTTGGCTAGGATATGGTTATATAGATGGAAAGTTAGTTAAAATTCTACCAGAAGGGATTAAAGTTCCTGAAATAGCAGTTAGAAATTTATTTAAACATAATATAAAAGAGTTTAGTAATTTAGCAAAAATTTTACCTGAATTATACATTGAAGAGAAAGATAATTGGTTATAGTGGAGGTTAGGATGAAATTTAAAAAGATGTTTGAGGAGTTAAAAATCAATGAAAAATACACTATGAGAAATCGTGTTTGCTGTGCACCCATGGCTTTTGCATTAGTAGCTTGTATTTCCGGAGTAAATGAAAAGTCTTTTAGAAAATTAGAGGCTCCAGCACGTGGAGGAGACGCTATTGTATCTGTTGGGGAGTTAGATGTAAACTTTACAAATGCAGTACGTATTCCTTTGAGTCCAATTGACTTTAAAGCTAAAGATGGAGATGTAATAAAAAATATAGGGGAATATGCTAGACGTATAAAAAAACATGGGGCAATAGCTCTGTGTGAACTTGCACATCCTGGAGCAGAAAAAGTTCCTTTTGATGAAACACAAGAGGCTATTGGACCAATTGATGAAGTTAGACCAAATGGTGTACTAGTACGTGGAATGACAAAAGATGATATGGACAGCGTAGCAGAAGATTTTGCAACAGCTACTAAATTTGTAAAAAATTGCGGATATGATGGTGTAGTTATCCATGGTGGACATGGATTCCTATTTACACAATTCCTTTCTTCAACTTATAATAAAAGAACAGATGAATTTGGAGGAAGTTTAGAAAATAGAGCAAAATTCCCTATACAAATTTTAAAAGCTATTCGTGAAGCTGGAGGAAAAGATTTTATAATAGAATTACGTCTTAGTGGAGATGATGGTCAAGTTGGTGCAGAACATGGTGTAACACCAGAAGAAACTGGAAAATTTGTTCATATGCTTGAAGGTATAATTGACTTAGTTCATATTTCAACAGGATTATACTATGACCCAGTAGAAACTCATCAATTCTCATCAATGTTTGTACCTCATGGAGTGAATGCTGAACTTTCAGAAATCGTAAAAAAATATACTAAACTTCCAGTTGGAGTTGTAGGAGGAATCAACAGTCCAGAACAAGCAGAAGAAATTTTAGCAAAAGGGCAAGCAGACTATATCGTTTTAGGAAGACAAAGTATAGCGGATCCAGAATTTGTTAATAAAGCAAAAGCTGGAGAAGAAGCATTAATCAGAAGATGCTTAAGATGTTACAAATGCTTCCCAGGATCACCAGAAGAGGGATATGATGACTTACCTTTTGATAGTAAAGAGTTAGCACAAACTGTAGGAGAGTGTACAATAAATCCATTGGCTAATCTTCCATTTGACCCATATAGTTTGGAACCAATAAAAAAATCTAAAAAGGTTTTAGTTATTGGTGGAGGTGTTGGAGGAATGCAATCTGCTATTACTGCCTTTGATCGTGGGCATCAAGTGATATTGGCAGAAAAAGATGATAAATTAGGTGGAGTGCTATTTTTTACAGATACAGATATAGATAAACCAGATTTATGCAACTTTAAAAATATGATGATAAAAGAGGTTGAAAAGAGAGATATAAAAGTTCTATTAAACACAGAGATAACACTGGATAAAATAAAAGAGATCAATCCAGATGCAATAATTTTTTCTGTTGGGGCTGAACCAATCTCTCCTAAAATTAAAGGGATAGAAAATGCTTATCAATCTTTAGAGGCATATAGAGGAAAGGTAAAATTAGGCGAAACTGTAATCTTTATAGGTGGAGGTTTGATAGGAGCTGAACAAGGATTGTATTTAGCAAAAATTGGGCACAAAGTAATTATAGTAGAGATGTTGCCAAGAATAGCAAATGAAGCTTATGGAATGTATAGAGAAGCTTTGGTAAAAGAGATTTCAAAGGAAAATATAGAAGTGTTAGAAAACACAAAATGTTTAGAAATATATAAGGATAGTGTGAAAGTTTTAACTCCAGAGGGAAAAGAGGAGATAATAAAAGGGGATACTATATTATATGCTTTGGGAATGAAATCAGTAAATATAGATGGAATAAAGGATAATATTGAAAAAGATATAGAGATAAAAGTAATAGGAGATGCAAAAAAACCAGGTAAAATTGATGGAGCAATTAGAGGTGGTTATTTAGCAGCTATTGAATTGTAGTTAATAAATTGTTGTGGTAACTATATCATACAAAAAAGAGAGCTGAGTAAAACATTTTTTAAAAATGTTACTCAGCTTTTTTTATTGCTAAAAATTATAAAGTTTTAGCTACCTCTTCAACTTTCTTTTTGAACTCTGTTATATCGTTTATAACTTTTTTATAATCAACTGTTTTGATCTCTTTATCTTCAACTATTACTTTTCCATTAACTATAACAGTATCAACATTACTTGCATTTGCTGAATAAACTAATGCTGAATATGGATCATAAATTGGATTCATATTAACTGACTTTGTTTCTACTATTACTACATCAGCTAGTTTACCATTTTCTAAACTTCCTAAATCGTTTTCTCTATGAATAGCTCTAGCTCCACCTATTGTTGCCATCTCTACAGCTTTCTTTGGTGGTAATGCTGATCTATCTTTAGAGTTTAATTTATGGATTTTTGCTACATATCCTAATTGCCCAATAATATCTAATGTATTTCCACTCATAGGTCCATCAGTTCCTAAACCTACTCTTAACCCTTTATCGTGCATTTTTAATGCTGGAGAGATTCCCTTAGCAGATTTTACATTAGCTACCATGTTGTGTGCTATTCCTACATCTCTTTTCTTTAGAATCTCTATATCATTATCTGTTACAAAAATATTGTGTGCTGATATAAATCTTTCATTTAATAGTCCTAAAGAATCTAAGTATTCAACAGGCGTCATATTAAACTCTTTTTGGAATTTCTCAAACTCTTTATCTGTTTCAGCAACATGCATTGATACAGGGGCATTATATTTTTCAGAAACTCTTTTTATCTCTAATAGCTCCTCTTTAGTAACTGTATTTGGTGCATGAGGGGCAAGTCCCGGAGTTATTAACTCATCATTTTGATATTTTTCAATAAGGGCAATAGCTCTATTTAAAGTTTCTCTCTTAGTTTTCCCATCAGCAGTTGGATATTTTATTATATTTTGTGTCATTATTCCTCTAAGTCCAACCTCTTTTACAGCTTCAACAGCACTATCTTCAAATAGATACATATCTACCATAGTTGTTACTCCACCAAGTGCCATCTCCATAGTTCCATGTTTTGCTCCTAAGTAAGCCATTTCAGGACTAACCATCTTATTTTCTAAAGGGAAAATATATCTATTTAATCTATCAGGAACATCATCAGCTAGAGATCTAAATACTGTCATAGCAACATGAGTATGAGTATTTATCATTCCCGGCATAACTATTCCATCTTCAGCGTCAATTACCTTTTTAGCACTATATTGTTTTAGTAATTCCTCATCTCCAACAGAGATTATTTTGTTATTTTTTATAACAATAACTCCATTTTCTATAACATCTCTTTTTTCATTCATAGTTAGAACAGTTCCATTTTTTATAATGATACTTGCTTCTTCCTTTCTTTCAACTAAAGAAGTACAACCTACAAAGAATAGACTTCCAACTAAAACTAAATTCTTTAAATACTTTTTCACAAAATCCTCCTAAATAAATTTTACTAAATTTTAAAATAGATATATAAACTTTCGTTAACACTTTAACTTTATCTAAAGATTACAAATAGTATCATATTTTATATATTTTTTCAAGAAAAAAGAAGGTATTTTTAAATTTTTTCTTTGTATTTTATTATCCACTAAATAAAAAGATAAGATTTGGATAATCCATTTCTTGTCTTAAATATAATTTACTATTTTTTATAAGTTTTTTTTAAGATTAGTATTCTAAACTTTTAATTTTAACAAGTTTCTTATAAAATGCCATACCTACAAAAGTAATATCTTTTATCCCTCTCTCTTCTAGAGATATATAATACTTTTTATCTTTTATCTGCTCTAATGCTTCCCCTGCTTTTTTCTCAAGATTTTCCTCACTATCAGCAACTTTAAATTCTAGAATAAATCCTCTCATATTTTTGTTTAAAGGTTTTATTGCTATATCATATCTTCCAAGTCCACCTTCACCATTAGATTTTATATAGTATTTTCCTTCAAGGTGGATCATAAGTCCTAAGATAAAACTATGATAAACTTTTTCTATACTTGATACGTCATAGAAACTCATATATTTTAAAAGTATCTCTTGAAGATTTTCTTCAAATTCTTCGATTTCATTATCTAATAAATTTTCTATTAAATTTTTAAAAGTTAGATTAGTTCCAAAAGAGATCTCTATAAAACTATCTCCGAAAAACTCTTTTACTTCTTTATTTGGGATTTTTATAATATACATATTTTTATTTATTTTTTTATCAATAGTTAAATATCCTGAAAACAGCAGAAGTTCCCATAAATCATGTGCTTCCAAAACTTCTTGAAGAGTTGATTTTCCCGTAATCTCTTCTTTGACTTCTTTTCCAAATAATAAATTATTTAATTTTTCAAAAGTTTTTTTATTTGCTCCTTTAAGTATAGCTTTTATTAGATAATTTTCAGAGGTATCTATCCAATAACCTTTAAATTCTTTTTCTGATAAAAATTTTAAAATACTCCAAGGATTATATACTTTTGTATCTCCAAATCTGTATCCATTATACCAAGAATGTACCTCATCTAATTTAGAATCAACTTCATAATATTTTAAAGCATTTTTCACTTCTTCCTCTAAAAAACCAAAATATTCATCATATTCTTTATTTAAAATACTATGTTCACTCAAATTATTCAAATCAGAAAATATACTTGCTTTTATAACTCTTACTATTCCTGTTATTACTCCTACTTGAAGTATATTGTTATCTTTTAATGCTGAAGAATAAAAACTACTAAAAAAATTTTTTGCTTCTTTATAATATCCATATCTATATGCTGATACCAAAGGTGTGTCGTATTCATCAATCAAAACTATTACTTTTTGATTATAATATTTTTTTAAAAAAGTTGCTAAATTCAAAAGAGAACTTTTTAAATTTTCATCATTTTTACCTAACCAAATATTATCAAATTCTATCAATTCTCCTTCATTTAACTTTTCTCTTATAAATTCAAATTGATTATATATTTTTTTAATAAATTTTTTACTTCAGTAATAGCTTTATCAAAGCTCATCTCTTTTATATCCTTCATTGATATAAAGATTACAGGATATTTTCCCTGTTCTTTAAAATAAGATGAATTTTCTATTTCTAAATCCTTAAATAACTTTCTATTTTCTTCAGCCTCTCTTACATCAAAGAAATATTTTAACATTGACATATTAAGAGTTTTACCAAATCTTCTTGGACGTGTGAAAAGAAGAGATTTCCCTATATTTTTCCCAACCTCACGTATAAAAGGAGTTTTATCTACATAGTAATAATCGTTCTCTATTAATGTTTTAAAGTCACTTATTCCATCAGGAAGTAATTTTTTCATAGTCACGCCCCTTTCTTATTTATTAATATTATAACATAAAGAGCTATTTTATTAAAAATAATTATAAGAATTATTAAAAAAACTAACTACTCTTCCTTTTTTCTTTTAATTTTTTGTAATTACTAAACTGATCCAATTGCTAATTAAACTGCATCTACATGAATATTAAAAATATATTTTGTATTTAAATAGTTTAAATATGTAGTTGACAAAACAAATCTAATAATATATAATTGTAAAAAATGGATAGTGATTGTTTAAGTACAAGCTAGACCTGTTTATATAAGAAAGCAAATTTTTTGTTTTAACAATTTTTGTTTTTTTGTATAAATGGGTCTTTTTTTTAAGGAGGTTTTAATGAAAATCGGCAAAATACTTAATAACAATGTAGTTGTAGTATATGAAAAAAATGAACCTGAGAAGATTATTATGGGATGTGGAATAGCTTTTCATAAAAAAGTTGGAGATTATGTTGATGAAACAAAGGTAGATAAAGTGTTTTCCATTGTAAATCAAGATATAAACTTGAAATTACAACAACTTCTTAAGGATATTCCAATGGAGTATATTGAAATAACTGAAAAAATTGTAGAGTATGCCAAGGTTAAAGCATCAAAGATGTTGAATGATTTTATCTATATCACTTTGCCTGATCATATTCATATGGCAATTTTAAGGGAGAAAGAAGGGGTTTCTACAAAGAATATTATGCTTTGGGATATAAAGAGATTCTATAAAGATGAGTTTGAAATAGGACTCCATGCTCTGAAGTTTATTGAGGAGAAGTTTCAGATGAAACTTTCAGAAGATGAGGCTGGGTTTATAGCTCTACACATTGTAAATGCTCAAATGGACAATGATTACAATGCAATAAAGGAGATTGGCTCTGTAACAAAACTTATTCATCAGATTATAAAAATTTTGAAATACCATTTTCACACTGATTTTGACGAGGAATCTGTTTATTTTTATAGATTTATTACCCACCTTAAATTTTTTGCATTGAGGATTTTTCAAAAAAATAGTAATCAACCTGATGGAGATGAGGAGCTTTTGGCTCTTGTAAAAAGTAAGTATAAATCTTCCTATGAGTGTACTATGAAGATAAAAGATTATATTGAAAAAGCCTATTCCTACACAATAAGTGAAGAGGAAAAGCTGTATCTTACAATTCACATTGAGAGAATACAAAAAGAGAATAGTAAATAAATATGGATAGTGACATTAAGTTGGCTAAACCTTCATAAAATAAATATAAAATGGAGGTAAAAGATGAAAAATTATGAGGATCTTGCAAAAAAGATTATCAAAGAGATAGGAGGTGAAGAAAATATTCAAAGTCTTACCCACTGTATTACAAGGTTAAGATTTAAGCTTAAAGATGAGAGTAAGGCTAATGATGAGGTTTTAAAAAATACAGCTGGAATTGTAACTGTTATGAGAAGTGGAGGACAATATCAAGTTGTAATAGGAAATCAAGTTCCAGAGGTTTATGCTCAAGTTATGAAACTTACACACCTTGAGGAGAAGGGGCAAAGTGAAGTTCAAGAGAAGAAAAAAGGGAAAATTCTTGACAATGCTCTAGATGTAGTTTCAGGGATATTTCAACCGATCTTAGGGATAATGGCTGCTTGTGGAATGGTTAAAGGGCTAAATGCTCTCTTTGTGGCAATGGGGTTATATAGCTCTCAATGTGGGGCATACCTTATTTTTAATGGAATAGGAGATGGATTATTTACCTTTTTACCACTATTTTTAGGGTATACTTCTGCTAAGAAATTTGGGTTAAAACCTATGGTTGGACTTGTTGCAGGGGCTATTATGTGTTATCCGGGGTTACAGGCAAGTTCACTTTCAGCAGAGATGGAGCCTCTTTACTCAATATTTACAGGAACATCTTTTGAATCAAAGATATATATGGACTTTTTTGGAATACCGATTATTGCTATGAACTATATGTCAACTGTTATTCCGATTATCTTTGTTGTGTATTTTGCCTCAAAATGCGAGAAATTTTTTAATAAGTTTGTTCCTGATTTGGTAAAATTCTTTTTTGTTCCAATGCTTACTCTCCTTGTAGCTTTACCTGTTGGGTTTATGTTGATTGGACCTGTAACAATTTTTGGTTCAACAATTATATCTGAAACAGTTCTTGCTATAAGAAATATAAGTCCTTTACTTGCAGGGGCAATTGTTGGATTTACTTGGCAAATTCTTGTTATATTTGGAATGCACTGGGGATTTATACCAGTATATATTAATAATATGATGACATTTGGATTTGACAATGTTATGATGCCGTTCTTTGCTTGTACCTTTGCCACTTCTGGTGTTGTTCTAGCAATTTTCTACAAAACAAAAAATAAACAGTTAAAAGAGCTAGCTCTACCAAACTTTATATCTGGAATCTTCGGAGTTACTGAACCAGCTATCTATGGAATAACTCTACCTCTTAAAAAACCATTTATTATAAGTTGTATTGTTGGAGGTTTAGTTGGAGGGTACTATGGACACTTTAACTTTAGAAAATTTATGGTTGGGGGAATGGGTATTTTTGAATTTCCTGCAATGATAGCTCCTGATGGATCTATGGGCAACCTTATTGTAGCTGTTACTGGGGCAGTTATGGCACTTGTTTTAGGATTCCTCTTTACATTTATAACTTTTAAAGATAAGGAGGAAGAGAAAAAAGAGGAGAAGGATTTAGAGAAACCAGAGATAAAAAATCCTGAGGCATCATTTATAAAGAAAGAGATTATTAAAAGTCCATTTAATGGGAAGGTGATACCATTAAAAGATGCTAAAGATGAGGCTTTTGCATCTGGAGCTTTAGGGAGAGGGGTAGTTATTGTTCCAGAAGATAACACTCTTTATTCACCAGTAGATGGAGTTGTAGCAACTTTGTTCCCAACTCTTCATGCAATTGGAATAGTTACTGATGAGGATACAGAGTTGCTTATCCATGTGGGAATAAACACTGTTCAACTTGATGGTAAACATTTTAAAGCAGAGATAAAAGAGGGGGATAGAATAAGTGTTGGGCAACCTCTTGTAACTTTTGATAGAGAAGCTATTGAAAAGGAAGGTTATTCAATGGAAACTCCTGTTCTTGTAACAAGTGATCCAGATGATTATTTTGATCTTATTGAAACTGATGCTCAAGAGATAAAACAAGGGGAAACTTTACTTTCTGTTCTCTACTTAGAGAAGGAGGGAAAATAATGGGATTTCCAAAGGGATTTTTATGGGGAGGAGCAACTGCAGCTAATCAATGTGAAGGTGGCTTTGATATTGATGGACGTGGGCTGGCAAATGTTGATTTGTGCCCAGCTGGAAAGGATAGAAATGCTGTTATAACAGGAGAGATGAAGATGTTTGAATTTGATGATGAGCATTTTTATCCTGCTAAAAGAGGGATTGATTTCTATCATCATTATAAAGAGGATATAAAACTTTTTGCTGAAATGGGATTTAAAGTTTATCGTATGAGTATTGCATGGAGTAGAATCTTTCCAAAGGGAGATGAGGAGATTCCAAATGAAAAGGGGCTTGAATTTTACGAAAATATCTTTAAAGAGTGTAGAAAATATAATATAGAACCTCTTGTAACAATTACACACTTTGATTGTCCAATGCACCTTATAAAAAATTATGGTGGTTGGAGAAACAGAAAGCTGATAGATTTTTATAAAAATTTATGTAAGGCTATTTTTACAAGATATAAGGGGCTTGTAAAATATTGGATCACTTTTAATGAGATAAATATGATTTTACATGCACCATTTATGGGGGCTGGAATCTGCTTTGAAGAGGGTGAAAATAAAGAAAAGATAAAATATCAAGCTGCTCACAATGAGCTTGTAGCAAGTGCAGAGGCTACAAAAATTGCCCACGAAATTGATCCAGAAAATAAGGTTGGTTGTATGTTTGCTGCTGGTAGCACATATCCATATAGTTGCAATCCAGAAGATGTGTGGAAAGCTTTGCAAACTGATAGGGAAAGTTACTTTTTCATTGATATACAAGTTTTTGGAAAGTATCCAAATTACTCTTTAAAAGAGTTAGAGAGAAAGAATTTACTTCCAGATATAACTTCTGAAGATTTGAAAGTTTTAAAGGAGAATACAGTGGATTTTGTTGCTTTCTCATACTACAATAGCCGTTGCGCTGTGGCAGATAGTGAGAAAATTAAAACAGCAGAGGGAAACCTCTTTGTTTCAGCAAAAAATCCATATCTTGCATACAGTGAATGGGGTTGGCCTATTGATCCTCTAGGGCTACGTATCACACTAAATGAGATCTATGATAGATATAGAATACCTATGTTTATTGTGGAAAATGGGCTTGGAGCTGTGGATACTCCAGATGAAAATGGGTTTATTAAAGATGATTATAGAATAGATTATTTAAGAGAGCATATAAAAGCTATGAAAGATGCTGTTGAACTAGATGGAGTTGAGCTTATGGGGTATACAACTTGGGCTCCTATTGATTTAGTCAGTGCTGGTTCAGGGCAGATGAAGAAAAGATATGGGTTTATCTATGTAGATTTAGATGACGAGGGAAAAGGGACATTTGAGAGAAGAAATCTTTTGAATGGTATAGAGAGGTTGTTGCTTCAAATGGGGAAAATTTAGGTTAGAAGTGATAATATGAGATTTTACGAATTAAAAGACAGGGCTATATAAAGGGTATTAATAATAGGGTATTTAATGCACACACTGTTATAAATAGTGTGTGTATTTTTTTTGGTTCACAAACCCCGTAGGGTGTGAGGTCAGAAATAGACTATTTGTATTTTCTCACTAACAAGATAACCATAATAAGAAACAATCCAATTAAAAGAATTACCCCTCCATCAAAGTAAATTGTTAGATGCTGAACAGTTACAGTCATCTCTCTGTACCTCCTTATAAATGATGTATCTTCTGTTTACAAGAAAAGCTACTAACTTGTAGACATGAAATAAGCTTCCACCGAAGCGAAAGCTTATTTCATAGCTTTTTATATTATACATCATTTATAAGTTCCCCATACGGGTTGGTACTTAAATTATAACAACTATCTTTTAAAAAGTCAAATTGCAGAAAGTGAAATCATTAAAATTAAGTTTTTATCAAAGATTAAAAATGTTGTACTTAACTCTAATTATAGTATTATATCACTAAAAAAGAAAGAGTTAAAAATAAATTTGTTGGAGCACATTTATCTATGACTAGAGGAGTAATTTTCCTAGAAATTCTAAAGAGATAGTAGAATATTATAAAGCTGTTGACAATTTTTCTAAAAACAGTTAAGCTTAAATAAAAGCCTATTTACAGGGAGGAGAGCATGAAAAAATTGCTTAATATTTCAGATTTTCCAAGTGATGATGAAAATTTGAAAATGATGGAAAAATATCAAAAGAAATATGCTTTTGATGGTTTTGAAATAATAAAATTTGATTTAGAAAAAGATAGTAGCAGATTAAAAGATAAAATTATAGGTTATCATATGAGATTCTTTCCAATGTGGTTGGATGTATATTTAGGAAAATCTAATATGATAAAAGAGAAATTCCCAGATAAGATGGATAGATTTTATTGGTGTGGTGGAGATACAAAGGAAGAGGTAATTGCCTATTATAAAAAGGATTTGCAAAGGGCAAAGGAGTTAGGGGCTGAATATGTTGTATTTCATGCTTGTTATGTAGATGATGAGGGAAGTCTTACCTATGAGTTTCCTTATACTGATGAGGAGGTTTTAGAAGGGGTAGCCTCACTTATGAATGATGTGTTTAAAGGTGAAGATTTTCAATTTACCCTTTTACTAGAAAATCTTTGGTGGGCAGGTTTAAAATTACACTCAAAAAAAGAGATGGAACTTTTATTAGAGAAGATTGAGTATAAAAATAAAGGTTTTATCCTTGATACAAGCCATATGTTAAATACAAATTTTGATCTAAAAAACTTAGATGAAGGGATAGATTACATAATTGAAAATATTGATAAAATGGAAGAATTAAAAAAGTATATCTATGGAGTTCATTTAAGTTGGTCTCTCTCTGGAGATTATGTGTCTAAAATGGTAAAGAAACATAGAGAATCTCAAGAGGAGAGGGAGAAAACTAAGAAAAAGATCTATGAATATGTTGGACAGATAGATTATCACTACCCCTTTGAAGATAGTAGAATATTGAAAGTTCTCAATAAGCTTTCATTAAAATGGTTGGTTTTTGAGTTTCTCTATTACAATGATGAGGAGTTAGAGGAAAAAGTAATTAAACAGGAGAAAATTTTTAATTAAAGTGAGGTAAATTTATGAGAAAATTATTTATAGTAGTAGCTATTTTTACCCTTTCAATTTTAAGTTTTGGAAAGGAGTATAGGAGAATAGCCTCTGGAAGTCCAGCAATTAGTGAGATCTTATATGAGTTAGGATTGAAAGATAGTATAGTTGCTATGGACAAAAACTCTGATGTAAAGGGGTTAGAAAATGTTTCAAAAGTTAGTTTTTATAATATAAGTATGGAGGAGATGTTAGGGTTAAAAGCTGATTTAGTAATATTTTCAACTTTTAATAAGGCTGAGAAAAATAGTTTTGTAACTTTGATGGAAAAGAATGGAACAGATGTTATATATCTTCCAGATATAACTTCAATTGAGGATATATATACTTCAATAAGAATGATAGGAGAGAAAACAGAAAGGGTTTCAGAGGGAGAAAAGGTTATAGCTAAGATAAAAGAGGATATAAAGGCTATTACTGATAAGAGTGAAAAGATTGAAAAAAGAAAGAAAGTGTATTTTGAGATCTCACCATATCCAAATATGTATACCTTTGGAAAAGGGGTATTTATGAATGAGATGTTGGAAAAAGCTGGGGTTGAAAATATATTTAAAGATCAAAAAGGGTGGTTTATTCCAAATTTAGAGGCAATAGCTGTAAAAAATCCTGATCTTATATTTACAAGTACATATCAATTAGATGATCCAATAAAGGAGCTTGAGCAAAGGGAAAATTGGAGAATTATCAAGGCGATTAAAGAGAAGAAGATATATCATATTGAAAAAGAGGTTGTAAGACCATCGGTAAAGGTTGCTGAGATGATAAGGGAGATTTTTGAAATAAGTTATCCAGAGTTAAATAATTAGAGCAAAAAACTAAAAAAGCCCCCTTGAGAGTGAGAGCTTTTTTAGTAGAAATTAAATGTAATTCAAGGAAATGTCTTATGACAACTTTATTATAGCACAATTCTATTTGTTGTCAACAAATATTTTGTTAAGCAAAACATGTTTTTTTAAAGATATTTAAATCTTTTAGTAAAACAATCTAAAATTGTATAAAAAATATTTATAAAAATTTCATAAATATAAAGAAATTTAAAATCTAAATTTCATTTAAAATAAAATATAAAAGATAAAGAATATTATAGAAATATAAAAAAGAGATAAGTCAATAGATTTGCTCATCTCTTTTTTATACGAATAGTTAATTAAAAATACATTTCACCATAAAGGAAAGGATAACTAATAGTAACATTTTATTTTTAAATTGTCAACTAATATTTTGTATTGCAAATAAAATATAAACTAAAACATTTATGGGAGGGGTAAAAAATGAATAAAGATTCTTCAATAGGTATCTTTGATTCTGGAATAGGAGGGCTGACAATACTACAAAAAATAAGGGAGTTATTGCCTAGGGAGAATATAATCTATTATGGAGATTGGAAAAATAATCCATATAGTGAAAAAAGTAGAAAAGATATACAAGAGTTTAGTGTAAATATAATGGAGTTTCTTTTAAAAAATAATTGTAAAGGGGTAGTTATAGCTTGTAGTATATTTTCTGCTGCATCTTTGGAGTTTCTTAGAGAGAGATACAATGTACCAATTATTGGGATGATAGATGGAGGGGTAAAGGCAGCTATTTTAGAAAGTGAAAATAAAAAGATAGCAGTTATGGGATCAGATTTCACAATAAACTCAAATATATATAAAGAAAATATAAAAAAAGTTTGTCCAGAGGCAGAGGTTTATCAAATTCCTTGTAAAGCTCTTTGTACGATGTTGGAAAAGGGTTGGGAGAACTATGAAAATAGACTAGAAATTTTAGAGGGATACCTAGAGGAGATTCCAAAAGAGGCAGACACTTTGATTTTAGGAGGAACTCACTATCCGTTTATAATAGATGATATTAAAAAATTTTTCAATAAAAAGATTGTAGATTCATCAGTTGAAAGTGTAATAGAGCTTTTTAGAATTTTAGGGCAAAAAGATATGTTAAAAGAGGGGAATAAAAAGGGAAGAATTGAGTTTTATATAAATGGAGATAGAGATGAGTTTAAAAAAGTTGCTAGAAGATTGTTTGAGGAGAAAGATTTGAGAAATATGTTTTTAATCTATTAATTTATTAAAAAAACTTGTATTAGTTTGAAAAAAGGGATAAAATAACAAGGTACATTACTAATATGGAGGAATTAAAATGAATTCTGAAAAAACAGCAGAGGATAATTTAAAGATGCTGCAAAAGGGAAGTGGAAAACTCTATCTACTTTGCTTAATAGTAGGGGCTTTGACAGGGTTTACAGTTTCTGTGTACAGGTGGGGGCTAAATTGGGCAAACCATCTGAGAATGACTCTTTTCGGAAGAGATGAGTTAGATCATCCTATGGTTTTAATAGGGGTATGGGCTGTTTTTATAGCAATAGGTTTACTTGTTGATTTTATTGCTAAAAAGTTTCCTAAAACTTCTGGAAGTGGAATACCACAAGTTAAAGGGATAATATTGAGACAGCTAGATTATGGAAAATGGTTTTGGGAACTGATAGCTAAATTTGTTGGTGGATTGTTGGGAATCGGTTGTGGACTTTCTCTAGGGAGAGAAGGACCATCAGTACAATTGGGATCATATATAGGTTATGGAGCTACAAAACTATTTAATAGAAACTCAGTAGAGAAGAAATATTTGGTTACAAGTGGAGCTAGTGCAGGACTTGCAGGAGCTTTTGGAGCTCCTTTGGCTGGGGTTATCTTTGCTCTTGAAGAGTTGCATAAGTTTATATCTTCAAAGCTTTTAATCTGTACTTTTATGGCTAGTATAGCCTCTGATTTTGTAGGTAGAAGAATGTTTGGTATGCAAACTGCTTTTGACCTATCTATCGGTTATCCTAAGTCAATTAGTCCATATCTTCAAGTTATATTGTTTGTGCTATTTGGAATTTTAATAGCTTTCTTTGGAAAACTTTTCACAATGACACTTATCAAAGTGCAAGATATTTATAAAGGGGCTAAACTTCCAAGATGGGCAAAGGTTTCATTTGTAATGACAACTTCATTCCTATTCTGCATGTTCTTGCCAGAGGTAACAGGTGGAGGGCATGAGCTTGTTGAGGAGATGGCTGGAGGAAATAGAACAATTCAAATTTTAATAGTGATATTTATTATTAAACTTCTATTTACTGCTATATCTTATGCAACTGGTTTTGCTGGAGGGATCTTCCTACCTATGCTTGTACTTGGGGCAATTCTTGGAAAGATCTATGGAATGGTGTTAGTTGATCTATTAGGTGTTGGTAGAGAGTTTATACCTCACTATATGGTACTTGGAATGGCTGGGTACTTTGTGGCAGTTGTAAGAGCTCCTATAACTGGGGCTGTGTTGATACTTGAAATGACTGGAAACTTCGATCACCTTTTAGCATTGGTACTTGTTTCTGTAATAGCTTACTATATAACAGATCTTTTAGGACTTGAACCAATTTATGAGATTCTTTATGAGAGAATGGCTAAAGATGTTGAAGTTGATAAGGTTGAAGAGAGCAAGAAAACAATTATCTCTATCCCTGTATCTGGTGAATCTGAATTGGATGGTAAGAAGATTTCAGAGGTTAAGTGGGCAGAGGATGTGCTAGTTGTGGCAATTGTGAGAAGTGAGCATGAGTTTATCCCTAAGGGTAATACAGTGATTAAGGCTGGAGATGTGTTGACAATATTGTTGCCTGAAAGAAAGGTTCACTTTATGAAAGAGGAACTTTATAAGATGGGAACAAATTAAATTCTGATTAAAATAAGGGAGCTGTTGAATAATTAACTCAATAGCTCCTTTTTAGTTTGGCTATTAATTTAAAATAAAAATTATAAATCTCTTACTATTTCTCCATATCCATAAATATGTTTTTGCTCATAAATAACTTCATTTTTTTTAAAAAGAGTTTGTGTCATATTATAACCAAAATATTTAAAAGCTTGTGCTAAGATAATTCCCTCTAAAATTAAAATCATAGGTCCATCTGCTGAATGGATCTCTCTTTTACTTTTTATATACATTAAAGTTCCTTTAACTTTATGATCTTTATAAACATTGTAGATTTTATCATCATCTAAATAACAAAATTTTTTTCTTCCTCTAGAAGAGTTACTCCCACTTTTTAAATCTAAAGTAAATTTACCATTTGTTTTTATTCTGAATAAAAGATGTTGATCTTCAATGATAGTTACCTTATCAGAAGAAAGATTTAAACTTTCCATATATTCAGTTGGCTTTTTTATTCTATTTTTTTCGGCTTCTTTGACTTGTTTTAAGTCTATTCTTGGCAAAGTTGGGTATTTTTTTTCTACTATTATTTCTTCCATCTTTCTCTCCTTATGTTACTATTGTATTTGTTACCTTATAATAATATTATACATCTTGGATATGACAAAAAATGTCATTGGATTATTATTTGAAATATTAGAAAAATAGTTTTAAAAACAACTGATAAATTCATAAAATAAAACTATTGATTATATATATTTCATACTTTAATAAAAATTAATCTTGATTTATTTAGTCAACTAATCTGTAATATATACAGAAAATACTAAAAAAAGATACTAAATATATGGGAGGAATGAATGAACCACAAAAATTTTTTAAAAGTTTTACTTGTAGGAGGATTACTACTTTCAGCTAATTCTCTATTTGCTTCTACAAAATTATACCAAGGACTAGGAAAATCAAGTAATTTCAGAGTAGGACCTGGGAAAGATAGCAAAGGTGTCAATGTTTATAGTTTAAACTATGTAACAGCTTCTGGAGTATTTGATGAAGAGGGGAAAATTGTAAGTCTTAAAGTAGATGCACTTGAAGTTAGTACTCCTAACTATGATGGTCCATCTATGCCACACTTTTCTGGTTGGCCTAATACACAAGGTTACAATGTAACAGATCACGAAAGCGGAGAGGTAGTTGCAGTTTCTGAAAATACAGTTGAAAACATCTCTAAAGAAGTAGAAAACTGGAAAACAAAACGTGAACGTGGAGCAGAGTATGGAATGAATCCTCGTAATGAGTGGAACAAACAAATGGACTTCTTTGAAAACTATTTTAAAGGGAAAACAGTAGCTGAAATTGAAGAGTGGTTCGCTAAATACACTTCTGATGTAAATGGAAGACCTCTTAAAGCTAAGAGTAAACATGAGCAAGATAAAGTAAAATATGAAAAACTATCTGAAAAAGAGAAGGCAGAATTAGTAGATGTAGTGGCTGGAGCTACAATGAGCTTAAAAGATTCTCACGGAGATATTTTAGGTGCTATTAAAGATGCTTATAACAACAGAGTTGAATTTGTAGTAGAGTAATTTTAAAACTTAGCACTTTTTAAAATTGAAACTATTTATACTGCACCTAAAATCTTAGATAACTAAGGTAGAGGGTGTAGTTTTTATATTTAAACTCCAATAATTATATGTTAAACTAATGTAAAAATAGTGTAAAAAAAATTGAAAATATAAAAAATAAAAGTTATAATCATTCTCAATTAAAGATTAATATTAGGAGGTTTTTTATGGAAGATTCAGACACGGCAAATATTTTTTCTCAACTATTATTACTTATTTTTTTAACATTGGTAAATGCCTTTTTTGCCAGTGCAGAGATGGCAGCAGTTTCAGTTAATAAAAATAAGATTAAAATTCTTGCAGAAAATGAGGATAATAAAAAGGCTAAATTGATTTTAGAGCTTTTAGAAGAGCCAACAAAATTTTTGTCTACAATTCAAGTTGCAATAACACTATCAGGGTTTTTAGCAAGTGCCTCAGCAGCTACAAGCTTTTCTAAACCTCTTGGGAAGCTATTGACACAGTTTGGAATAACATATCCTTATAATGAGAATATATCTCTTATTTTTGTAACAATTATTCTATCATATTTTACACTTGTTTTTGGAGAGTTAGTCCCTAAAAGAATTGCTTTACAAAAAGCTGAGTTTATAAGCTTGTTTTCAGTAAAGATTATATTGACTATTTCTAAAATAACTTCTCCATTTATAAAACTTTTATCTCTTTCAACTAATTTTGTCTTACATATATTGGGAATGAAAGATGAAAAGTTAGAGGAAAATATATCCAAAGAAGAGATTAGATCTATGATAGAAGCTGGACAAGCCAATGGAGTTTTTAATGAAACTGAAAAAGAGATGATAAATTCAATATTTGAATTTGATGATATAACAACAGAAGAGATAATGATTGCTAGAACAGATGTGTATATGGTAAATATAGATGTTCCAGTAACTGAATATATAGATGAACTTCTTTTGAAAAAATATGCAAGAATACCAGTTTATCAAAACACTATTGATAATATAATTGGTATACTTCATATGAAAGATGTAGTGATAGAAGCAAGAAAAAAAGGCTTTGATAATATAGATATAAAGAGTATTTTACACAAGCCTTATCTTGCTCCTGAAAGTAAAAAAATAGATGAACTTTTTAAAGAGATGCAGAGAAACAGAAAATCAATGGCAATTATTATAGATGAATATGGAGGATTTGCAGGAATAGTTACAATGGAAGATTTAGTGGAAGAGGTTATGGGAGAGATAGAGTATGAGCATGATATAAGTTCTCCACAAATAACAAAAGTTGATAAGTTTACATATGTAGTAAGCGGCTTAATCTCCTTAGATGAGTTAAATGAAAAGTTTGGAACAAATATTGAAAGTCAAGGATATAATACCTTATCAGGATATATAACTTCTATTTTGGGAGTAGTTCCTAATAAAGAGTGTGAGGGAAAAGAGTTAGAAACCAATAAATTAAAATTAAAAATAGAGGAAACAAAGGAAAATAGAATTGAAAAAGTAAGAGTAATATTAAAATAGAATAAATATTGAAATAGCTTTCTATGGTAAAAGTAAAATCATAGAGAGTTATTTTTTTATTAAAAATAAACCTCTCAATAAAATTTAATTTTAAAGAAAATTAAAAAAGACCTCTTGACACAATCCCATTTATGAACTATACTCTATTAACAAATATAACTTTTAATACAGAATTTTTCATCTTAGTCAGATCATACATATTTTAAAAAAGAACACATTTATTAGAAATTTCTAACAAAATAAGTTGATAGAAACTAAATAATTTATACTTTTCAACCTTAGTCAAAAATGGGAGTTTTACCATTAAAAATAAAAAAGCTTATCACCTAAACATAAGGGGGTTCATTATGAATTTGGAGAAGTTAATTTATACTGTTGAAGATAGTATAGGAATTGTAACAATGAATTACTTAAAAAATCTTAATGCTATTGATGAGCAAATGGCTGATGAATTGATGTATGTAGTTGATGCAGCTGAGAAAGATCCCAATGTAAAAGTTCTTGTTATTAAAAGTGCAGGAAAAGCTTTTTCAGCAGGTGGAGATATCGGTTACTTCTATAAATTAATTCAAGCTGGTGGAGAGGTAAACATGGATGGCTTAATTGCCAAAGTTGGTGTTGTAGCAGATGGAATGAAGAGAATGAGTAAAATGGTTATTACTTCTGTGGCAGGTGCAGTAGCAGGAGCTGGAGTAAGTCTTGCTCTTGGTGGAGATTTTATGATTTGTGCTGACAATGCAAAATTTATATTGGCTTTTGTTAATTTAGGACTTGTTCCAGATACTGGTGCAACTTATCTTCTATCTAAAGCTATTGGTGTTCCACGTACAATAGAATTAGCAGCAACTGGAAGACCTGTATTAGCTGAAGAGGCTAAAGAGCTTGGTTTAGTTTATAAACTAACTACTGTGGAAGAGTTAGAAGAAGTTACTATGAAGTTTGCTAAGAAATTGGCAGCAGGACCACTTATCTCTTATAAAAACATTAAAAAACAAATTTATGATGCAAATTATGCTGACTATAAAAAATGGCTTGATGAAACTGAAATTCCTACTCAAAGAGAGTGTGCTGCTTCTATGGATTTCCAAGAGGGATGTAAAGCATTTATGGAAAAAAGAAAGGCTATTTTTAAAGGTAACTAATTAGATCTTTTAGTGGAAAGGTGGGATGAAAATTGTTATCAAAGGTATTCTCAATGGAAGAAATTATTGAAAAGTTTCATGATGGGCAAACTATAATGTTTGGAGATTGGCATGGAGAGTTTGCAGCAGATGATATTATTGAAAAGATGCTAGAAAAAGGTGTAAAGGATATTCATGCAATTGCAGTTTCTGCTGGTATGCCAGATCTTGGAGTTGGAAAATTAATCAATGAAAAGCGTATAAAATCTCTTATCACAACACATATTGGATTTAATCCAGTAGCTAGAGATCAGATGTTCAATGGGGAATTAGATATTGAATTTAGCCCACAGGGAACATTCTCTGAAAGAATTCGTTGTGGTGGATATGGTTTAGGAGGATGTTTAACACCTACTGGACTTGGAACTGATGTAGAAAAAGGTAAACAAAAATTAGAGATAAATGGAAAAGAGTACTTATTGGAACTACCTTTAAGAGGAGATATCACTTTAATAAAAGCCACTAAAGCTGATACAGCTGGTAACCTTTCTTTTAGAATGAATTCAAGAGCTATAAGTACAGAGATGGCATTTGCCAGTGATCTTGTTATAGTTGAAGTTGAGGAGTTAGTTGAATTTGGAGAGTTAGGACCAAATGAAATTGATGTTCCTGCTCCATTAGTTGATATGATCTATGTAAGACAAGGAAATACAAGACATGTATGTCCTTATTGGCAAAGATTAAAAGAAAAACAAGAAGGAGGTAAGAAGTGATGGCTGAATTAAAAGGACGTTCACTAATCGCTTCTCGTTGTGCAAAATTCTTTAAAGATGGCGATTTCGTGAATTTAGGAATAGGACTTCCTTTAATGTGTGTTAACTATTTACCAGAGGGTGTAGACTTATGGCTTGAGGCTGAAATAGGTACAGTTGGTAGTGGACCATCTCCTAGTTGGGATGATGCTGATATAGATATTATAGATGCTGGTGGAATGCCTGCTTCTGTAATTGCTGGTGGAAGTGTGTATGATCATACTACTGGATTTGGATTTATTCGTGGTGGACATATTGATATAGCTGTACTTGGTACTCTTCAAGTTGACCAAGAGGGAAATATTGCTAACTGGACAATACCTGGAAAATTAGTTCCTGGAATGGGTGGAGCAATGGATCTATGCTCAGGGGTTAAACGTATAATCGTTGCCACTGATCACTGTGAGAAAAATGGTTCTTCTAAAATTTTAAAGAAATGTACACTACCATTAACTGGACAGAGATGTGTAACTGATATAGTGACAGAAAGATGCTATTTCCAAGTTACTCCAGAGGGATTATTACTTAAAGAGGTAGCTCCTGGATATACTGTTGAAGATATTTTAGCTGCTACTGAAGCAAAGGTAATTGTTCCTGATGTTATTGAAGTTATGAAATAATAATTTTATGGACTGTTGTAATTGGTAAATTATCAATTATAACAGTCCTTTTTATTTAAAATCTTCCAATTAAATAAATTATTTAGAAGTAAATTTACATCTAGGATAATTACTACAACCCCAGAAAGTTCCATAACGTCCTTTTCTTTCTACTAATTTTCCACCACATTTTGGACATATTTTCTTGGATAACAATACCTCTTTTTCAAATATTTTTTGTTGAACATTTTTTATATGAACTTCCTTTATATCTTCACTATCAATATTATATTGTAAAAGTTTATTTGAGATTTTTTTAACATCTAATACATTGAAAATAGGTTTTTTAAATTCTTGAATAAATTCTTTTAATTCAAATGAGTAGATAACATTTTCTAGATTATCACATTCAAGAGTAGCATTATTTGAAAAAACAATAATAGAAGTAAAAGTATCAAAGGGGATTCTTAATAACCTTTGTAAAACTTTTATGTAACTACTCAGCTATAAATAAAAATTGAAGACTCAAGTTCAAAAAAAATGAGCTTGGGTCTTTTTTTGTGTCAAAAAATATGCTAAAATATTTAAGTGAAATTTAAAAAGAGGAGGTGAACTTTTATGGAAATTAAAGTTGAAGATCTATTAAGAAAAATCGCTGAACTTGAGCATCAGCTTTCTAAAGCTTTAGCTAGAATTGAAGAACTTGAAAAAGAAAATAAAAAATTAAAAGCAGAAAATGCTATGCTTAAAGCTAAACTTGGAATGAATAGTTCTAATAGCAGTTTTCCACCATCTTCTGATAAATTTGGTAAAAAAAAGATAAAAACAGATCGTTAAGAAAAAAAAGTAATAAAGCATCAGGTGGACAAATCGGTCATAAAGGTTCTACTCTTGAAAAAGTTGATAATCCTGATTTTGTTGTTGAACTTCCTAATGAGATTTGTCCTCATTGTGCTGCTAATTTAAAAGATGTTAAAGTAGAGGAAGTTAAAACTCGTCAGGTTTTCGATATTCCTGAAATTAAAATTAATGTTACTGAATATCAAGCTCATTTAAAAACTTGCCCTCATTGCAATAAAAAATCAATATCTAAATTTCCTGAAAATGTTACTCATAATGCCCAATATGGAGCAAACATTAAAGGATTAATCTTAAATTTAAATGTTTATCATTGTCTTCCTTACAAAAGATTAACTGAACTTTTAATTGATGTTTTTAATCTTAAAATAA
>OGZM01001109.1_pt1 | contig 24960 bp, 37 predicted proteins | sample 1576821 | NCBI WGS metagenome assembly OGZM01 (sample SAMEA3541491, study PRJEB24748) | human gut metagenome | biome: human gut; feature: human-associated habitat; material: faeces | place: China | collected 2012
TATTCTTTGATTTAAAATTTCTCTATATGCTTTCATATGCTCTTTTTGATTGATTAAAAGCTCTTTTTCTCTTTTGTCTAGTTGTTTCGTTTTGAGTGCTTTTTCAAGCTTAATAATTTTTGTATCAAGTTCGTTATACTCTTGATACATTCTAACTAAAAAATCTAATTTCATATTTTTTCTCCTTTTCAACAAATTAAAAAGGGCTATAAAGCCCCTTTAATCTATTTCTTATTTAAAACTCTTTCGCTGTCTTTCACTCCGTCTGTTGTTGGATCAACAAGTATTCCAAGTCCAGCTAAAATATTTACAACAAGCATTAGTACTTGAATTGTTTGGTCTTGAGTTATTTTTGGCACTACCTCAAATTGTGCTAACATTTGATATACAAAAGCTATAACTGTTGTCATCATAGTAATAATAAATGTTTTGTTTTTTAATCTTATTTTTAAATTTAAGTTTTTCATAGTTCTTATTCTCCTTTGTTTTTCATTGGTACATTAAAAGCACTGTCAATAACTCTATCAACAACGCCGTTCCCGTCTAAATTTTTATAGTTTTCATAAAGGTTTCTTAGTTCTTCAATTTCAGTTTCACAAATAAACCCCTGACTATTTGCTTTATTTACTAAGTCTAATATGTCCCTTCTTAATAAGCACGTTATCCCATTAGTTTGATTTTTCTGTAGCTTTAAGATTTTACGAATTGGAGCTCCCAGTGTTCTAATTAACGCAACTGTACTTCCAATTATGCTTAAACTTATTGCTACTGTATTCATATCCACAATTTTATCCCCTACCTTTCTATAAACGTTGAAATATACACAAATAGCCCAAAAATGCCCCTATTTTGCATTTGTTTTGGTTTTTAATGCTGTGGTATGGCTAAAATACATAAATTAATCTATTTTAAACCAATTTTCTGGATTGTTTCTCGGACTTGTGTTATTGTTATCAATCTTTGATGAATAAATATGATCATCACTTAAACATTTTTCAAATTTGTTATAAGTTTTTAAAACAGAGTAATTAAAGATTGGTTTTAAAGTATCTTCATCAATTAATTGATATTTGTTTGTAGCTAACTTGTTAAACTTTTCATCTGATGTATGGTCGTAAACAACTTCATAAAGTCTGTTACTTTCTTTGAACCTGTCGCCTTTGATGTACTTGTGATTAGCTTTAAAGCCTTCGTACTTTTGAGGCTTCTCCGGTTCTTCTTCCTCGCTTTCACTTTGAGCAGGCGTCAGTATGATTTCTTTCACTATTTCTAATTTTCTTAATTCTGACCTTTTACTTGAAATTTGCTCTGTCAAGTCCATCACTTTTCTATTTTTACTCTTTATTTGAGCTTCTAAAGTAGCAATCTCAACAACTAAAGTATCAAGCTGTTGTTCTGTTTTTAAAACTTCTTTTTCAATTTCCGTTTTTTTATTTTCTATTTCTTTTAACTTCATCTTTTTACTCCTTCGCTTTAAAGCTTATTCCATCAATTGAAATCCAATTTGTACTGATTTCTGAACGGTTTTCTATAAGAATATTTCCGTCTTTTCTAATTCTTAAAGTAGCGGACTTGTTGCCCGTGCAGGGTACAAAAACTAATAAATTTTTTTCAGGTCGACAATCTTCTCTTAAAATTCTTACAAACCACTCTGATGTTGTATCTTTTGCTATGCCTTGTAAGTGAACTATACCGAACGGGTCTTTAAAGTATTTCAATTCGTTATCGGTGTCATAAGGTTTAGTCTCGTTGAAAAGGTGTAATTTAGTCCATTCCTCTACTTCAATTCCTTTTAAAAATGCTGTTTTTAAGTTTATATCAAACATATTAGGTCTCTTTGCTATCTGCCCAACCGCAAGTCCTGTTCCTGAACTATGGGCTTCAATAAGTCTAAAACTTGACCCAACGTAAAAGCTCTGTGTAGCTGATGTGTAGTAGTCTGTAATTGTAAGCCTAAATTCATACTCAAAATTTACATTGACATCATAAGCTAAAGCATTTAAGTTTAAAACCTTATCCGTTCCCTCTAAAATTGTAGTCCAGTTACTACTATCGACTAAACGCCTTTCTATTTTCCACTTGCAAGTATTTTTTTCATTGATACTTGCCATCTTGAAGTTTCTAGTCATTGTAACTGTCTTTTCGTCTTTTTCTAGTCTATATCCTGAAAATTTTATAATGCTAGGCAAAGTATAAGGCTCTACTTTTACAGTTCTTGTATCTGTAGAAATTCTATCCCTGCTATCTGTAACAATGACGGTTACTGTAACATTTCCGCTTCCTGTTACTTCTTTTGATTTAGCATTAGCACCCCACAAAGTTTGTCCTGCAACCGTAACTTTTACATCTTTTACAGTTGACCCTCTGTTACCTTCTGCGGTTGTAGCAACGTTAAATTTGCTGTGATTTTCAACAAAAACGCCTAAACCTTTTGTTTTGTCGTCCGCTTCGGTTATTTCAATATTTTTAATAATAGGCTTTATAGAGTACGGAACGTGCATATACCAACGTTTATTATAAGTTGTCTCACCGAATTTCTTTCCGTCTTTATACGTATCTATACCGATATCCATATAGATAGTACCGCTGTTCGGCTGTAACTCTATATGTTGTGTAGTTGATGTAAAAGTTAAGTCTAAATCTTTTGTGTTTTTAGCAATATAGTGCCAACCACTAGTTTTACTTTCATCTTCTCCGTAAATGATATACCAGACCGTATGAGTGATATTCCCACTTAAAAACTTGTTGATGTGGATAGTATGTTGTTTTCCTAACTCTCTTGACCCGTCCATTTTGTCGGTGATTACAGACATTCGCGGTATTCTGTCAAGAGTTATAGTATCAGACCCGCCGTCAACACTTCCTACATTGCTTCCGTGTATCCTAGCTCTTATGTCAAGAGTAGTCGACAAATCAACATTACAGGTTCCGTCTGGATTGTGATATATCCTCTTGTCAAAACTTCCAAGTGTGATTGTAGTACCACCACCCGTTGAAATTCTTGAAGATGTGATGTCATAACCTGAACCATCAACATATACAGTATGAGTTCTTGACCCAATGTATAAGTCATAATTGCTACGGCAATCAAGATGTAGTGTGATTGTTAAATCACTATAATTGCCGTCAATATTTTGACTAGCTTCCCACTCTGTTCTGACTGTGTATCCGTTATTAAAAGTCTCTTGATAACTTCCTGAAAGTGCCATTAATCCACCGCCTTTCTAAATGATAAGTTTCCGTTCTCTTGTACTGAAAATTCAAAATTGCCAATTCTTAAAGAATTTATTACATAAGCGTCTGTAATGTAGAGTTTATTGTTAGACATATAAGCCACTTCCACATCTCCCTTTAAAAAACTAATCTTTTCGTGGGTAATTAACGCTTTAAAAGGTGAGTTAATATCGCCTAATTCAATATTTCCAGCTTTGAAGCGGATATATCTTGAAAAATCATTAAAACGTTGTTCTAGTGCTTTTCCTGTTTCATCAAGTAGTTGCTTATAGTTATTGAATTGAAATAAAAACTCATCTCTAGTCTGCTTAAGTTGTGTACTTAATTGATGTCTTATCTTTGCATTTTCAAGATTAAGTCCTTCATACTTTTTTAACAAGTCTTTGTTATCGTTTGATAAGTACTCAATCGCGTTACTTAACTGTTTGTCTATTTCTTCTAAATCTTCAATAGCAGGTGTCCAGCTTGTCGCCTTATTTCCTTCTTCTACTTTAACATTTTTAACGCAAAAAACAGGATTTTGATTAAGTTCTGTTTCAACCGCAATCATAATCTCGTCAAAGTCTTTTCTATTAAAAGTTATGTCAACTCTTTTATTTTCTTTTGCTTTAACTTCTACTTTTTTAGATAACTTTACTTTATCTACAGCAAAATTTATATCAAAATCCGATAAGTTTATTACATCAAAACTTAAAGTGTAAGTCTTATCTTTTTCAAATTTTACTGTATCTAACAAGTAGTATCCCCTTACTTTTGAAGTAATAGCATTATCAATTCCTGAAAATTTAACCGCTTGATAATCTCGCCATTCTTCATTATCTGTTATTTCAGAATATTCAATATTTGTAGCTGACCACTTCTGCCACTTTATTTTATCTAAAGTAGATGAATTTCTTAAAAGGTTTCTTGCTCCAACTTTTACTTTGTCAATTTCTTTTGTTATAGCTTGACCTATTTCAGACTTGAATTTTTTGTTATCTGCGACAAGCTCGTTATATTCTTCTTTAGTAACTATCTTTTTTTTAGTCTCATCACTTATCATATTTTCAGTGATTGAACCCGCTTTTATTCTATCCGCATGTAAGTAACCCGTTGTAATTCTGCTTGCATCTAACTCTATAATTTTTGCTATACCTGCAGAAAGTTTAGGAGCTAGAACTTCATCTGTGGTTATTTTTGTTACTAAATCTTCAGCATTTCCTGTAGAAACTTTCTTAACCCATTTTCCTTTTTCATAGATATATAAATCTGTGTAAGCTCCGTTTGGCTTAAACCAAGTATCGCCCTCTTTTGGATTTTTTGGTTCTTTAGTATCTGCATAAATTGTTGTGCCATCAGCTCCAACTCGTGCATTTAAAAATTCGATTTGTTTTTGAATAGTCCCTTTGTATTCGTAAGATGTGGATGTTGATGTTTTTACATCTGCAGACATTTTACAATTCAAGCCACCTGAAAAGTTAAGTTGTAAATTTAAAATAGGAACTCCTATATATTGTCCGTTTGCAACTTCAACCTGTACAAAGTCCCCAACCTCAAGAGCAGGATTGCCTTGCCAATTCACAGTATAAGGCTTAAAGATGAATTGTTTTAAGTAAGTATATACTTCATCTAAATAGTCTTGTTTCATCAAAGGATTGACTAAATTTATTTGATTTCCTACAGCTGATCCGCTTGCTAAAATAGTTTTTTCTTTATTTTTTAAATCTGTAGTAATTCCGTTTAGCTTATATTCCACATCATTTACAACTAAACCACTTAAAAAATAATTATTCTTTGTTATCTTTTCTTGAGTTCTGTTGAACTTTCTAAACTCTAGTTTTCCGTATCTATCAAAAACTACAAAACAGCCCTCAATTTGTGCAAGATAGCTTAACATCTCTCTATAGCTAACTTTTTCTAATTTTTGCACTTCTTTGTTATAGCTTATATGAGTAGGTACAAACTCCATTTTTACTTTTTCTGATATATCTTGAATTACATCTCGTATTTTAGCTGGAAAAGCTAAATTCGTTGTATATAACTCGTTAAGATACATCATTTTATCTTGACACTTGATTTTAGTTGTCTTTGCGTTTCTATCTCTTTTTATTTCTTTGATATAGAAAACTCCAAGAGGAATACTCTCTGCTCCTATAATTCCTATATAAGGCTTTACTTCGTGATTTTCCTCTATTGTTTCTACTAATTTATTTAAATTGATTTCAAAAGTACTAGCATTTGTTGAACCTATTGCAAAAGAGTTACTAGCTATTGAACTGTGATAGTTAAAATCTTTTATTATATCAGTTCTATAGTCCATATTATTTATTAATACATTTGCCTCTAAATACCTCTCAGATGAGTATATTTTGTTTTTAAATGTATCAGACATATCAATCATATACTAACACCTCTATTTCTCAATAAAATTCATTTTAAGGCTAGACCAAGGTTTAAATTTACTATTAAAATTATAAACAGGAGCAGTTCTATCTCCTACATACATAGTTTTAGTAGTAGATCCCGTTTGTGGGTCAATATATTTTACACTAAAAAACACAGGTGTTACTGCATTTAAAAGTGTTTGCATTTCTTCCTGTGTTAGCATTCCCCATTCACATTCAATTTTTCTTTTTACTGCCACTCTATCCCTTACAATAGTTCCGTTTGCATTTCGCCCTGTTTCTGCATCTATATCATTTATAGAAATTGACATACTTTTAGGGGTAGGTACTACTACCCCATTTATAATCAACATAATATTACCTATCCCCCTTATTATACTTTTATTAGAGTCATCCCTGCTCTTTCTTGTTCTTCATTGATTTTATTTATGGCAAAACGTCCAAACTCTGTATCGCCAATTTGAAGTATAATATCTCCAGAACCTGAAAGTGCATTATTTTTCATATTTGCTAAAGAATTAAGCATTGTTCCCATAGTATTTTTAAAGTCTGCAAAAATATCAACATTAACATTTTTATCTACTGAAATATCTGAATTGTTAATACCTTTTAAGACTGAATTATTAAGACTTTTAGCTGAGTTGAATACATTAGTTTCTTCTTTATCCATACCTAAATATAACCCTTGACCGATAAAACGACCAAAAGATGTAGTAAGCTTTGAAGGTGAGTTGATACCTAATGCACTTTTTATAGAATTTCCTATTCCTCTTGCTATGCTCTTTGCTTTTTCCCATACATCTCTTGCCATTGAGCCTATACCATTTACAAGACCCGAAATTACACTACGACCTATGCTATATAAATTAACACTTCTTATACAATCTATAGCAGAATTCCAAAGGTTAGATACTGTACTAGGTATTTTGCCAAACCAACTAGCAACCGCATTATATATATCAGACATCTTGCTTGTAACAGCAGACCACATGCCTCTTAAAACACTTGATATTATACTTTTAATGCTATTCCAAATGTCTGATACAAAATTTCTAATAGCTGTAAATTTTTCTGAAATCCAGTTATATATTTTAGTAACTATACTACTTATTAGACCCCATATAAACTCCCATACAGCTTTAGTTATAAGTTTAATGACATTCCAAACACCCTCAAATATAGCCTTAATTCCGTCCCAAGCTTTACTCCAATCTCCTGTAAACACTCCAACTATAAAATCAATTAAACCCCTTAGTATTTTTAAAAAAGTTTGTATTGTAGCTCCTAAAACTTTAAACATATAAAGTACAGTTTCTGTCAAGTATTTTATTATCGGAGACAAAACTGGCATTATAGCTTTAGCTATCCAGTCAATAACCGGAACTAATACATTTTGCCATAAAATATTTATAACGTCTATTAATTGACCTAAAATAGCAAAGATTTCATCTAAAATAGGCTTTAGATATTCACCATACATTCCTTGAAATTTTTCTCCAAATTCAGTTAAAATCGGTAAAATATAAGTATTATAACCTTCAAATAAAGAATTTGTAATTTGAGAAATTCCTTCAAGTATACTAGTGATCAGAGGCGAAATGTGTTCGTCATACAATGCAACAATACCACTAAAAACATCTTTTACAATTGTTTTTAACGTATCAAAGATAGGAGCTATAGCATCTAAAGTTCCAACTATTGCATCAGTAATTACCTTTTTATTGTTTCCAATAATTTTACCAATACCAACTACTAGATCTCTTTCCAATGCTCCTATAACGATTGTTGCTTTAGTAAAAGCATAAGTGAAAGCACTAATAACAGCCGAACCTATTTTTGTAGCTCCTTCGCTTGTAAAAACATTATAAAATATATTTGATATGTCTCTTGCTAAGTTACCTACTGCCGTTGCAATTTCTGCACTCATAGTAAAGTATCTAATTAGAAAACTTTTGATTTCAAGTTTAGTTTCTTTTAAAGACTTGTTGAAACTTTCTGCAAAGAATATTGCTCCAGCTAATGCTATATTAGAAATCGCACCCGTAGCTTGACCTAGAGCATAACTTAAAGCTTTTAAATATCTGTCTACAGCCTTTGCTACTTTTCCATCACTAAAAATATCTGATAATGATTGTCCTATACCTTCTAAAGAAGTTTTGAGTTTGTCTAATCCATCAAATCTAAAAGCATTTTTAAAACCTTCTCCAAATAGTTTTAATAATCCATTTAAGTACTCTATGCCAGCTTTAATTTTTTCTATTAGTTTTAAAATAGCACTATTATCTTCATCTACTAAGTTATCATCAAAAGAAACCTTAGGAAGTGTGATTCCACCGCCACCACCAGCACCGGAACCTCCACCACCTCCACCTCCTCCGCCAGAGCCCCCGCCTGAGTCAGATTTATCTTTATTTAGTAAGTTGATTTCATCAAAGCCCATTAAGCCTAATAGTTCTTTTTTAAGTGCCTTGGCTTGCTTACCTGCGCCGCCTAAACCCTTACCAAGTTTACCTGCACCATTATTAGCTTTATCAAGCCCACCGCCAACATTTTTTACATCATTAGCCATTGACGACATAGGACTTGCACTAGCTTTTTTACCAAAGAGCAATTGCATAAATACTGCTAATGCACCTGTTGCTTTATTTACAACGCTAGCAAAAGCATTTAATGCAGGCATTATAGCTTGAATTACGGGCAAGAAAGCATTACCTATATTAAGTGCTGCATTCTTTAGTAAAGCTATAAAATAGGCTATACTCGTTGTTGGTCCCTGCATAAGAGTATTACCAAACTTTGTACTTGCTTGTTCCAAAATACCCATCATTCTAATAGCCTGTTGGGTATTAAAGTCTAATTGTTCCCAACTTCTCCCATTTGCAAGTTCTTGAAATGCCTTAGTAGTTTTTAGCATTGATACATTTACGTTAATTCCTAAATCTTCAATTGCCTCTGTACTTCCAAGCATACCTGAACGAATTCTATTCATTACATCGTCCATAGTACGACCTGTCGCACTTGCAACAACTGCTGACGTTTTAAGCATTTGTACTGTGTAACCTGCCAATTGGTCATTGTCTTTTATAAAGTTACTAAAAAGGTTAGAATAAACTGCCCCGTATTTTATAGCATCTCCAGTAGCTAAGTTATAAGCTAAAGCTCCACCCTTAGACCACTTCAAGAATGATTGAGTTGACTCACCCATTAGTCTTCTTATTTGATTCATTGATGCACTTACTTCTAAAGCTGTTTGAACTGAATATTTACCAAAATCATACATCTTTTTAGCCAACAGACCAAAAGCAGCAATTTTTCCCAAACCCATTAAAGCATTTCTTATTCCGCCTGTTTGATGATTAACTGTATCATTAACAGATTTTATATTATCTTTAACTGGCTTAGTAGCTTGTTCTGTAACTTTTTTCATATCTGACATCGCTTTTTTATAAGGGTCTAATTTAGCATCAATAATTACGTTTAATTCCTCTAAAGTCAAATAAACTCAACCCCCTTTCTTTAAAAATTTACAAAAAAATAGCAACTATTGATTAGTTGCTCGTTTCTCGTTATATCTCATTGCATACTCTCTAAATCTTTCTTTATGCAATTGTAGTTCTTGTTCAATTATTTCTTTGTCTTTGCTCTCTAGTTCTTGTTTGAATAATTTTGGATATAATTCATAAAGTGTTGGAGCCTTAAAATCATTTGATAAAATACTTGCTATAAAGTTTCTAATATAACCAGCTAAACTATAGTTATACATTATAGTTTCTTTTACTGTTTCGTCTTTATGTTGTTTATAAACCTTTATCAAGTCTTTTACTTCATCAAAAGAATACTCCCAAAACTCGTGAGGCTTTATCCCACAATATAGAGCTGTGGGATAAATCTCATAAATTATATCAGTTAAATATCCATTTGTTCGTCGGCTTCCTTCATCTTGTATTCCATCGCTTCCACCATCGCTGGAGTAAAAAAACCCGAAACATTAAAGATAGGAATTATTACATTTTGGAATAAATCTATTTGTGAGCCTCCTTCATCAAAATAATCATCTAAAATATCATTTACATCATTTAAGTTGATACCGTGATTATATTTCTTTAAAGCTGAATGTATTAGCATTGACATAATTTGTAAACTAGGTATTCCATCATTTAAAATATTCAACAAATTACTATTCAATTTGCTTTCTAGTTCAATTATAGCTGATGTACTTAATTTTAATTTATAATCTATACCTTTTACAGTCCATGTTTCAAAAGGCTTTTTAATTGATTTTTTTTCTGACATAATTTATTCCTCCTATTTTTTATTTAAACTGGATCAGTGAATTTAAAATCTGATTGTAAACCAATTTTAAGTGTAAATTCAATAACACCATTTACACCACCACCGCCAAGCTTAACAGATACTTGACCGTCAAATTCAACCTTTGTTGTATCTGGATAAGCTTGTTCAAAAGTAACAGTTTCTTTATCATCCATAAGTTTTCTTAAAACTCTATAAGCTGATGTTGCTTTTGAGTTATCATATTTGAATTTATATTCTAGTTCTCCAGCATCTCCTATTCCTAACTCATACTGTTTAACAGTATCAGCTAATGTAGTATTTTCTACTTTTTCAGGGTCAACCCCAAGTTCAGGCACTTCTTTTAACCCCCCTAGTAATATATAATCACTAGGTGTTCCCTTTTTTTTCTTGTATTTCAATGTAATTCCATTTGCTAACATATATTATCCTCCTATGCTCTATAAATTCTATGCTCTATAAATTTTATTATCTTTTAAATCAATAACACCGTCATATCTCATAACTGAGTGTCTTCTGCCTTGTAAGTCGTTGCTATCTAAAGACATAATCCTAGTAAATCCTCTAGCAGTCATTAATTCGTCAATTTTGCCCTTAATTTCACTTGTACTACTATTTGAGTATATTTCTATTCTATACCTTAAAAGTGTTAAGCATTCGCCCTCTATAGCTATTGTGTAAGGTGTATTGTTCTCTTCTTCATAAACTAAAATAGGAAACTTGCTCCAATCACTTGGAAAAGATTCCACAACGTTATTATTAACTTTTTTTAATAGCTTGACTATTTCGGGCTTCAAATTAATCATTTTGATGCCTCCTCTATTTTCTTTTTTACTCTTGATTGTATAAACTTGCTTATTTTTTCTCTGTTTTCATGTAGTGCAGGATACATAAAAGGTCTTGCGGGTTGCCCGTTTGTAAAAATGAATTTTTGCTTATCAACATCATAATAAACCCAACCGCTAGGGCTATAAATTGGCTTAATTTCAGGACTTATTCCACTATGGCTTGCTTCTCCTTTGGGTCCTGTTCCTAATTCAACATATAAGCCATGCTCTTTATTCGTAAAAACTTTACCAGTAAAGCCTTTAGCTGATATATTCACATTATAATCTATACTGTTTTGTAACTCTCCAGTATCAACGGGAACTCTCATTTTTGCCTCATCTCTTACCCTTATAGTTGCATCTTCAATAATTGGCTTAATATCTATATTGTGTAATCGAGCAATTTTTCTGTAAAGTCTGTCTAAGCCTTCTATTTTCATAGCTTTTTAATCTCTATTTGAAGATGTTCTGAATAAGGTAAAATACTTACTACTTCATAATTTACAGTATCAGAATTAAAACATATTCCGTCTTTTTCTTTCAGCTTATTTTCGTTAGTAAGTAAGTTAAAGACATAATGCAATTCACTTCCCCACTTTTGAGCTTGTACTTGACCACCTGCAGGATAAATATAAGCCTTTATTTCTTTTAGCTCTCCATATTTTATAGTTTTATTAGCTTCTTCGTCTTCAACTATAAGATGTGGAGCATATTTGTAAGTCTTAACATTTGTAACTTCCATTTATTTTTCCTTATGATTAACAATGTGAAGTAACTTGTATTTATTTAATCTAGATCTAATAAAAGCAGGTATTCCCTCTGTGGTACTTGTATCAGTATAACTAACAGAGATAGCACCTTCGCTTCTTGAAGATACTCCGTTTCTTTTTTCTTCGTTGAGATAGTGTTTAGCAAGTTCAAAAGTAAGAGGTTTCATAGCCTCTAATAGTTCAAGTCTATTCGTATAGTCTAAGACAGCTTGAGTAGCTAACTCAATATATAAGCTAGCTACATCATCGTCTTTACTTAAATATTTTTTATATTTTTCCATAATAGGATTACCTCCTATTCTGTTTCCGTTCCTGTTTCATCTCCTGAAGGTGTTCCATCAACTTCTTCAATTTTTTCGAAATATCCAGGTAATAAATTCTTTTTTAGTTTTGCATATCTTTTTGCAGTTACTTCAAATTCGTCTCCTGCCAATCTATCAACTTCTTCTTCTAAATCGTAAAAAGGACTTAAAACTCTAATTTTCATAAATTATCCTCCTAACCTGCTATTTTAGCTTTAACTATAGCTTTTTTATTCTTTTCAGGAATATATTTGCCATATTTAGCTAATGATTGAATTGCTACTCCTGCAAAGTCTTCTGAATCTATAAGTCTATAAATTTCTATACCTACTCCAGCAACTCCTACATTATCTGCTGCAAAATATATACATTCTGTTGTTTGGAACAATGCAGATGGTAATTCTTCAATAACAAAACCTTTAAACATTTTAACTTCTTCTTTGTCAATATTAACAGATGAACCTTTAGCAGTTGTTGCAAGTTTATGATCAACTATAATATTATAAATTTCAGGTTTAACATAAGCTACCCAAGCAATATCCTTAGATACTTTATTGTCAACAAAGGCTTTATGAACTTTGTTAAATAAAGCTGAAACCCCGTCTTCAGTTAATTGTACATTCTCAGTTGCACCTGCATTATCTGAAAGAGCCTTACCTAACAATCCGTTTAATTTTTCAACCCAAGCTTCAGCATGAAGTCCGCCTCTTTCTTCAATTATTTGTTCAGCATTATCATTTACTGTTACATTGTCCACACCTTCGTGAATTGCAAGAGCGAATTCAAAAGGTACTTGCTTATTTATTGATTTGATTTCTTTTCTTGTTCCAAATCTTGAAGTCTTTCCCGTTCCTGTTCCAAAACCAGTATTAGCATCAGTTGAATATTCTTGAACTGTTACATCTGTTTCAGATACCTTTAATTCTAAAAAATTATCGGAATTTGTAATCCCGTCTTTTACTTGTAATGTTCCTCCGAACGTTCTTAAAAAGTGTTGTTTAACTGCGAAAACATTTTTTAGTGTTTCCCCGTATTCTTTTGAGTAAGTTTTAATTGCCATATTTTTTTCTCCTTATTTTTTGTATTTTTGATTTACTTTGTCAAATCCTGTAATTTGAGATGATGGCAATACATCTTTTTTTGGTGTATTTCCCTTCAATCTCTCTTCTACTGCTTTTTCAGTAGCTTTTTGTATCGCTGTTTCTAAAACTTTGATACTCTCTTGTACTGTTTCTGCTGACTCATAGTTAAGTAGTGAGTGTAATTCAGTTGATAAGCCTCTTTCACTTAGAATTGATTTAGCTTCTGCAGTAAGCTCTCTCCTAGTGATTTCTGCTTCTCTCTTTGCTAGAGTTTCATTTGCTTTGTCTAGTTCATATTTTGCTTTTTCTTCAGCATTCATTCTAGCAAGTTTCTTCGCTTCTTCTTTTTCGTTTTCAGCTTTCTTTTCCCATCTACTTTTTTCCTTTGCAATAATTGAGTTTAATTCCTCTTGAGTAAATGTTTTTTGCTGAGTTTCTTCCTCTGTTTCAGTTGCTGTTTCTTGAACATCCACATCTTGTACGTTATTTTCTTCCATTTGTTTTCTCCTTCCCATTTAAAAAGTTGGTTCTTTTACCTTTGTTATCTCTTTAAAGCCTAATAACAAGTAAAAAAGGCTATTTTTTAATATTTATTAATAACATTATTAGAAAAATAATGAATATTACAATAATTGGAAATATTATAGGACTTAACACCCAAAACCAACTCCAACTAATAAAGCCAGTTAATTTAAGACCTATAAATAAAATTGTTAATAGTTCAAAAAATATAGAACATCCTGGAATATTATTATTTTTATTTTCCATAATTACCTCCTAAATTTAAAAAAGCAGTTTAAAGACTTACTCAGGTCGTGTCATAAGGTTATGTTAGTACGGTATTTTCAAAAATAGCTTACTAACTGTGTATTAAGTACGGTATTTACTAAAAAAACGTACTAAAAAAGACACCTTTTACAGTGTCTTTAATAATCAAATATTTAATTTTTTAAGTTCTACAGTGTTAAATACTCTAAAGATTAATTTCTTTATGTGTTGTGGATAATTCTTATTAGTAAATAAATCAGTTTTAAGTTCATATATTTTCTTTATATCCATATCTATAAGTTCATCATAAAGTTCAATACATTTACCCAACATCTTTACGTTTACATCTTTATCTTGTGTAGTTTCAATAACTTTCACTTTATTATTATCATTAAAATATTCTTTTAATAAATTTATGAAATGGTCTTTATTAAATAACTTTAAAATCTGTTTACACTCATTAAATCCTAAAATAGTTAATTGAGAAACATGTTTAAATGGTATCCTATTTCTTTCCTTAAATTCTTCTAAACTATCTTCTCTTAACAACATAGGTCTTAAATTTAGTTTGCTAATGGCATATCTAATATCAGCTTCATCAATACCTGATAATTCAGATAATCCTTTGACAGTTAAAACAGTGAATAGTCCAAAATACAATCTATTATTTAAGTCTAATTTCTGTTGTTTTGGTTTTTCATTTAAAGCTCTTTCCATTCTGTTAAATTCATTAATATAAGCCATTTTAAAATCATTATAACCTTGAATATTAAACATATATAAAGTAAATCCGTCTTTGGTTAGTAGGTATTCTTTGTTTAATTTTCCATTTCTTGCTCTATATTTATCTTTTATGAATAGAGCCGAAATATCGGCCGTACTCTTTTTAACGATATTTTCAATACTTTCTAAAACATGTTTATGTTGTTTTCCTAACTGTCTTGCAACAATTCTACTACCTACTATTAATTTTTGATTTCTATTTTCCACAACTGGAACTATTGTATTCATATCTCTTAATCTCCATCTCCTGAATTGAATTTCCATAAGAAATATGATATAATATATTTATCATATCCATTATGGATTGTGGTTAAAAAAGTGTTTCTTGATTGGTAGTCGGAACACTTTTTTTATTTTTCAAGTCTTTCATACTGTTCGTCTATTCCTTTTCTTACTATTTCAGACTTGGAAAGTTTACTTTTTTCTTCAATTGTTTTTAATTTTTCGAGATATTCTTTATCAAGTCTTACTCTTAGCATATAATCTTTAATACTTTCAGTAGGACGACCCATTTTAGCTTTCATAATTTCACCTCACTTTAGTAGCTACATTAAATTATAATATATGTAGTTACAAAAGTCAAGTACTTTTTGAAAAAAATTTTTTTATTATATAAATGGTGTAGTTTCTTTAATTCCTTTAGCTAATCTATAAGCCTTTTTCATCATAGAATTTTCTTGTAAATATTCAAGTCCTTTTAAAGTTATTCTTGGTTTAATAGGCTCTACTATTCTTGGACTATAATCACTTAAAGATTGTTCTACCGTTATGCCCGTAATATATCCAGAATTACTTAACATTATAAATATTTCTTCCCATCTCATACGAGTTATTCCCAAGTTTTCAAAATTTATAAATTTTATTTCTATTTCTTCATAATCCATTGATTTTTCAAGAAAACTTAAAATCTTATATATTATTTTGAAGTTATCCATTATTACCTCCTAAATTTTTTCAACAAAAAAGCAACACTCAACTATTAATCGATTGTTGCTTTTTGATTTTTATTTTTCCTTAACTCTCTTATTTTTTTCATATCAACGTTGATATTTGTAGGTGGTAAAACATAACCCCCTTCAATATAAGCTAATTCATCTAATATAAAATATTTAGAAATATCTTTTGCTTTTTTATCTTTTGTCTTTTTTTCCATAATATTTTTCAAAAAGTTCATAGAACTTTTCGCCCTCCAAAATCATTCTGTTATTAACCCCTATAAGTTTAGCTCCTAGAGTGTTTTCATAATGTTTTATTAAATTTGTTTTTGCGTCGAAATAAATAGCATCAAATCCTTTTTCTATAGCCTGTTTACATGCTTCCGCAAATAAATGACCTCCAACACCATCATATTTTCTGTTAATTCCTAAATTATGTGGAGCAGACTCAACCAATCTTACATAAATTGCATTACTATCGGTATCATCAATTAAAGATAATAAACCTTGTATTTCTTCATCGTTTTCTAATGTTAATTTAAAAACTTTTCCAAAGTTAATTTCTTTTTGCCAATCGAAATTCCAATTTTCTAATTTTAAGTCTTTAATATTAGCAGTTGATACTACTGTATCTACAACTTTTTCCGTTTTTGTTTCAACTAAACAAGGAGTTAATCCATCTATTCCTATATCAATATTATACCCATTTTCAGCATTATTGTCAATATTTTCGTTAATTAATGCTTGTAGTTCTTCTTCAGTTTCATAGTCCCAACCTTCCAATACATCAGATAAAAAACTTCTACAGAATGGATGAAGAGGCGGTGCATTAACACCGATTTTTATATCATCAATTAAAATAACTTTTTGATTATGCTCTCTACATATCTTCGATGTTCTTTTATCTAAATTAGCTTGAAATTTCTTTGCTTTTATTCCTCTTTGTTTTGAACTTTCTAAGTCTGCACTATTTACCATATAAGACGTCTCAGTCCTTATAAGTCTATTTGCTGCATATCTTCCTAAATTGGTATGATATTCTAACTCATCGGCTATCTGTTTATTAGACTTACCACTTGCAAAAGACTGTAGCAAGTTAGACTCTAAACTTTTTGCTAAAACATCTTGATTATGCCAAACTCTTTTTGAAAAATTAGATCCAGCCCATTCATGATTAAGTACTTCATCTAAATATTTTTTACTAACTCTAGCACCGCCTAAGTCATTTAAAACAGAGGAATAAACATTCTTTAAATGTTTGCCCCCTAAGTTCAACTGACTATCTACTTGCTTTAGTTTTTCTATTTCAATAGCTTTTGCTAAAGCCTCTTTACGTTGTATTCTGTATGAAGCGGAATTCTCTTTTATAAGCCTTTTAGCTTCTGCCTTAACTCTTTTGTCTTTTGTAGTATTGTAAATTTGTAATAAGTCTTTGTATCTGTCATAGTCTATCTTTTCAGTTAAAATACTTCCATCTGCTATATGCTCTATTTCTTTCTTTAAACGTTCCAAACTATCATCATAAGCCTTATTGACTTTGCTCATACACTTAGTAGCTTTATCATGCATTTTTTTCATTCTACGTTCAGAACGTTCTTCAAAGTAACTACTACTCTTCATCTTCTTGACCTATTTCATAACCTCCAAAAGACACTTGAGCTAATTTTAAATTATTTTGTTTTTGCTCTTCAACTCTTTCAATCTCGTTATCCACATCTTCAACGAACGGAAGTAGAGAGAGTAGAGTTTTTTGAGAAACAACATTGTTTAGATAAGTTATAAGTTGTGCAATTTCCAACTCATTAACGGGTAAAGACCTTATAAAAGTCATTTCTATATTATCAACGTCAATGCTAATCATCTTAATATTTAAAATATTAGCATATAGTTTTATTCTTTCTTTTAGTCCAATTCTGTAATATTCTTCTTTAGTTTGTGCCAGTTGTTCTAAGCCTAACAACTTGTATTTCATAGCAACACCGGAGGAGTTACCTGCAAAGTTTTCATCCGTTAAGTTTGGAACCTTACTAATTTTGTGAATATCTTCAATGATAGATTTCTTTAAAAGTTCAACATCTGCTTCGTGAAAAGTCTTTGAGAGATATTCTACTTTATCTCCTTCAGACAATTCAAGTAAGCCTAATCTCTTTAATTCTCTTGCAGTCTTTAGTTTCTCTTCTGAGTTGTCTCCTGCAAGCGTTCCGTATAGAACCAATAGAGAGTCCACATACTGCTCCTTATCATTCACTCTGTCTGACTGTAATAAATTATAAGCATTAATCAAACTAACAACACTTTCAAAGTCGCCTTTTTGATTAACTTTATTCCAATATTCAATGATTGATACTTGATTAAATACGTTTAATTCCTCGTTAATTAAGCTTAATTTGTCGTTTTTAAACTCATAAGTATAAACAGTATCAACTGTTATTACTTTTAAAATTTCGCCTATTTCTTTGTTGTTTATATCTCTTTTCTTAATTCTATGAACACCAAGTAAGCTATTTTCTTCAACTGTATCATCCACAACTATAAAAGCTGTTCTCGGGTCAAGATTAGTTGACTTTGTATTACCTTCTTTGTCTTGATATACATATTCAATACCTATTCCAAAAATGGACAAGTCTCTTGCAAGTTCGGTATCAACTTGAGTTATATTTGCTTTTCTAAAAGCTTGCAATAACGAATCATCATCTGTTCTGTTTTCTTCTTCGGGGAAAGTGTATTTAATTGGGTTTCCCATAAAGTAAGCGGTTGCAAAGTCAGTGATGTACTCTGCGTGATTAATCATTAATTTATTATTGGCTAAATCTGTTTGTGTCTTGCTACGTTTTAAAATTGCATGTTTCCCGTCGTATAAGTCCTTAAGTGTAGTAAATCTATCAATAGATTCTGTATGTTCTTTCAAACACGAAACAAGAGCCTTTTCATTAATGCTCTTATCTTCGTTAAAAATTATATCTTCACTTCGTTTTATCATTAATTCCTCCTATAAACCTAAAACGCTCCTACTTCTAACATTTATTGTCTTAGATTGTATGTCGTCCTCTAAAGCATATCTCATAGCATCTAGTAAGTGGTTAAAGTCATCAATAGGTCTATTTAAAGCTTTTCCAAACTTGTCTTTATCCCATTGATAATTGCTAATCTCTGTTAAAAAGTTGTTACAACGTGGATGTATGATTATTTTTAAATCCTGAATCCACTGTATGCCATTTAATATACTGTCTTTACCTTTTTTAGCACCTTTAATTCTAAGACCATAACCTTTTAACTCATCTATACTTTTAGGCTCTGCGCTATCTCCTGTAATCTTTTCTTTAGAGTAGCCCATATTTTTAATATTTTCATAGATTTTTTTATTTGAAAGACCTTTGCTATACATTTCATCCCAAACGTATAAAACACTGCCTTTTTTATCCAAAAAACCAATAAAAAAAGCAGTTGGGTCATTTGTATAACCAAAGTCCAATCCTGCCACTGTTTTATAATCTTTTATTTCTTCTAAAGTGAAAAGTCTTTCTTCAAAGTTTTCATAAATTAAGTCGTCAACAATACCCCAATTACCAAGTCCTGCGACTTGATAACGTCTTGGGTTATTTTCTTTCATTCTCTCAAAAACATTCAAGTCTGACCTATCAAGCCACTCATTACAAGTATAGTTCGTTGTAATTGCTAAAGTGTCTTTGTCTTTTTTATCAAAAAATCTTCTCTTAATCCAGTGTCTTTCGTTCCATGGGTTAAAAGTAAGAGTTATTTGTTTGAAGTGTCCTTTTGGTACTTCCCCTCTTATAGACTCATCAAGCATATCAAAGTCTGCTTCACTCATTATCTCGTAAGCTTCCTCTATCCACAGAAAACATAGACTGCCAACTTCAACAGTAACCGATGTAACTTTTAAAGGATCATCTAAACCCCTGAATAAAATTTTTTGACCTGTTGGCTTATAAATAATTTCTAAAGGGCTTAATTTAAAATCAAAATAATCTTTAACACCTAATCTATTTACTGCCCATTTAAGCTGAGCAAAGCAACTGTCAAGTAACGTTCTGTAAGTTTTACGAACAACAAGAGCATTACTCTCTGGATATTCCATAATTCTATAAATTAAGTTCATAGCAGTAGTAGTTGACTTCTTACTCGCTCTTGAACCTTTACAAACTCTATAACGTCCCTTATAGTTCCAATAAGTGCCATAACCTCTACCAACTACATTAGGTAAAAATATTTCATTAGTCTTCAAGTTTTTCACTTCCTGAAATTATTGTAGGTAAATTTATATTAGCATCTACTTTTTCAGTCCAAGTTCCATATCGCTTACCAAGTAGTTCTGCAGCTTTTATTCTTTCTTTTGCTCCTACTTCTATGTGTCTTGTACTTTGTGCACCTTCGCCTATTCCGTATAATACTTCTTCTTCGTGTTCTCCTCTCATCACAGAGGTTAAATACTGCAATACTTCTTCTTGTTTTGCAATTTTATCAGATTCAATTTCTTTTAAACGTTTATTGATATAACTCGAAACAGCTCCACTATTTTCCACCATTTTCATACTTGCATTTTTAGCATAATTTTCACTATATCCAGCCTTAATTGCTGCTTGATAAGCATTACCACTGATGATATACTCATCAGCGAAACGTTGTTGTTTTAAAGTTAATTTTTCCATATCATCAGCTCCTTTCCACATTGACACTTCCTAGTAATACAAAAACGGATATAATTCTATATCCGTTCCTGCTTACAAAATATATTATTTAAAAGGAGGTGCCCAATGCACTAATTCACAGTATCATTATAACACGTTTTTTAGTGTTTTTACGGACAAAAAAAGGACATTTTAAGGACATTAAGATAAACAACTATATATTTTGTCTAAAGCAACTTTTTTTATCCTTCTCAATTGTTTTTCTGAATAGTACAAAATATTCATTGAAATCCACGTCAGGCTATTACCTTTTAATAAATTCTCTTCAATAATAGTTTTCTCGTTTTTTGTTAAAGTTTCAAAAGCTTTAATCAAAATTGAGTATTCTTTTTTTAAGCTATCTAATTCATTTTGTAGCTTTTTCTTTTTGTCAATATAGCTAGACAGCTTATTTTCCATAGCAGAACAATCTCCGCTTTGAGTTCTAAATGGATCAGTACTAATGCCCCCATATTCAACTCTTGTTTCAAGTCTTAAAAGTTCATTTTCTTTATTAGCTATTTTACAATCTATAATCTTAATTTCTTTAAATCTCTTTATAACTTCGCTAAAATCGTCTTTTTTTACACTCATAACTAAAATGCTCCTGTACTACCAAAACCGCTTGTTCCTCTATCGGTATTGTTTTCTATATCCTCTGTTTGCTCTAAAACCACCTCTGTTTTTTCGTTGAATACTATTTGTGCTATCTTCTGCCCTGCTTCAAATTCAACTCCATAATCGTTTAAATTTTGTATTACAACTTTTACTTCTCCTCTGTAATCACTGTCAACAGTTCCGAAATGGACTAGAACACCTTTTGCACTGATTGAGCTTTTAGGTCTTACTTGTGCTTCAATGTTTTTGTCTAGCTCTAAAAACAAGCTAGTAGGTATTAGTTTCACTTGATTAGGTAGTAGCTTAAAAGGTCTAGTAGTTTTTAAGTCGTATCCACTATCTGTATCATGTCCTTTTTGTAAAGTGTAATCGCATTTATATTTCATTATTGTTCCTCCATAATAACTGTACAATTATGAAAAGTATATCTCTTTCCGTCTATATCAAGTGTAACTACTGTGTTTGTATGGTCTTCTATAATTGTTTTTCCATAGTATGTGTTGATTATATTTCCACTTAAACTATAAACTACTACTTTTCTGTTTAATCCATTTTCGGTTATCTCTCTATCAGGTTTATTACAACTACTTAAAAAGGTCAAAATTAATAAAAATAAAAATGTTTTTAATATTTTTTTCATTATCTCAACAACTCCTTATTTTCGTATATGTTTCCTGCTATAACTATATCTTCAACATTTTTTAAAAACAAATATTTTGGAGGCATTAAAATATCGCAAAATCTTTCTATTATTTCAAGTTTTGTGGTTAATGTTTCTTCATCAAAAACAACTTTACATAAAGCATAATAAACTTTGTGTTCTTCCATATCTTCAATATAAATTTTTACAATATCGCCTATAAATATTTCTGTACCTTTTTTATCTTTGTATCCTGTTGATTGCATTAGTTCAACGTCTTCAAAGTTTACATAATAGTTAAAAAGCCCATTATGATAAATCATTTTTTTGCTTTTAAAGTCGATATATGATACATTTCCTAACAGTTTGAGTTTTTTATCCCAAACTCTAAATTTTAGATTATTCATTTACTTTAACACCTCCATATTAAAATCACTCTCAACAAACTTTTTTGTTAATTTATGATTAATTCCATTTCCTAATTTGTTATAAATTAATTCTATATCTTGTTGTGAAAAATCTGTTTTTAAAGCATTATTTAAGGCTATCAAATTCTCTTGCCACATCTTTTTATTATCTTTTAATCTGCTATAATGTTGTGTTTTAAAACAATCTCTGCTTATATTTTCTATAATTTTACACTTTATATCTACTTCATTTCGACAATTTTTTATTGCAAAATATCCGTTTGTTTTAGGTAACAAAATAACTTCTAAATTGTTGTTTATATATGAGCTTTTAAAATGTTTCATTGTTTCTTGAATTTCACCCATTAAATTATTCATTGTTTCGCTCCTCGTTTTCAAAAAATCTTTTATCTAATTCTTTCAAAATTTTCATTGTAAAAACTTGTATAAATGTTACTAATTCTGTCAATTTCTCTAACTCATCATCCGTTAGTTTGTCAACATCTATTTGTTTTAAATCTTTAATTAAATTATCTATGTTCATTACTTAAACCTCCTCTTTTATTGCTGCGATTTTGGATATAGTAATTTTTGTATTTTCTTGTGAATTTTCTAAAAAGAATTTTTTACCATCTTTTGTAAGTATGCCTTTTAAAGTGCCTTGTTCATTTACAAGAATTACTTTTATTTTCTTACCAATATATTCGTTCAACATAGATCCATCTACTGCCATTAGTCCATCTCCTTTTCCATTTGTTCTATTTTTTCTCTTACAAGTTTTTCATCAAGATTAGCATTTTTAAGTAAATGTTTGATATATTCGTAAAAGTCTTTGTATTTATTTTCTGTTTTTTGCCAATTTTCTCCAAGTTTTATTGTTTCGCCAATAGTACCAATACATCTAGCTTTTTCGCTACTAATTAAATATATTTTTTGTTTGTTTTTTGAATTTTTAAGACAACTTTTAAAAATTTTTTCAAATTCTTCAAGTTGCTTGTCGTTGTATTCTTGCATTTCTGTAATTGACTTTGTTATACCTTTTATGATTTCATTTCCTAAATTTTCAAAGATTTCTCTTTGTTCTTTTGCTGAAATATCTTTCATAATCACTCCTCGTTAATTTAGCTCTGTAACTGTTATCAAAATTTTATCCGTATCAGAAAAAACTTTTTTCGAGTTCAACTCAACCACTTGACAATCATCTACAAAAGCAACTTTGTTTAGTCCGTCTAATATTGCTTTTTCTAAATTGTCTAAATCTGGTCGTTGTGTATGATAATCTTTTTTACAACTTTTTGCTTTTTTGAAAACAAAAACTAAATCTAGCTTTACTGCACCTTTTAAAATCAAGTTTTTGTATTTCTTTTTCCACTCATAAGCTATAAGATTTTCATAATCTGCCGTCTTTTTAGGTGTATAGACAATTCTATTTTGACACAAACGGGGTCGTTCTTTTGGAAATGGTCTTGTATTTATTTTTATGCTATACATATCGTTATATATCCCCCTTAATCGTAAAATTTATTAACTATTTTTAATTAGAATATGTTTTTAATATAATTACATACCTTACATATTCTAATTAAAATTTAAGCTATTTTTTAGTTTTTAATATTCAATGATTTTTGATTATTATTACTTAATCTGTAATTTCTTTGTGTATCTCTTTTGATGTTACATACAAAGCCTTTTGATTTTTCAACAATTCTACTACCTATCGATTGTGATAGTTGCAAAATTTCACTTGATAGCATTTCGCTTGAAATAATTGTTTTTTTATCGTTTCTGTATCTGTAGTCAATTATTTCAAAGGCTTTTTCAAGTTCAAAGTCCGTTGCCTTTCCGTGTAGAAAATCATCGACGTATAAAACTTCTACACGTTTAAAAGTTTCAAAATCAAAAAATGTTGGTCGACCACTAAATCCATTTTTTAGATCTGACATTAAATCTCGCCAAGAAACAAATTTAACAGTTGTCGCTGACATCAAAAGTTTTTCGCTTATAGCTGTACAAATATGTGTCTTTCCGCTCCCTATCTGTCCGCCTATAAAGAACCAATCATTAGTCGGTACATTTTCTTTCGCTTTTTCTAATACTATCTTTGCATAATCTTTGCTTGTATCAAAATTTTCAAAAGTGAATTTTCCAAAATTATCTTTTAGTCCGCTCGTTTCTTTGCTCTGTTCTGCGTGTAGTCTTTCTACACAATCACATTTTTGTAAAACTATTTTAAAATCATTGTCTCTATAAACTTTTATAGCTACTAATCCCTTATTTTTGCATTTCTCACAGAAAAAACTGTATTCTGTGTTTCCAAGCATTTTATTATAGTTTTTAACTTGAATGTCTGTTATTGATTCGTTACGTCTATTTAATTCCTGTTCCATTAAATCAATTCTCCATAATTTTTAAATTCGTTATTATCCTGTTTTTGTGATATTTTGTTTTTGTAATTTCCTTCCATAACTTTTGTAAAGTTACTAGCATTTATAAACCAATCAAAAGTTATAGTCCAATTATTTTTATTTTTGCCACAAAGAAAATCACTATTACTTATACTCTTTAAAACTTCTATAAATTTTTCTTTTCCAACTTCTTCAACTCTTGCTTTTAAATGTTTACTTCTAGTTGAATTTTCTTTTATGAAATTTACTTTTGGTATATTTTCTGATAAGCTGTTCCACAAATTACATACGAGAGTATATAATATATTGTTATCATTGTTATCATTGTTATCATTGTTGTTAGTTGTTACCTCTTTGTTAGGTCTTTGTTGGGTCTTTGTTACCTCTTTGTTAGTTGCTTTGTTAGGTTGATTTTCTCGACTTTGATATAAGCTCCAATTTTCAATCTTTATCAGTCGGTTTTGCTTTGTTGACTCGTTTGTTAGAAATTGTAATTTTTCAAATCTTTTTAGAGCCGACCTAACATTTTGTATTGTGATACCTTTTCCACATCTTGCAACAATTTTTTCTAAACTGGTAATAAATTCTCCTGCTTTTACAGTATATTTTTTACCTTTCCATTCCCATTGATTAGGTTCGTGATTAGCCATTAAAAGCAAAGTTATTAAAATTGTTTTTTGTTCGGCGGTTGAATTTTGCCATATTGCTTTATCTAACAAATCACGGTATAAACATATCCAACCTTGCTCTTGCATTTTGTACTCCTATCTGAAAACAAAGTAAAAAGGTTGTTCCGTTCGGCAATTATT